>OLQC01002904.1_pt1 | contig 10727 bp, 10 predicted proteins | sample 1672471 | NCBI WGS metagenome assembly OLQC01 (sample SAMEA3136689, study PRJEB25190) | human gut metagenome | biome: human gut; feature: human-associated habitat; material: faeces | place: Austria | collected 2013
GACAATACTTGGCTGGAGACGGCCCGGAAAGATAGGTAGCGCCAACACAAAAGCCCCACGACATTTGTCGTGGGGCTTTTGCTTTTTGGTTTACTTTTGGGGTCATATGGTAGTGAGTTTTTGCTGAACTTGATTGAACAAAAGCACCCGCAAGGGTGCTTTTTATGGCTGTAAGGATGCTTTTTATGGCCGTTTTGACTTGCTGAAGTTCCAACCTTTCGGGCCTTTTGGCCAGTTGCTCATGTAGATAGAATAACACAATAATGGGATATATAGTAGAACAAAATAGGCGCCAATGAAAAAATAGGCGAAAAGAGTGATAGAATAAGTTGGGGGAAAGATGTAGGCTAAGACCAGCATAGCGATGATCGCAGCCAAATTGAGTGCCCGCAGCGCCTGGAATAGCCGCATATGCCGGGGGGCACCGCAGTATTTCATATGGCTGTAAGGCAGCAGTATGCGATACCACAGAGAGCGCGTTTTATCATATTGGCGTATTTCCCGGTGGCTCATTTTGAACTGATATGCGTCCTCGATTCCGGAGCGAAGTATTCCGCCACATTGCAGGGCAAAGAAAATGAAAACGATACATAGCTTATCTAAGGGCATGGGCGCCTCCTGTTCCTGGTCGATTACAATTTCGCCCAGTACCCCTCCGCCAGCGCGCCGTATATCGCCGGGCAGGTGAGCGCATCCGCGAAGGGCTGAAGCGCTGCGGCAGGATCCTCCAGCACATCCGCTTGGTTGATGAACAGCACATCGAAGCCGCCCTCCTTCGCCAGCACCCGGGCGGCAATGGCCGGGGTGATGACCGCGTCCGGGGAAGTCTCTGCCAGCGGCGCGTACAGCTCCGGGCGGTGGGCGGCGTCCTGTATGGGCTGTCCAAGCGCGGAGGCACCGAATACGCAGACGGTGCGGTTTCGTTCCGGTGGCAGTACTGGTTCCCAGGCGGCGTGGGCCTTGGCGGGCAGGCGCTTGGAGCCGTCGGCCTCCACCAGCACAAAGTCTGCGGCGTACTGCCAGCCGGGGAAGTCCGGGGCGGTCAGTTTGCCCTCCGGGTTATAGGACCCGGCGCAGACGATGGGGCTGTGGGCAAAGCCATCACACAGCTCCGCTGCGGTGGCGGCGAAGGGACACCAGTTCGGGCGCATGATGCGGGTGGTGGTGGACACCAGCACCGTGCCGCGGTGGGACAGTTCCTGTGCCAGCACGCGCAGCAGGGAGGTCTTGCCGCCGCTGCCGATCACCGCGGTCAGGCCGGGACGAATCCCCAGCAGTTCCCATAATTCCATGCCTGTCACCACCTTTCATACCCATTGTACCACAGAAATTTCCCGCCGTAAACCTCTTGACAGGGATGACTTGTAGTGCTAAACTGTGAAAAGTAAGAAAAGTTATACCAATCCAACCGAAAGGAATGAGGATATGAGCAGAGAAGATCGCTACTTTATGAGCAGTGTGAAGATCGGCCCCAAGGGGCAGATCGTCATCCCCAAGGAGGCGCGGGATATGTTCAGCCTGCAGCCGGGAGATACGCTGGTGCTGATGGCGGACAAGAAAAAGGGCCTGGCACTGCAGACCGTGGATAAGCTGAACCCGCTGATGAAGACGGTATTTAACAGTCTGCCCAGCGGGGAAGAGGAGGCGGAGGGCGAATGAACGTGCTGGAGGTACAGGGGCTGACCAAGCGCTACCCGGCGTTTACGCTGAATGGGGTGTCGTTCGATGTGCCGCAGGGCGCGGTGATGGGGTTTATCGGCCGTAACGGCGCAGGCAAGAGCACCACGCTGAAGTCCATTCTGGGTATGGTACACCCGGACGCGGGTGCGGTCAGGGTATTCGGCATGGACTACGCGGAGAATGAGCGCGCTATCCGGCGTGAGCTGGGCGTGGTGCTGGGGGGGATCGATTTCTATCCCAAAAAGAAGATCAAGACCATCACAGACGTGACCCGCAGGTTTTATAACAACTGGGACGAGGAAAAATACCGCCACTATTTGGAGCTGTTCCATATTGATGAGAGCAAGCGGGTAGATCAGCTTTCCAGCGGCATGAAGGTCAAGTACATGATCGCCTTGGCGCTGAGCCACAATGCCCGGCTGCTGATACTGGACGAACCCACCAGCGGCCTTGACCCGGTGAGCCGCGACGAGTTGACGGAGCTGCTGCGCTGGGTGGTGGCGGATGGTACGCGCAGCGTGCTGTTCTCTACTCACATCACCTCCGATCTGGAGAAGTGTGCCACCCACATTGCCTTTATCAAGGACGGCGAGCTGCAATATACCGGTTCTCTGGACGATTTCCGCACCCACTACAAGGACGTGGGCGCTACGCTGGAGGATATCATCGTGCACGTGGAAAGGAGGCCGCTGGATGAAGACGCTATTATATAAGCAGCTGCGGCTGGTGTGCCATCCCATGACGCCGGTATTCTGCCTGTTCGGCTTCATGGTCATCATTCCAAACTACCCCTACACTGTCATCTTTTTCTATGTGATGCTGGGGCTGTTTTTCACCTTTCTGAATATGCGGGAGCAGAAGGACCTGTACTACACGGCGCTGCTGCCTGTTCCCAAACGGGACGCGGTGAAGGCCGGCTGTCTGTTCACGGCGCTGATCGAGCTGCTGTCGCTGGCGGTGCTGGTGCCCTGCGCCCTGCTGGCGGTCCGCTTGCAGCCGGGGAAGGACAACCTGGTAGGGCTGGATCCCAATCTGGCGCTGTTTGCCGCCGGGTTCCTGCTGTATGCGGTGTTCAATGCCGTTTTTCTGCCGTCGTTTTACGCGAACGGCTACAAGGTGGGCGTGGCATTTGTCAAGGCGATCATTCCCACCACGCTGGCGATGATCGTGTTTGAGGCGCTGCCCCATGTTCCCGGCCTCATGTGGCTGGACGATATGGACGCGGCCACGCAGGTGCGTCTGCTGCCGTATTTCGTCGCCGCCGTGCTGCTCTACGGCATCGGCACGGTGCTTACGTTCCGGAGGGCGGCGGCGCAGTATGAAAAAGTTGATCTGTGACAGCAACGACCGGCGTGAGCCGGTCGTTGCTTTATTAGATCATCCAGTAGGGAGGCTGAGGAGTTTGCCCCTCGGGTAGGGGAATGACCACGTCTGTCCGCACGTCGCCGTACAACGTCTTGTGCTGCGCCATGATATTTTCCAACGGTTCGACAGTGCCACACAGCAGCGCCTGCCAGACCATGCCGCAGGTGGACATGATATAGGCGGGAGTGAACCCATTGCGAATATAAAACTGGATACGCCGCAGACGCAGTGCGTTTTCCGCGTCACTGCCTCCTGGCACAGGAAACTCCGCCTCCGCTACCAGAGGCCGTCCCTGCTGCTCCAGCCGCGAAAGCATATCACTGCCCAGCCCTTCATTACGACGAGCGCGTGTGGTTCCCAGATAGTCCAGCAGTACCAGTGGTATTGTCGCATTTTTCCACAGGGCGGCGTAACTCAGCAGCTCATCTTCGTCAAACAGTCCCCATACCTCGTAACGTCCTTCCTCCAGCAGACGGAGAATATCGGGCAGAGGCTTGCGTTCCTGCGGGACAAAAGCCTCGGATAGCTGGTCGTGATACCAGCGGGGGTATTCCTCTGCGGTTAACAGGCGAAAATTCATAGACGTTCCTCCTTCAACAGTCGCTGTATATCCTCCGGCAGGGGCGAGGTCACATCGATGACCGCGCCGGTGAGGGGATGCGTCATCCGCAGGTGATAGCTGTGCAGCGCCGGGCGGGTGATCAGGGCCCGGTCCTCTGTACCGTAGAGCCAGTCACCGGTCAGCGGGTGGCCGATGGCGGCCATGTGGACCCGCAGCTGATGCGTGCGTCCGGTGGTAGGCGTCAGGCGCAGCAGCGCACGGCCCTGAGAGGCCGCCAGCACCTCATAGTGGGTGTGGGCGGGTTGACCCAGGGGGTCGGCCTGCCGCTTCAGCAGCGAGCTCTCAGCGCGGCCTATGGGCAGATCAATGTCGCCCTCTGCCGGGGAGGGGATGCCCTCGCACACGGCCCGGTACTCCCGCCGGAAATCGTCCGTGTGCAGCATGGCCATACATCGGGCATGGATGAAGCCGGTCTTTGCCACGGCCATAACGCCGGTAGTGCCGCGGTCCAGCCGGTTCACCGCGTGGAAGCTCTCACTATGCAGATAGTGTGCCGCAGCGCCAGCAATGGTGGCTGTTTCCTCTGTCAGCGCCGCCGGATGCACGGCAATGCCGGCGGGCTTGTTGATAAGCAGCAGGTCCTCATCCTCGTACAGGATATCCAGAGGGAAGTCCACAGGCCGGATGTGTGGGTGTTCTCCCGGCAGATCGGATACGTCCGCCGCCAGCACATCTCCGGGGCACGGCACGAAGCGTACGGTGACGGGTGCGCCATTGACAGTGATGGCCTGCCGGAATTTCAACCGGCTGAGAAAGCTGCCGGAGATGCCCCACAGGTGCAGCAGCAGCTGTTTTACAGGCTGACCAGCCTCCGCTTCAATGACGGTATGGGTCAGAACACGCATAGACGGCACCTCCTCTTGCTCTTGAATGAAATTAGTATAGCAGAATTTATGGGAATATGGTATACTAACTTCACAAAACGTGAAAGCGAGGGCTTTTTATGGCATCCAAGGTATACTTCGCCGACCTGCGGACCGACGTGCATGAAAATCTCCAGCAGAAGCTGACCCGTCTGATGAAGACCGCCGGTATGGGCGATATCGACTTTCAGGATAAGTTCGTGGCCATCAAGCTGCACTTCGGCGAGCCGGGAAACCTGGCGTTCCTGCGCCCCAATTGGGCGCGGACCGTGGCGGATTTTGTAAAGGAAAGGGGCGGTAAGCCGTTCCTCACCGACTGCAACACCCTGTATGTGGGCGGGCGCAAGAACGCCCTGGATCACATGGACAGCGCCATGCTCAACGGCTTCAACCCCATGACCACCGGCTGCCAGATCATCATCGGCGACGGGCTGAAGGGCAGCGATGAGGTAGAGGTTCCCGTGGTCGGCGGCGAGTATGTGAAGAACGCCAAGATCGGCCGCGCCGTTATGGACGCCGATGTGTTTATCTCTCTGACTCATTTTAAGGGACATGAAGAGGCCGGCTTCGGCGGCTGCCTGAAAAATATCGGCATGGGCTGCGGCAGCCGCGCCGGCAAGATGGAACAGCACAATGCCGGCAAGCCCCACGTGGCGGAGAAGCACTGTATCGGCTGTGGTCAGTGCCGGAAGATATGCGCCCACGGCGCGCCCATCATCGAAAACGGCAAGGCCCATATCGACCACGACAAATGCGTGGGCTGCGGCCGCTGCATTGCCGTCTGCCCCAAGAACGCGGTGCAGGTCAACTGTGACGAGACCACCACCAACCTGAATCGGAAGATCGCCGAGTACACCAAGGCGGTGGTGGACGGCCGCCCCTGCTTCCACATTTCCCTGGTCATCGACGTGTCCCCCAACTGCGACTGCCGTTCGGAGAACGATATGCCCATCGTACCCAACGTGGGCATGTTCGCCTCCTTCGACCCGGTGGCGCTGGACATGGCCTGCGTGGATGTGGTGAACGCCCAGACGCCCCTGCGGGGCTCCGCCGCCGATGACGCGCACGCCAAGGCCCATGTGCATGACCACTTTCAGCGCCTGCACCCGGACACCAACTGGCGCAGCTGTCTGGAGCACGGCGAGAAGATCGGCATCGGCACCCGGGAGTATGAGTTGATCAAGATATAAAAAGCGAAAAGCCACCCGTCAGGGTGGCTTTCCTTATGTATTTATTCCGCATCATCTGCGGACGTTTCCTCTGAGGCGTCCTCGTCCTCCGGGTCATCGATGTGGGCGAACCACTCCCGGTAGCGGTGCATATCCTTGGCGAACAGCTGCCCGTTGCTGGGCGGTGTGTAGGTGATGGCGTTGGCCCCGGCGGCAATGGTGGACAGGATCGTCTCCTCCGTGGGACCGCCGGTGGCGATAACGGGCAGCTCCGGATAGCGGGCCCGGATCTCCGCCACAATGGCGGGCGTCCTGTCCGCACCAGAGACGTTCACAAAATCGATGCCCGCCACCAGCTTGCTCTCCAGGTCCACTTTTTCCGACACCACCGTATAGACCACCGGGATCTCCACGGTGGCCTTGATGGCCCGGATGGTATCGTCGTCAATGAACGTGTTGCACACCACGCCGAAGGCGCCCTGGTGCTCAGCAAAAGCGGCGATGTGGGCCGAACGCTGGCCCTTGGTCAGACCGCCGCCTACGCCAACGAACACCGGTACATCGGACACGCCGATAATGGCCTGGGTAATGCCTGCCTGGGGCGTAAAGGGATATACGGCGATGACCGCATCGGCGTTGATATTCTTAATGATGGCCACGTCGGTGCTGAATACAAGCGACTTGATACGCCGGCCGAATACGCGGATGCCGCTGCATTTGCTGATACAGTGGGGCACGGTCAACGCGTGCTTACGCAGGGTGCCCTCGTAGGTGGGAACGTACTTCTTCACATTGCCTTCCTTTCCAGTGGGTTGATTTTTTCTTATTGAAAACATTATAGCAGAAAAAGCAACTCATGTAAATAAAAGTGGGCGCATTTTTAACAGTTCGTTAACATTGACTATCGCGGAGAAAAGTGCCGGATAACGACGCTCCGGGACGAAGCAGCGGGCCATCCGTCGGATGGCCCGCTGCGCTTATACGTTTGCCAGATAGTCCCGGCACTTGTTGTTGGCTTCCCGGGCCACCAGTTCCTCATCCACAGTGACAAGATGCCCCTGCCGCACGGTGACGCGTCCCTGCACCACGGTGTAGTCCACCGGCCCCCGGACACCCACAGTACCCAGCACAGAGCCGGCGTCCTGGTCGCAGCCTACCAGCTCCAGCCGGCGGCTGTCGATCATGAACAGATCGGTGCACTTGCCCACGGACAGCTGCCCGATGTCGTCCCGGCCCAGCAGCCGCGCACTGCCCCGGGTGGCCATTTTGAGGATGTCATAGCCGGTGGGAGCCTGACGGCTGGCGTGCAGCCGGTGCAGCAAGAAGGCTACCCGCAGTTCCTCCAGCAGGCTTGAGCCGTCGTTGCTGGCGCTGCCGTCCACCGCCAGTCCTACCGGCACACCCAGGGTCAGCATTTCCGGGATGCGGGCCACGCCGCTGGCGAGCTTCATGTTGCTGATGGGGCAGTGCGCCACGCCGGTGCCGGTCTGCGCCAGCAGCCGCAGCTCCTCGTCGTTGAAGTGGATGCCGTGGGCGAACCACACGTCGCTGCCCGTCCAGCCCAAACGCTCGCTGCGCTGCGGACAGTCGGTGGGGATATCCAAAAAGTTATCCCGCTGGCTCCACTGGATGTTCTGCTGCAAACGGTTCACCCGCTTGTCAGAGCAGGTAAAATGACCGGTCTGTACCAAATCCGTCGAGAGATGGCACGCCGTAAACTGCACGTTCTGCCCGTATTGCAGCCCCTCCACGCAAATATAGCGGAAGCCGTGCCATGTAAAATGAGGGTGCAGCGTCTGCTTGCCGCCGCTCAAAATATAGGTGTCGGTCGCCTTCGCCCAGCTGAGGTTTTCGGTGTAGAAGTTGCCGTTTTCGTCCAGCGCTTCGGCGTGGCGCAGGGTAAGCTTCTGCCCCTTGTCACCGTAAATTTCCACCTCGACCCAGCCGGTCAGGTTCTGCCCAAAGTCAAAGAGGTGGTCACCGTTGGGAGCAGTAAATTCCTTGACAACAGGCACCCTTTGCAGGCAGCGGACCGGCTCGTTCTCCTGCCCGACGAGGGTGTCAAAGCCGTAGTCAAACAGTCTGGCGGGCTGCGGTGCGGCGGGGTCTGCCGTAAAATCCTGCGTTTCGCCATCGTAAATTTCCGCAGCCTGCACCGCACCGGTCGTGCAAAGCCAGCTTCCATCGGTACCGAGCCATTCCTCATGCCCGTCCTCATAGGTGATGCAAAGCGCTGCCAGTGCGGCGGTGGTGTCGCCGTAGTGGTTGGGCTGCGGCATAAAGCCGAGCTTGCCCTTGTACCAGCCGTTCGCCAGCGTCAGCGCCACACGGTTTTTGCCGCTGTGCAGCGTTACGGCGCAGGTCTGGTACTGCAGACGCTTGCGATAGTTCGTCCAGCCAGGGTGGAAATAAGTGTCATCCACAGGCTCGCCGTTGATCTCCGCCTCATACACACCCAAGGCGGTTGCGTAGAGACGCGCTTTTTTGACATTGCCCTGCACGACAAAGTCCTTATACAGCACCGGGCTGACGGGGCTGGCTTTGTCCGGCGCGTGGGTGATCCACTGCGCCTTGCCCTCAAACGCGCTGCCGTTCAGCAAGCCTGTTTCAAACCGGCTTGTGCCCTCGGCGGTTTCGCCGTGGTTGTCCCATACCGTGACCGTCCAGTCGTACTCGGTGCGCGGGGTCAGGTTGGGACCAAGGTACTCGTTCAGAACACTCTGCGTACTCGCCACCGTGCCGGAATCCCACACAACATCCCCGCCCTGCACGATTCGCAGTCGGTAGGACGCCTGCACGGTGTCCTGTTGGTCGCTGTCCAGCTTCCAGCCAAAGCGGGGCTGCGCCTCGTCCAAGCCCAGCGGTTCGCGTTTGTATTCTGTTGTTAAATCGTACAATTTTAGCATTAAAGCCCGTCTTTCTTACTTCACCGTCAAATCCACATATTGCGGCTCGTACCCTTCTGCCGTGACCGTGACGCGCACCTTGCCCGGCTCGGTTCCGGCACGAATGACAGCCAAAGCGCGTCCGAGCCATGTGGTGTGGCTGCTGCCGAGGTAGGTTTCCTCCGTCTGTGTTGCAGCACTGCCGAGGGCCTGTAAGGCAGCCGGACCTTCGATTCCCAGATGAACCTTTGCGTTGGCGCACGGTTTCCAGATGCCTGCCGCATCGGTCAGCGTGATGGGGATAAAACAGAGTGACTGACCGTCTGCACGCAAGGTCGTTTTCTCCGGGGAAAGATGCAGCCGGGTTTTCTGTCCCGCTGTTTGCAGTGTGGTTTCTCCAAGGGCGATTCCGCTTTTATCCAGTGCCACGGCTTTCAGTGTGCCGGGTCGGTAGGGCAGCTTGAAAATCGCGCGGAATTTCTTTGTGCGCTTTTTGCCAACCGGCTTATCATTGCAGTACAGCGCCACAAATTCTGCATCGCTGTACACTTCCACCGTGGCTTTCTGCCCCTCACATCCGGGCCACGTCCAGCTTTCCACGGCGTTCGTCATACGCCACGCGCTGCCCGTCATTTTTCTGCCGTTCCAGTTGACCGGGCGCACACCCAAGTAAGGTGCTTTGCGCAGGCTCCACACCGCCTGCTGGAAATAACTTTCCGCTGTAATGTTTCCCGTTAAATCAATCGCACCGCTGCCCGCCGCAATCGGCAGACCCGGCGTATCCTGCGGGATCATCTGACCGATGCCCGCTTCGCCCAGATAATCAATGGCCACCCATGCAAAATCGCCAATCAGCGCTGTATGCTTTTGCACCTGCGCCCAGTTGTACGGCAGCTCGCCAATAATCGTCTCGCTGCCCACCATCAAGCGATTCGGATAGTTTTTGCAGTCGTCCTCATAGCGGGAAGCCGCATAATTCAAGCCGAGAACATCCAGCTTTTCCGCCACATCGCGGCAGGCGACGTCGCCTTTTTTGCCCTTGCTCATGTAAAACATCAGCGGACCGAGATTCTGCGTGACCATGTTGAAGAACGCAGAACCCGACTCTTTCTTTTTCTCCTCCGGCTGCTTGGGCGGCAGCGGCTCCGGTTTGTAGGGGCCGCTTTCTTTATACACGCCAATGCCTTTCTGTGCGTAGACGTTCAGCAGCACATTGATGCCCGCTGTCACGGGGCGGGTATCATCCAGCGCGTGTACGAATCGGGTCAGCTTGTCAGCCGTTTCCACGCCCTGCGGGAAAGCCGTTTCCGACACCTCGTTGCCGATGGAATACAGAATCACGCTGGGATGGCTGTAATCCTTGGCAATCATACTGGTCAAATCATCCCGCCAGTTTTCGGCAAAAATGCGGGAATAGTCATGGTAGGTCTTGGGTGTGTACCAGCCGTCAAAGGCTTCGTCCATCACATACATACCAAGGCGGTCACAGGCATCCAGCAGGGCGCGGCTTGCCGGGTTATGGGCGCAGCGCACGGCGTTGTAACCCGCCTTTTTCATAATGCGGATGCGGCGTTCCTCGGCATCGGCAAAGCCGCAGGCGCCCAAAATGCCATTGTCGTGGTGGATACACCCACCGCGCAGCTTGACCGCCTTGCCGTTGACGCACAGACCGGTTTTTGCGCTCCATGTCAGTGTGCGGATGCCGAACGGGACGGATTCCTCGTCGTTTTCGGTCTTGACCACGCAGGTGTACAGGTTCGGGTGTTCGGCATCCCACAGCTTAGCCTGCGGGATCTCGATGACCCCCGGCGCACCCTTTGCCACGCACTGCGCACCATCCCAAATTTCCACCGCCGCGTGTTCGGTTTCGGTCTGCACCTCGACCACGGCGGGAGCAATCGACACCGTGCGGATCTTTACCGGGCGCACGCCGTCTTTCGGCTTTACCATCAGATGCACAGGGCGGTAGATGCCGCTGCCCGTGTACCAGCGGCAGTTGGGTTCCAGACTGTTATCCACCGTGACGCGCAGGGTGTTTTCCCCGGCACGCACTTTTCCGGTGGCATCGGCGGTAAATTCCGTATAGCCGTAACGGTGTTCGGCAATTTTTTCGCCGTTCAGATAAACGACCGCATTCTGATAC
>OLQC01002906.1_pt1 | contig 10714 bp, 9 predicted proteins | sample 1672471 | NCBI WGS metagenome assembly OLQC01 (sample SAMEA3136689, study PRJEB25190) | human gut metagenome | biome: human gut; feature: human-associated habitat; material: faeces | place: Austria | collected 2013
GATGTTCAGGAGGGATGTAAGAAATCCTGCTTCGACAAACCTTCAAAATTCAACGGACACTCGTGAATTTCTCGCACAGACACAGAAAATCACGAAGCGGATTTTGAGTCCCCCTCGTCTGCCATTCCGACACACCGGCGCATCGGTTTGAACGACTTTTATTATACCGGATTCCCTGGGCAAAATCAAGAGAAAGTTTGCGTCTTTTTTCAGATCGTCCCGCATGGCGTAAAATACATGACTCCGGTTCTTGCCCGGCGGCGCGGGCTGTGCTACACTAAGGTCAGATCAAAACGTAAATGATACCCACAAGGAGGGAACCGGACTTTGAAACATCTGCATTCTTTTGCCCGCCGCGCGGCGGCTTTTCTGCTGGCGGCGGTGCTGTGCGTCTGCATCCCGGCGGCAGCGGCTTCGGCTGCCACCACCATCGGCGGGGCCGATACCACCCTGATCCCTGCAGAGGACGAAAACTGTCTCAGCTGGCTGTTTGGCTCCAAGGATAAGATCACCATGCCCTACCTGAACATCAAGGGGCAGGGGCTCAAGCGCAATGTTACGCTGGATCTTGAGGACTGTCTGGTGGGCATCACCTATACCGAGCTTGGCTCCATTGGCAGCTATGTCAGCGCCAGCGCCGCGCAGCAGGCGTGGAAGGCGCAGGCGGTGGCGGTGCACTCCTATCTGGAATACCACAAGCAGTACGGCTCGTCCACCAATGCGCTGATCTATACCCCGGTCGATCAGATCCCGGCCTCTGCCCGCAATGCCATCCGCAAGGCGGTGCAGGCGGTCAAGGATGAGGTGCTGGTGTACAACGGCAGCGTGTGCGATGCGGTATGGTCGGCCAGTGCGGGCTACAACACCCAGACCGGTGTGTACGGTACCTGCGCCAGTCTGGACGCGTGGGGCACGGATGTGCCCTACCTGCAAAGCGTGGAAAGCCCCTACGAGGAGCAGTACCACAAGCTGCTGCGCCGGGTGATCGGCAAGGACTACACCTATATAGAATACAACGACAGCCGCACCGGCGAGCCCTACCAGAGCGCCGACACCACCCACAAGGATCTGGGCGGCTTTGTGCAGTACAACACGCTGGTGTCCAACGGGCGCAGCTACCGGTATATCAACCAGTTCGTTTCCTCCCGCTACTGCTTCGATTTCGGCACCGATGCCAGCGGCACCCCCTGCATGACCTACTACGGCTATGGTCATGGTGTGGGCATGAGCCAGTGCGGCGCAGTGGGCTACGCCGCCGAGGAGGGCATGAACTACAAGCAGATCCTGCAGCACTACTACACCGGGGCGAAGATCCGTACCAGCACTACCCGCAGCGGCGGACTGTTCGGCTGGCTGGCGGGATTGTTCCGCTGAACGTGTTTCACTGAAATTTTGGAAAAACCTTCTCAAACGCCGCAAGATTTGGTATACTATATCCGTTTGTGAAAAATGAACGGGAAACATAACTGCGTAGAAAAGCGCACGGATTGGAGTATCAGCATGGAGTTGGATCAGGAAAAGCAGAATCAGGAGGCCGCCGAGCGCTGCCGTGCACTGGCACAGCGCATCGTGCGGGAGCTGGCTCCCCGCAGCGTACAGGTGCTGGAGGACAGCGGGCTGCTGGAAAAAGCTTTTTGTAAAATGAATACTGCGGTGGTGCAAAGCGCCCCGGAGCTGCTGGTGGTGGCAGACCCCCAGTGGGTCACCCTGCCCGCCGTACAGGCGGAAAAAGTGCTGCTGGTGTGCGCAGAGTACGCCGGCATGGCAGACTGTGCAAAGCAGCTTGCGGCACAGGGCTTCTGCCGGGAGCTTGCGTGGAAGGACCGCGGCAAGGAGCAGCTGACGGCGCTGTTCTGCCGCATGGCTGCCCCGGAGCTGCCGGAACTTGAAGATGGCTACGAGCAGCAGCTGGACGTTCTGCGGGAGCGCACCCTGCTGGCTGAGCGCACCGCCGCCCAGCAGGCTGCCCAGCTGGAGCGGCTGCGCAGCGACCTTTCCCTGAGCCGCAGCCACGAGCAGGAATTGGAAAAGACCCTGAACAGCGTGGTCAACTCCACCTTCTGGAAGGCCAGCTGGCCGCTGCGGTATCTGGTAAGCAAGTGCCGCCAGCTGTGGCGCACCTTCCCGCTGTTCGTCTTTTTTGCCACCTTGCGTCAGGTGGGCTTTGCGGGCGTAATGGCACAGGCCAAGGCCAAAAAGGAGTACAAAAAGCTGTTTCCGGGCAAGGCGATGCCCGCCGACCGCTTTGCGGACGTGGAGCTGCTGGTAAAACAGGCCGCAGACCAGCCCGCTGCGCCCCTGATCAGCATCGTAGTGCCGCTGTACAACACCCCCCACGATTTTCTGGTGGAGCTGCTGGACTCGGTGCAGAACCAGACCTACCGCAACTGGGAGCTGTGCATGGTGGATGCCGGACAGGACGCGGACGTGGGTGCCCTCGTGCAGGAGCGTGCCCGCACCGACAGCCGTATCCGCTACCGGAAACTGGACAGCAACGAGGGCATTGCGGGCAACACCAATCAGGGGTTTGCTCTTGCCACCGGTGAATATATCGCCCTGCTGGACCATGATGACATTTTGCACCCCTGCGCACTGTGGTATGTGGCGGAAGCCATCGCCAAGCAGGGCGCGGACTTTGTGTACACCGATGAAGTGACCTTTGAAGGGGACATCGACCATCTGACGGTCTACCACTTCAAGCCGGATTATATGCTGGATAACCTGCGCTCCAACAACTATATCTGCCATTTGAGCGTGTTCAGCGCGGCGCTGCTGGCAAAGGTGGGCGGCGACGAGCGGGCAGAGTTCAACGGCAGTCAGGATTACGACCTCTACCTGCGCCTGACCGAGCAGGCAGAAAAGATCGTGCACATCCCGCACCTGCTCTACTACTGGCGTTCCAGCCCCGCCAGCGTGGCCAGCAATATCTCTGCCAAGACCTACTGTCTGGAAGCGGCCATGAAGGCGCTGCGCGCCCACTACGACCGCATGGGCGTGCCGGTGGACGCGGTGACCATGGTGCCCAACACCCCGGGCTTCTACAAGACCGATTACACCATCACAAAGCCCGGGCGGGTCAGCGTGCTGATCCCCAGCTGCGACCATTCGGGCGATTTACGGGTGTGCGTGGAGTCCATCTACCGCAAGACCACCTACCCGGATTTTGAAGTCATCATCATTGAGAACAACAGCAAGGAGCCTGCCACCTTCCGCTGCTATGAGCAGCTGCAAAAGGAGCACCCGGACACCCTGCATGTGCTCACATGGCAGGGCACCGGCTTCAATTACAGCGCCCTGAATAACTTCGGCGCACGCGCTGCCACCGGCGAGTATCTGCTGCTGCTCAACAACGATACCGAGGTCATCTCTCCCCGCTGGATGGAGGAGATGGTCATGTATGCCCAGCAGGACCGTGTGGGCTGCGTGGGCGCAAAGCTGCTCTACCCGGACAACACCATCCAGCACGCGGGCATCGGCTTCGGTTTCCTGACGCTGGCGGCGCATATGCACAAGAACTTCCCTGTGGGGCACCCCGGCTATATGGGACGGCTGGTCTATGCGCAGGATGTGTACGCCGTGACCGCCGCCTGCCTGATGGTGCGCAAGGACGTATACGAGCAGGTGAACGGGCTGGACGAGAGCTTTGCCGTGGCCTTCAACGACGTGGACTTCTGCGTGCGTGTGCGGGAGGCGGGCTACACCAACGTGTTCACCCCCTTTGCCCAGCTGTACCACTACGAGAGCAAGAGCCGCGGGCTGGACGAAAGCCCTGCCAAGCGCAAGCGCTTTGCCTCTGAGGTGGAGCGGTTCCAGAAGCGGTGGGCAAAGCAGCTGGCTGTGGGCGACCCCTGCATGAACCCCAACTTTGACCTGATGAAGGAGGACTTCAGCTTTGACATCAAGCCGCTGGAGTGAGCCTTCCGCCAACGATAAAACGAAAGGGGGAACGCAGATGGAGCTTTCGGCCTGTATCGTGGTGTATAACGGCGCGGAGGAGGCTATCAAGGCCGCCCAGACCGTGCTGGACTGCACCCGCCGCTACCCGCTCACCTTATATCTGGTGGATAACGCCAGCCCGGACGGCAGCGGCCAGCAGCTGACCGCCGCCGCAAAGGACGGCACCCTGCGCACCGCCCCCGGGCAGACGGTGCAGGTGCTCTGCCGGCTGGAAAACGGCGGCTTCGGCACCGGGCACAACACAGTGCTCTCGCTGCTGCACAGCCGGGTGCACTTTATCCTGAACCCGGATATCCAGCTGACGGCGGACACCCTGAGCGACCTTGCGGACTGGATGGCGGCGCACCCCGGCGTGGTGATGACCCGCCCGGGGCTGACCTTCCCGGACGGCAAGCCCCAGCAGCTGCCGCTGCGCCGGTGCAACGTGCGCGCCATGGTCTACCGTCAGCTGCCCTGTCTGCGCTTCTGGGCAAAGTACAACGACCGCTACCTGATGGCAGACAAGGACCTGACAAAGCCCACCGAGATCGAGTTCTGCACCGGCAGCTTTTCGGCGGTGGACACTGCCGCCTTCAAGGCCGTGGGCGGCTTTGACGAGGGGTACTTCATGTATGTGGAGGACGCCGACCTGACCCAGAAGATGCGCACCCGGGGCAAGGCGTATCTGGTGCCCCAGTACACCGCCATCCACGCATGGCACCGCGCGGCGCACCGCAGCCTGAAGCCCTTTTTGTGGCAGCTGCGCAGCCTGCTGCGCTACTTTTCCAAGTGGGGCTTTGCGTGGTGAGCGGGGAAGAAAAAATAGTGTTTTTGATTCGCAGAAAGCGGTGTGCCGACGGCACACCGCTTTCTGTCGTTTCCGCCTCTTGCATTTTGCGTGCTTTCATAGTAAAATAAAGTGTACTGCCATCGTCTTTTGCAAAAATGCGGCCTTGGCAGACTCAAAATTGTTTACAGCGGACGCAGCTCCGCTTTGAATTAAGCTGCACATCTTTTTATAAGAAAAAAGGAGTGCACAAGTATGAAAGGCATTATTCTCGCCGGCGGTGCCGGCACACGGCTCTATCCCTTGACCATGGTCACCAGCAAGCAGCTGCTGCCGGTCTACGACAAGCCCATGATCTACTATCCGCTGTCCACCCTTATGCTGGCGGGCATTCAGGATATCCTGATCATCTCTACCCCTACCGATACGCCCCGCTTTGAGGCACTGCTGGGCGATGGCAGCCAGTACGGCATCCATCTGCAGTATAAGGTGCAGCCCTCCCCGGACGGTCTGGCACAGGCCTTTATTCTGGGCGAAGAGTTCATTGGCGATGACTGCTGCGCCATGATCTTAGGCGATAACATTTTCTACGGCAACGGCTTCTCCAAGCTGCTCAAGAGCGCCGTGGCCAACGCAGAGAACAAGGGCCGCTGCACCGTGTTCGGCTACTATGTGCAGGACCCCGAGCGCTTTGGCATCGTGGAGTTCGACAAGGACGGCAAGGTGCTCAGCGTGGAGGAAAAGCCCCAGCATCCCAAGTCCAACTACGCCATCACCGGCCTGTACTTCTACAACAAGGAAGTGGTGCAGATGGCAAAGCAGGTAAAGCCCTCTGCCCGCGGCGAGCTGGAGATCACCACCCTGAACGATATGTACCTGAAGCAGGACGAGCTGGATGTGCAGCTGCTGGGCCGCGGCTTTGCATGGCTGGACACCGGCACGATGGAGAGCCTTGTGGAGGCTGCCGACTTTGTGCACATGATCGAGAAGCGTCAGGGCATCAAGATCAGCGCACCGGAGGAGATCGCCTTCAAGTACGGCTGGATCGACCGCGACACCTTGCTGGAAAGCGCCGAGCGCTACGGCAAGAGCCCCTACGGCCAGCATCTGAAGAACGTGGCCGACGGCAAGCTGCGCTACTAAGCATAAGGAAAGGCACATTGGTATGAAAATCATTGTCACAGGCTGCAAGGGGCAGCTGGGCACAGAGCTGCTCAAGCAGCTGCAGGAGGGCCGCAGCGAGCTGGGCCCCATCCCCGAAAAGCTGCTCAACGCTACGGTGATCCCGGTGGATCTGCCGGAGCTGGATATCTCCAATTACAGGATGGTGGACGAGTTCGTGCGGCGCAACCGCCCGGATATCATCATCAACTGCGCCGCCTACACCAACGTGGACGGGTGCGAGGTGCACCACGACGATGCCTTTAAGGCAAACGCCCTTGGCCCCCGCAATCTGGCGCAGGCTGCCGAAAAGACCGGCGCACGGCTGGTGCACGTTTCTACCGACTATGTGTTCTCCGGCCGGGAGAACGGCGGCATCCCGCAGGATGAAGCCACCCTGCCCGGGCCCATCAGCGCCTACGGCTCTACCAAGCTCATGGGCGAAAAGTATGTGGAGCGGTTCTGCCACCGCCACTTCATCGTGCGCACCGCGTGGCTGTACAGCTACTACGGCAAAAACTTTGTCAAGACCATCGTGAATGCGGGCAAAAAGTTCGGCAAGCTGGAAGTGGTCAACGACCAGTGCGGCAACCCCACCAACGCTGCCGACCTTGCCCACGAGATCTTGCAGCTGTGCGTGACCCACGAGTACGGCCTGTACCACTGCACCGGCGAGGGCATCTGCTCCTGGTACGATTTTGCTGCCGAGATCATCCGCCTTTCCGGCGTGGACGCTACCGTTGCCCCCTGCACCAGCGAGGAGTACAAGGCAAAGCACCCGGACAGCGCCGACCGCCCCAAGTGGAGCGCACTGGACAACCGGATGCTGCGCTGCACCGTGGGCAACGATGTCCGCGACTGGAAGGACGCGCTGGCCTGCTTCTTCGCCCACTGGGACGGCGAAAACGGCATGAAGGGCTGAAAAAAACTGAAAATCCCCCCTGCGGAAGAACTGAGGATGTATCATGTTTGATGCGATTTTTGGCAGATCTGTCAAGATATTAAAGATCCTTGCAAAGGTGCAGTGTGTGCTGGCCTTTGTGCTTGCAGCCATGCTGTGCGGCGCGGTTCATGAAATGCTGAAGCCCTTTAGTCGGTTTTCAGCCATCGTGCTGGGGCTGGTGGTCGCCGTGGTGTTCTGGGTGCTGCAAATGTTCCTTGCATGGGCGGTGTACGCCTTCGCGGAGCTGGTGGAGTACACCGAGGCCACCCACAAGGAGCTCAGCAACATGAGCGAGGGTCTGGCACGGTACACCCAAGCCACCTATGAGGAGCTTCACAGCATGAACAAAGGGCTGGAAGCATACACCAAGGCCATGGGCAAGACCATGAACAGCATGAACAAGAACCTCTACCTTGTGGCAAAGCACTGCTGCGCCGAGGAAGAACGCGCCCGCGCCGCAGCCCGCCCGCAGTCCGGGAACAACAACAAATAAATAAAGAGGGATACTGACCTATGAAAACCTATCTGATCACCGGCTGTGCCGGTTTTATCGGTTCCAACTTTGTGCACTATATGCTCAAAAAATACCCGGAGATCCTGCTGGTCAATCTGGATAAGCTGACCTACGCGGGCAATCTGGAAAACCTGAAGGACGTGGAGGGCGACCCCCGCCATGTGTTCGTGCAGGGCGACATCTGCGACAAGGAACTGGTGGAAAGCCTGTTTGCAAAGTACGATTTTGACTACGTCATCAACTTTGCCGCCGAGAGCCATGTGGACCGCTCCATCAAGAACCCCGAGATCTTTGTGCAGAGCAACGTGATGGGCACCGTCAACCTGCTGCAGCGCGCCAAGGAGGCATGGTACGACGCCGATGCCAAGACTTGGAAAGAAGGCAAGAAGTACCTGCAGGTGTCCACCGATGAGGTGTACGGCGCTCTGGGCGCGGACGGCTTCTTTATGGAGACCACGCCCCTGTGCCCCCACAGCCCCTACTCCTCCTCCAAGGCCAGCGCCGATATGTTCGTCATGGCCTTCCACGACACCTACGGCATGCCGGTGAACATTACCCGCTGCTCCAACAACTACGGCCCCTACCAGTTCCCGGAGAAGCTGATCCCCCTGATGATCAACAACGTCAAGCACCACAAGCAGCTGCCCGTCTACGGCGACGGTATGCAGATCCGCGACTGGCTGTATGTGGAGGATCACTGCAAGGCCATTGATATGGTGGCAAACGGCGGCAAGATCGGCGAGGTGTACAACGTGGGCGGCCACAACGAGCGCCCCAACATCTTCATCGTCAAGACCATCATCAACCAGCTGCACGACCGTCTGCAGGACGAGGGCATCAGCGAGGAGCTGATCAAGCACGTCGCCGACCGTCTGGGTCACGACCGCCGCTACGGCATCGACCCCACCAAGATCAAGAACGATCTGGGTTGGTACCCCGAAACTCCCTTTGAGAAGGGCATCGTGCTGACCATTGACTGGTACCTGAACCATCAGGAGTGGATGGACCACGTCACCAGCGGCGACTACCAGAACTACTATCAGGATATGTACAAGAATAAGTAACAGCCTGTAAATCAAGCAAAACCAAAAGCCGGACAGCCAATGGACTGTTCGGCTTTTGCTTTATTTAGTATTATCCACCACAAAATCCGCGGTTTCGGCTATGCCGTACTGCGCAAAATAGCCCTCCTCCAGCGGCACCCACCGGGCGGCAAAATCCGCGTAGCGTGCGCCCTCCCGCGCCTGTAAGCGCCGGGTCTGCTCGGCCTTGGTGCAGGTCACGAACACCCGCAGCGTCTCGTAGGGGCGCAGCAGCGGGTGGTGGCTGTAACTGCCCTCTAAGATCACCAGCGGCTGCGCGGGCAGCTGTGCCGGGGGCAGATAAGCCCCCTGCCGGCAGCTGTACGCCCGGTAGTCCACCGTCTGCCCCGCGTAGGCCGGGCGCAGGGCTTCGTCCCGCAAGCGGGTAAGGTCCATGTTGGCGCAGGGGGTGTGCGCCCAGTCCGGGCTGCGCCGGGCGGGCGGCAGGTAGAAATCATCCGTGCGCAGCAGGGTGCAGCCGGGCAGCTGCGCTGCCAGCCCGTTGGCAAGGGTGGTCTTGCCGCTGCCGCAGCGGCCGTCCAGCGCCAGCACCAGCGGGCGGGTGGGCTTTTGCGCCAGCGCGGCACTAAGCAGCGCAGACAGGGTGGACGCGGTGATGGGTGTGGGCATGGGTTTGGCCTCCTTGCAGGGGTGCGCCCCAAGGGGCAGACCCGATAATACCCCGATTATACCATAACCGCCGCCGGAAGGGTAGCGCGGGCGTGGTTTGCCATAAATAACTTTTTTGCCGGAAAGGCTTGACACAGCCCGCTGCGGTGTGGTACACTACTGGCGTTAGAAGCAACTAACCATGCGAGACCCCACCGGCAGTGCCCGCAGCCCGGGTGTGCTGCTTCTTTTTTGGGGTGATGGTTAGCTGCGTCTTACTTATAACCGCCCGGCATCCGGGGCACACTGACCCCGACACCGCCGCCAAAGGAGAACCGCCATGGAGCGTGATTTTGAGACCGTAATGATCGAACAATGTGCCCCGGTACTGGCGGGGCTGAAGCCTGCGGGGCTGTTCCGCTACGAAACGCGAAACCGTGCCGACCTTGCCCGGCGGGTGGCGGGCTGGAACGCCCAGCTGAACCCCAAGGGCCTGCAGGTGCGGGTGCTGCGGGGGTGCATCGCTACCCGGCAGTATCTGGTGTATGTCTACCGCGCCGCCAAGCTGCAAACAGTGCTGGCAGATGCCGCTGTGCGCGGCTTTTTAGCCCGGGAGGGCTACCGTCTGCCGGAAGATGCCGCGGACTGCAACGCGCTGCTGGACCAGCTCAGCCTGCGGCTGTGCTGCGCGGCGGAGGCGGCGGATTTCCCCCACGAGATCGGGGTATTTCTGGGCTATCCGCTGGAGGATGTGGTGGGCTTTATCCGCCACCGGGGCAAGTGCTTTACCTGCTGCGGGTGCTGGAAGTCCTACGGCGACCCCGCCGCAGCCCGGCAGCACTTTGACCAGCTTGCCAAGTGCACGGCGGTGTACTTGCGGCTGTTCCACAGCGGCACGCCCATTTTAAAGCTGGCAGTGGCCGCCTGAAAAATTGATATTCTCTTTTCAAATACTCTCTTTTATCCTTGGCAACTCTCCTATGCTTCCGACACAGGAGAGAGCGATCCTCCTTTTTACACATGACCGCCCGGTGCAGTTTTGACCCCTGCGCCGGGCGGTCGTGTGTTTGGGGGAATGCACTCCCGCGCGGGGTGGGACGATTTTGAATGCGCTCCGCGTTGCTCTGCGCATAAATAGCGGAAAGATTATTTTTATTTCGCAATTCTGGAAAATCTGCGGATTTTCCAGAATTGCCTTTTCACGGGAGGAGTCATTCTCCGTCACCCTGCCCTATAAAACCGCAAAACGACCCTCTGAAAATGTAAACATTGGCTAACTTTAGCTCAAGAAATAGAGTTAGTCATTGATGATTTTGATAAAAATGTGGGCCGGTTCCGGCATAAAATTTGTTTGTTCATATAAACTAACTATGAGATATGAAAAAACTATTGACAAGCTTGGTTAGCAGCAGTAAACTATCTACGCTGATAGTTACGGCTGACTAACCACCGCAGCATCACATCATTTTTATGGAAGGGGAGCACAGCGATGATGCCTTTGACGATGACAAAAGCAGGCGAGACCGTCACCATCCGCAGGATCAGCGGCAAGGACGAGGTGCGGCTGCATCTGGCCGAGCTGGGGTTCGTGGTTGGCAGCGAGGTGACCGTGGTCAACGAGATCGCGGGCAACCTGATCGTGCAGGTCAAGCAGAGCCGTCTGGCACTGGATAAGACCATGG
>OLQC01002908.1_pt1 | contig 10706 bp, 9 predicted proteins | sample 1672471 | NCBI WGS metagenome assembly OLQC01 (sample SAMEA3136689, study PRJEB25190) | human gut metagenome | biome: human gut; feature: human-associated habitat; material: faeces | place: Austria | collected 2013
TTTTCCTTCGAAAGCTTCGTCTCTGTATTCTTTTTTCTTATTGTCTCTTTCTTTGTCTTTCGCTTTGTTTCTCTGTGTCTTCTGCTGTTCTACGATCGGTGCAGCGCCACTTCTGTCGTTTCTGCGATTGTCATTTCTTCTGTCAGAGCGCTGTCCCTGTCCGCGTCCGTCTCTTCCGTCACGGTTGTCTCTTCCATCACGGTTGTCGCGTCCCTGGAATCCGTCACGTCCTCCTCTGTCAGAACGCTGTCCGCGTCCGTCTCTGTCCTGACGTGGTCCTCTGTTTTCGCCTCTGTTCTCTCCATTAGAACGTCTGTCTCCAAATGGTTTCTGTCCCGATCTGTCAGAACGTACCGGTCTTCCCTCACCACTCGGACGGCCTGTTCTTTCTGTTCTTGGTCCCTGCGGTCTCTCAGAACGTGTTCCGTTCTGTGCCGGACGTGCCGGTCTGTCCTCTGCTGCACGAACCGGTCTTTCGCTTTTTGCTGCCGGTTTCTCTGTACGAGCCGGTTTTCCTTCACCATTCGAACGGCTCTGTCCTGCTGCCGGGCGTTTTCCATCACCGTTTGGACGACCCTGGTTCTGTCCCTGACGTCCCTGTCCCGGACGTTTTCCCTGCAGTCTGCTGCTGTTCTTTGAATTCTGTGGGCGAACTACAAATGCAAGATTTTTCTTCTTTGGAGCACCCTCTTTTTCTGTTGTTTTATCTGCAGCCATCTCAGCATCTTTGCCAGCTGCTTCTCTTCTAATATCTTCTGCCACGTTATCCTCCACTGTACTCATATGATTCTTAACTTCAACATTTTTCTTTTTCAACTGTTCCAGGATTTCCTTATTCCCTACTCCCAACTCTTTTGCAAGTTCATATACCCTCGCTTTCGCCATATCAAACAACCTCCTTCAGGCAATCAAGAACACTCTTTTAATGCTTTCAAAATTCCTTTTGCAAATCCTTCGTCTAATATCGCCAGAGATGCACGGAATTGTTTTCCCATCGCATGCCCCAAGGTATCTTTATCTCCGTAAACTATCATTGGAACTTTATAAAATTTACACATATCACGGAATTTTTTCTTTGTATTATCTGAAGCGTCTTCTGCAACAACTACAAGACTTGCTCTTCCGGACTTTGTCTGTCCTTCTGTCATAAATTCACCGCTTGCGCAGCGCCCCGCTTTCGTTGCCAGACTGATCAGAGACAGTACTTTATCTCTAGCCAATCTCATCCATCTCCTTTTCCAGCCGTTCATATACTTCCTGCGGTATTGCCTGCTTAAAGGAACGCTCCAGTCCTCTGTTCTTCACAGCCTGCTCAAAACATGCCTTCTGCGGACAGAGATACGCTCCACGTCCGTTTTTCTTTCCGGTTGTGTCAATGACAAATTCTTCTTCCTCTGTTCTGAGGATCCGAATCAGTTCCTTCTTTGGTTTCATCTCGCCGCAGCCTACACATTTACGCATAGGTACTTTCTTCTTTACTGCCAAACAATTCACTCCCTCAGATCTTACTCTTCGTCTGTCTCAACGAATTCAATCTCATCTGCTCCGTCTTCATCAGCTGCATCTGCCGGAACATCATCGTACTCTTCTTCCTCTTCTCCGACTGTATAGCCTTCTTCTCCGACCATACCCATCTGCTCCATGTAGTTCTCCGGAAGATCTCCACACTCAATTGCCTGTGTCTCACTCTTGATATCGATCTTGTATCCTGTCAGACGGGCTGCAAGTCTTGCATTCTGGCCTTCTTTACCGATTGCAAGTGAAAGCTGATAATCAGGAACAATAACTCCTGCAATCTTCTCATCCGGATCAGCCATAACAGAAATAACCTTCGCCGGGCTGAGTGCATTCTCGATCAGGATTGCCGGGTTATCACTCCAGTTGATGATATCAATCTTTTCACCGCGGAGTTCATTTACAACGGCTCCGACTCTGGCACCGTTCATACCAACGCATGCTCCAACCGGATCTACATCCGGGTCGTTAGACCATACTGCGATCTTGGTACGGGAACCTGCTTCTCTTGCGATGCTCTTGATCTCTACAATACCATCACGCACCTCGGTTACTTCCGCCTCAAAAAGACGCTTAACCAGTTCCGGATGTGTTCTTGATACAAGGATCTTTGGTCCTTTTGTCGTGTTCTTCACCTCTACAACGTAAAGTTTGATACGCTCTGTCGGCTCGAATTTCTCACCTTTTACCTGCTCATTCTCAGTAAGGATCGCATCTGCTTTTCCAAGGTTTACACTGACATTCTTGCCAATATATCTCTGAACCACACCTGTCACGATATCTTTTTCTTTTTCAAAGTACTGATCATATACAACTTTTCTTTCTTCTTCGCGGATCTTCTGAAGAATCAGGTTCTTTGCATTCTGTGTTGCGATACGTCCGAAAGATTTGGACTCAACCGGGATCTGTACGATGTCACCGATCTCATAAGAAGGATCGATCATCTTCGCATCTGCAAGACTGATCTGTTCTACTTTGTCCTCTACTTCTTCTACAACGGTCTTCTCCTGGATCAGAGTGTAATCGCATGTCTCCTTATCCATAATTACTTTGATATTGTCTGCTTTTCCGAAATGATTCTTACATGCATTGATCAGTGAATTCTCAATGGCATCCATCAGAGTATCTCTGCTGATATCTTTTTCCTCTTCAAGAATTGTAAGTGCTTCTAATAATTCGGTATTCATTTCCTTCTTCCTCCTGTCACTAGAAATCGAACGCCAGACGGATCAGTGCGATGTCTGCTTTATCAAATGTCATCGTCTCGCCGTCTTCATATTCAATGGTAACTGTATCTTTATCATAATCTTTTAAGATTCCAATAAACTCTTTCTGTCTGTCGATTGCCCGGTAAGTACGAACCTCTACTTCTTCTCCCAGGCTTCTTGCAAAGTCTTTTTCTTTCTTCAGCGGTCTGCCAAGTCCCGGCGAACTCACTTCCAGAATATACGCTTCATCGATAAAATCCTTCTCATCCAGAATGTCTGAAAGTTCCCGGCTTACAACCTCACAGTCATCGACCATAATTCCCCCCGGCTTATCAATATAAGCACGCAGATACCAGTTTCCGCCCTCTTTTACATATTCTACATCCCAGAGATCAAATCCATGCTTTTCCACGATTGGGTTCAGAATCTCTTCTGTTTTCTGTTCATATACTTCTTTTTTTGACAATCTGCAACTTCCTTTCTTAATCAGGCTCCAAAAATCTGTCCGATTTTGATTGTATGACTGGCAAAAAGAAGAGTGAACTTTCGTCCACTCTTCTGCCAGATTTCTTATGTAACTGCATACAGTATAGCACTACTTTTCCTGAAATGCAAGGATTTTTAAAATATATGCCTGATTCTCTTTGTAAAGACGCTTTCCGTCGTTCTCTTTCAGCCATTTTACAACCTGGATATCTGCTGCCCAGTCATCTGCCCAGACTTCATCACCTTCGCCACGCGCCGCCGCTTTTTCTGCGATGTATCCCGCCGGGTCTTCCGTAAGATCTTTCAGTACTTCATATGCTTTTTCGTTCTTATCATCCAGATCCTGTATCAAAACAACGGTTTCTGTATCCGGTGTCTTTCCATCGAGCACCTGCAGCTGTTCATTATATTTTTCCAGATTCTCTAGGCTGTCCTTCGCATCCTCCAGACATTCTGTCAGGATTTCGATCTCCGTTTTTCCAGTACCACCCTTTGCAACCGGGCGGATGGATATTTCTGAATCAGCAGTCGTCTTTTTCAGCTCTGCCCGAATCCTCTCCTCATCGTGATCCATTCTTCCGATATCATATCCAAAGTAAAAACCGCCAATTCCAATCACAACAAGAAGAACGATTGCAAAAATTCTTTTTCCGGATTTTTTCTTTTTCATCTTCCGTCCTCCTTACCCTAATATCGTACCTGCTATAATTCCAAGGATCATTCCGCCGATCCCGGTTCCCGCAAGCGCCGCAAGATATAAGAGTACCTTCACCGCTTTGGATTTCTCCTTTTTCACCTTTGGAAGTGCCGGACCAGGCTCCGGTGTCCGCCTCTCCTGCGTCTGTTCCGGTGTCTCCTGCCGCGGCATTCTTTCGATTTCTTCTTGTGTCGGATAGGCAAACGGCATCACACCTGCTTCAAGAGCTGAAAATAATTTTCCATCGATCCACTGAAAATACTGCCAGATCGCCGCATCAAACATCCGGTGGGTGTCCAGAAAATGATACCAGGATTCCACAAAGGTTTTTGTTCGGAAATATTCTCTATACGCCGGTTCCTCCAAAATATCCTTCCAGTGATACAGCTTATTCCGTTCCTTTTCATTCAAATACAGACTGATGCACTGCTCCATGATTTTCCGGACCTCACGGTCATCCGCGCCTTGTCGCTCAGAAGCATCCGCCATATTCTGGAACTGACGGGTCCAGTCACCGTCCCATGTCTGGAAATCTTCCTCTAACTGTACAGGTGGCTCTCCTGCCTCTTCTTCCCGGAAACTTTCCTCAGAATCTTCGTCAGAATGCACAGGAAGTTCTTCATACTGCGCAGAAGATTCTTCTGACTGTACATCTTCTTTCTGAGGATTTTCCATGTAAGCCTCTTCCGGGTTTCTCTCCGGCTCTGCATAATTCCATGTTTCAGATTCCGCTGCTTTTTCCTGCTCCGCTGCTCCCATCTCCATCCGCCGCGGCTCTTCAGGTATCTGTGGCTCTTCCTCTCTTCCCGCATTGCGCTCCGCCCACGCAAGCGCCTCTTCATAGGCATCGTGGATCCTCCGGAATTCCTCCGGGTGTTCTTCCGGGTGGAACTCCCGGGACTTCGCCGCATACGCCCGCTTTATCGTTTTCTTTTCCGTTGTTGGTTCAATCCCAAGTACCGTAAAACAGTTCATCACTGCTGCCTCCTCCACTCATCATACAGATAAGCTTCTATCTTGACCGGCACCGATCTCTTCGGTGTATTCTCCACAATATCCAGAAGCTCACTTGTCCTTGTATACGCCTTCTCGATCGTCCGCAGATCCTGTGCATTTAATGCAACTGAAAAATCTGCCAGGATCTTGTCCAGATATTTTCGGATTTCTCCGGTGTTTTCTTCGTAAAGACGGTCGCCTCTTTCCAGCAGAAGCCGGTTCTTTTCCTGCTCTCTCGGATGGATCTTAATCTTCTGCAGCTCTTTTCTTCTTTCCTCAATCTGCTCTGGTGTCAGATGGATATTTTTGTTGACGATCACCTTACTGAAATGCTCCTTGGTGCTCACCACGGTCACATCCACTTCCAGAATTCCGTTAATGTCATAGGTAAATCGGACATCCACCGCTTCCCTCTGATCCTCTCTTCTTGCCAGCGGCACCGGCACACGGATCCGTCCGAGCTCCAGATTCTGGTCTGCATAGCGGTGCTCGCCCTGTAAAATCGTGATATCACAGTATTCCTGGAACTGATGTACCGTCCAGTATCGCTCCACCCGGCTGATCGGAAGTACCGAATTCCGCTCAATGATCGGAGACATGATCGCCGGTCCCTTGGTATCTCCATGAATGATCTCGGTTCCAAGTGTAAACGGACAAATGTCTGTAAGAAGTACATCCCGCACTGCCTGCTGCCGCTCCTTGATTCCGGCATACATTCCGGCGCCGACCGCAACCGCAACATCCGGATCGATCTCACACCGCGGTCTTTTGCCGCTCAAAAACTGCAGATAATTCTGCACGATCTTCATCTTACCGGATCCACCGATCATAATGATCTCGTCAATATCCTCCCATCCATAACCACTGTCGTTCATCGCCCGTTTCAGCGGAATCCCAATTCCTTCCAGCAGCTTTGCAGACACCTCCAGAAGTCCTTTCGCATCCAGTTTCATCTGGTAAATCTGTCCGCCGATCACAACCTCCATCTCGCCCTCCGGCGCATCAGTCAGTGTACGTTTCAGCTTCTCACTCTCCCGGATCAGGCTGGCTCTTTCTTCATTAGTGATCTTTCCTTCATCAATCCGATTGACACTTAGGAATTTTTCCGCAATTGCACGGTTCACATCATCCCCACCGAGATGATTGTCTCCGGCAACTGCCACAATCTCGATCACACTGTCAAATGCATCTACGATCGAGATATCCAGAGTTCCTCCGCCAAAATCAAACACCAGAAAGGTCTGATCCTCCTTAGTCTTTCCAAAGCGATAGGCAAGTGCTGCCGCCGACGGCTCATTGACCAGACGCTCCACAGTAAGTCCGGCAAGCTCTCCTGCCATCTTCGTCGCATTTCTCTGAAAATCATTAAAATACGCCGGAACACTGATGACTGCCTCTTCAACCGGCTCACCCAGGTATTTTTCCGCATCTTCTTTCAGCTGCCGCAGGACCATGGACGACAGATCTGCCGCTGTAAACCGCCTGTTTCCAAGCATAAATGTCTTCTCCGTCCCCATAAAACGCTTGAAACTTGCCACTGTACTTTCCGGATGGGAGATCAGACGCTCTTTCGCCGTTCTCCCTACCAGCATCTCACCGTCCTCATCAATTCCTACTACCGACGGTGTTAAATATTCTCCCAGATTATTTGGAATCAACGTGCATTTATCATCCTGCCACACGCTTACCAGACTGTTTGTTGTTCCAAGATCAATTCCTACCGTTGCCATATGACCGACCTACTTTCTCATTCGTGTTCCTGTTCCATCTCTTTTCGCCCGTTTCAAACGGTTCAGTGTCACTTCTTTTTCATGGAAGATCACCTTGCTCTCCGTTCCTTCTTCAAACAGATATACCGCTTCCACGCTGTCATTTTTCTGTAATTTCATACCGCGCACACCAACTGCACCCTTTTTCTTCTCCGAAACTTCTTCCGCCGGGAAACGGAGCACAAATCCATTCTCCGTCATCAGAACTACATCCTGCACATCCCGGATCGGCCGGATACTTACCAGTGCATCTTCATCCTGCAGTTTCGTTGCCGCGATTGTCCGCTTAGTTACCTGAAATTCACTTCCTGCCACCTTTTTGATCATTCCCTGCTTCGTGACAAACAGAAATTTTGAGAAAAAGAGTTCTCTGTCATCACACAGATATACGATTTCTTCTTTTGTACTGTCAAAATTACTTACATTGTCGATTGGAAATCCTTTGTCCCTGAATTTTCCATAAGGGAGATCCATCACTTTGATCTGATGCATCTTGCCATCCGATGTAAAAAGACACAACTTGCCGGTATTCATACAGCGCAGAATATACTTATTCTCCTTATCTGCCGCTTCCCGGTTACGTTCATAGACGGATCCATCCACCGTCTTTGCATAACCAAAGCGGTCCATCAGAAGGACAACCTCCTGCTCCTGTACTTTATTTTCCTCAAACACAGCTTCTTCTGCATTCTCGATCTTCGTTTTACGCTTCACGGCATATTCTTTTTTCAGCGCGTCCAGATCATCAATGATCACCTGCGCCATAGAATCATAATTATTCAGAATATCCTCATATTTTGCAATATTTGCAAGCGTTGTCTCATGCTCCTTCATCAGCGCCTCGATTTCCAGACCGATCAGCTTGTACAGACGCATCTCCAGAATTGCCTGTGCCTGCCGGTCGGTAAACCGGAGCATGGATGCCATCTTCTCAGATCTTTTCGACTTAAACTTGATCTTCTCTGTCGAACCTGTTGTCAGACATTCTTTTGCATCCCTGATGGACGAGCTTCCACGCAGGATCTCAATGATCAGGTCGATCACGTCACACGCCTTGATCAGACCCTCCTGGATTTCTTTTTTATCCTGCTCTTTTTTCAGCAGCGTCTTGTATTTTCTGGTTGCAAGTTCAAACTGGAAATCTACATGATGTTCGATGATACGTTTGAGTCCCAGTACTTCCGGTCTGCCATCGGCTACCGCAAGCATATTGACACCAAAGGTATCCTCCAGTCTGGTCTTTTTATAAAGCATGTTGATCAGATTGTCCACATCTGCATCGCGCTTCACTTCAATTACAATACGGATTCCTTCCTTGGAAGACTGATTGGAAATATCTACGATGTCACTGGTCTTCTTTGTCTCCACCAGATTGCAGACATCGTTCAGAAATTTACCGATTCCGGCTCCGATCATGGTGTACGGGATTTCGGAAATGACGATCTTCTTCCGTCCGCCTTTTATCTCTTCCACATCTACTTTTCCACGAATCTTGATTTTTCCGGTTCCAGTCTCATAAATTTCTGCCAGATCATCTTTATTGACGACAATCCCGCCTGTCGGGAAATCCGGTCCTTTGATGTACTTCATCAGCTGTTTTGTCGTGATGTCATTGTTCTTCATGTATGCCTTAACCGCATCCACAATCTCGCCCAGGTTATGTGTCGGAATACTGGTTGCCATACCAACTGCGATTCCTTCCGCACCGTTCAGCAGAAGGTTCGGAATTCTTACCGGAAGAACTGCCGGTTCTTTTTCTGTCTCATCAAAATTCGGTACAAAATCAATGATATCTTTGTCCAGATCGGCAAGATATGCCTCCTGTGTGATTTTCGCCAGTCTTGCTTCAGTATAACGCATGGCTGCAGCCCCGTCTCCTTCAATGGAGCCGAAGTTTCCATGACCATCTACCAGGATCATTCCTTTTTTGAATTCCTGTGCCATAACAACCAACGCTTCATAGATCGAGCTGTCTCCATGTGGATGATATTTACCCATGGTATCCCCGACAATACGCGCGCATTTACGGTATGGTCTGTCATAACGGATTCCCAGCTCATACATGTCATAGAGTGTTCTTCTCTGTACCGGTTTCAAACCATCCCTGACATCCGGGAGGGCTCTGGAAATGATAACACTCATGGCATAGTCAATATATGATTTTTTCATCAGCTCCGAATATTCCGTCCGGATGATCTGTGACTCTTCCATTTTCTCTTACCTCTTCTAGTTTATGTTTTCTGATGCACAGACTTTCCCCTTTTGAAAATCCATGCCTTTCCGATCTGTTTTTAAATATCCAGTTCTGCCTCTGTCGCATTTTCATAAATAAATGCGCGGCGCGGCGGAACTTCTGTTCCCATCAGCATCTCTGTTACACCGGATGCCATACGTGCATCCTCGATCTCGATCCGTTTCATCATTCGAGTTTCCGGGTTGAGGGTTGTCTCCCAGAGCTGCTCTGCATCCATTTCACCCAGACCTTTGTATCGCTGCAGGGTAAAGTCGGAATGTGTCTTTCTATATCTCTCCAGTGCCTTATCATCGTAAAGGTACTCTTCTTCTCCCTTTTTCGGCATTGCCTTATAAAGCGGCGGCATTGCCACGTAGACATGACCTTCGTATATCAGTTCCGGCATAAACCGGTAGAATAAGGTCAGCAACAGTGTGGAAATATGCGCTCCATCCACATCCGCATCCGCCATGATGATAATCTTGTCATACCGCAGCTTTGTGATATCAAAGTCATTACCGTATCCCTCTGAAAATCCACATCCGAATGCATTGATCATGGTCTTGATCTCGGCATTTGCCAGAACCTTATCGATGCTTGCTTTTTCCACGTTCAGGATCTTTCCACGGATCGGCAGGATTGCCTGATACATTCTGTCGCGGGCAGTCTTTGCGCTTCCTCCCGCAGAATCTCCCTCAACGATGAAGATTTCACATTTGGATGCATCCCTGCTCTCACAGTTGGCAAGCTTACCGTTACTGTCAAAAGAATATTTCTGCCTGGTCAGAAGATTCGTCTTTGCCTTTTCCTCGGTCTTACGGATCTTTGCTGCTTTTTCCGCACAGGAAAGAACCTTTTTCAGGGTCTCCAGATTCCGGTCAAAGAAACGCGGGATCTCATCACTGGTCACCTTTCCGGTCGCTTTTGCCGCATCCTGGTTGTCCAGCTTTGTCTTGGTCTGTCCCTCAAATCTCGGATCCGGGTGCTTGATCGATACGATCGCCGTCATTCCGTTCCGTACATCCGCACCGGTAAAGTTGGCATCCTTATCCTTTAACACACCAATTTCACGGGCATACTGGTTCATGATCGTCGTAAATGTCGTCTTGAACCCGGTCAGATGGGTTCCCCCTTCCGCATTATAAATATTGTTGCAGAAACCTAGTACATTTTCATGAAATTCATTCACATACTGGAATGCAACTTCCACTTCGATACCTTCTGCTTCTCCTTTATAGTAAACCGGATCGTGGATCACTTCTTTTTTGGAATTCAGATCCTTGATAAATCCAATGATCCCATCCGGTTCATGATACTCGATCCTCTCTTCCTGTGTCTTTCTTTTATCTGTAAATATAATCGTCAGTTCCGGATTCAGGTAGGCTGTCTCATGCAGTCGGCTCTTGATCTCTTCCTCTTTAAATCTCGTCTTCTCGAAAATTGTCGGATCCGGAAGAAAATTGACACAAGTTCCGGTCTTTTTGGTCTTTCCGATCACCGGAAGAAGCCCATCCTCCAGTTCTACCACCGGAATTCCTCTCTCATAACGGTCGTGGTGGACCGCACCGTCACGGCTGATCTTTACATATAAGTAGATAGTGCATTAACAACCGAAGAACCTACTCCGTGCAGACCGCCACTTGTCTTGTATGCCGAATCATCGAACTTACCTCCCGCATGTAGAGTGGTATATACGATTCTGGCCGCCGATACTCCTTTTGCATGCATACCTACCGGCACACCGCGTCCATTATCTGTTACCGTTGCAGAACCGTCCTTTTCCAGTGTCACCTCTATCTGTG
>OLQC01002912.1_pt1 | contig 10681 bp, 8 predicted proteins | sample 1672471 | NCBI WGS metagenome assembly OLQC01 (sample SAMEA3136689, study PRJEB25190) | human gut metagenome | biome: human gut; feature: human-associated habitat; material: faeces | place: Austria | collected 2013
AGTAAACCTACGATTCCAAGTGATACTCCCATCGCAATCATTGCTTTTATCATTTTTCCTACCATATCCTCACCCTTTTGTTTTTTTAATCTTATATGGTTTTTATTTAATTTTCTTCTTGTTTACGGTTATTGTCCCACACAAGATAAGCATTCATAAATCCATCCAGATCCCCATCTAATACAGCGCTTGGATTTCCGCTTTCAAAGTTTGTTCTGTGGTCTTTTACCATTGTATAAGGCTGCAGGACATAGGATCTGATCTGGTTTCCCCATCCATTATCCCCAACATCACCTCGGATATCTGATAATTTTTCCAAATGTTGCTGCTGTTTTAACAGATACAGTTTTGTCTTTAACATCTTCATTGCCTGATCTTTGTTCTTGTGCTGTGAACGCTCATTCTGGCACTGTACAACGATTCCTGTTGGTAAATGCGTAATACGGATTGCGGAATCTGTTTTGTTGATATGCTGTCCACCAGCTCCACTTGCACGATATGTGTCGATCCGGATATCTTCATCTGCAATCTCAACTTCTATATCATCTTTGATATCTGGCATTACATCACAGGATGCAAACGATGTCTGTCGTTTTCCTGCTGCATTGAATGGAGAAATTCGGACAAGACGGTGAACACCTTTTTCAGATCGTAAATATCCATAAGCGTTCATTCCCGTGATCTTCACAGTAACAGATTTGATCCCTGCTTCATCCCCATCAAGATAATCAAGAACTTCTGTTCCATAACCTTTCTTTCCTGCCCATCTTGTGAACATACGGTATAGCATTCCTGCCCAGTCGCAAGACTCTGTTCCACCTGCCCCGGCATGTAGTGTAAGAATTGCATCATCCTTATCATATTCACCTGTTAGCAGTGTTGAAATACGTAATTCCTCATATGTTTTTTCAAATTCATCCATCAAAGCAGTGGCTTCTTCGATCAGATCGGCATCTTCATCTTCTTCTGCCATATCGATCAAAGTCTCGATATCTTCATATTTTGTTTTCAGATCATCATATTCTTCCACGACACCTTTCAGGCTTTTGACTTCTTTCATAACATTCTGGGATTCCTCAACATTATCCCAGAATCCTGGTTCTTCCATATTCAGTTCTAATTGATCAATTCTCTCTTTTTTTGCTTCTAACGCAAGGGAACCACTAAGATCTTCTAGTGGTTCCTGAAAAGAGTTTAATTTATATTGTAATTGTTCTGCTTCAATCATTTACAAACAACTCCTTATTTATTTCTTCCGCAGCAGTTCTTATATTTCTTACCACTTCCACATGGGCAAGGATCATTTCTGCCGATTTTGGCTCCTTTTCTAACATAAGGCTTCTTCTCAACTTCAGCATCTTTGTTTGTTCCTGTGATCTTTGGAGCTTCTTCTTTCTCAATTTTCTGCTCAACCTGTACATGGAACAATGCACCTGTTGTTTCTTCCTGAATTGCCTTTGTCATCTCATTGAACATCTCAAATCCAGCCATACGGTATTCAACAACTGGGTCTCTCTGTCCATATGCCTGAAGTCCGATTCCTTCACGTAACTGATCCATATCATCGATATGATCCATCCACTTGCGGTCGATAACTTTCAGTAAGATGATACGCTCAATCTCACGAAGATCGAAATCTTCAAATTCTTTTTCTTTCTGTTCATATAATGCAACAGTTTCTTCCTGTAATCTTGCTACTAGATCATCAACTCTTCCAGAAGATTTCTCTGCATCTGTTAATACGATCTTATTTAAAGGAACAATTGGAAGCAACTCTGCATTCAGTGCTGCAAGATCCCATTCTTCTGGTGGAAGTTCATCACTGATCACCTGATATACATGGTTTGCAACTGTTTCTTTCATCATATTTAAAACAGATTCTTTCATGTCATCTCCATCAAGAACACGACGACGTTCTTTGTACATGACTTCTCTCTGTTCATTATTAACTCTATCATAGTCTAACAGATTCTTACGAATACCGAAGTTGTTATTCTCGATCTTCTTCTGTGCTTTTTCAATTGTCTTGCTGATCGTCTTATGCTGGATTTCTTCTCCTTCTGGAATTCCCAGTGCATTGTATATGCTGATCATTCTTTCAGATCCAAATAATCTCATCAGATCATCTTCCAGAGATAAATAGAACTTAGATTCACCTGGATCTCCCTGACGTCCGGCACGACCACGCAACTGATTATCGATACGTCTGGATTCATGACGTTCTGTACCAATGATCTTTAATCCACCAAGTTCAGCAACTCCATCTTCAAGCACGATGTCAGTACCACGACCAGCCATGTTTGTAGCGATCGTTACAGCACCGATCTCACCTGCATGAGAAATGATCTCTGCTTCTTTTTCATGGAATTTCGCATTCAATACGTTATGTTTGATGCCACGTTTCTTAAGCATTGCGCTTAATTCTTCGGACATCTCAATCGTGATCGTACCAACTAAGACTGGCTGTCCTTTCTCATGTGATTTGATGATGTCTTCGACAACCGCATTCATCTTCTCACGTTTTGTCTTATAGATCGCATCGTCATGATCGATTCTCTGGACAGGTTTGTTTGTTGGGATCACAACAACGTCCATTCCATAAATCTCTCTAAATTCCTGTTCTTCTGTAAGTGCAGTACCTGTCATACCTGCTTTCTTGTCATATTTATTGAAGAAGTTCTGGAATGTGATCGTTGCAAGAGTCTTGGATTCTCTCTTAACTTTTACATTTTCCTTCGCTTCGATTGCCTGATGCAGACCATCAGAATAACGTCTTCCTGGCATGATACGTCCTGTAAATTCATCGACGATCAATACTTCATCATCTTTTACTACATAGTCTTTGTCTTTAAACATTAAGTTATGTGCACGAAGTGCTAAGATGATATTATGCTGGATCGCAAGGTTCTCTGGATCTGCAAGATTCTCGATATGGAAGAATTTCTCGACTTTCTTCACGCCATCTGCAGTCAGCATGATCTGTTTATCTTTTTCATTGACAAGGAAATCTCCATCTTCTTCGATATCCTCGTTCATTAAGATATCCATCTTGGATAATTCACCATCAGAACTTCCTCGTTCCATCTGGCGTGCTAAGATATCACATGCACGGTATAATTCTGTAGACTTTCCACTCTCACCGGAAATGATCAGTGGTGTTCTCGCCTCATCGATCAATACGGAATCGACCTCATCGACGATCGCATAATGAAGATCTCTCTGTACAAGATCTTCTTTCTCAATGACCATGTTATCTCTTAAGTAGTCAAATCCTAATTCATTGTTTGTAATATAAGTAATATCACAGTTATAAGCTTCACGACGTTCATCGTTCTCCATATCATTTGTAACGACACCAACGGTTAATCCAAGGAAGTTATGAACTTTTCCCATCCACTCCGCATCACGGGTAGCCAGATAATCGTTGACTGTTACAATGTGAACACCTTTTCCTTCTAATGCATTTAAATATGCAGGTAAAGTAGACACTAAAGTTTTACCTTCACCAGTTCTCATCTCCGCGATACGTCCCTGATGCAGGATGATACCACCGATCAGCTGAACACGATAATGTTTTAATCCGATCGCACGGCTACTGGCTTCTCTTACTGTTGCGTATGCTTCTGGTAACAGATCGTCTAATGTCTCTCCATTTGCAAGTCTTTCTTTAAATTCAACAGTCTTATGCCTTAGTTCCTCATCTGACAATTTCTGCATGGACTCATCGAGTGCTTCGATCTTGTCAACCGTCTTGCTGATTCGTTTTAGTTCCTTATCACTGTGAGAACCAAATACTTTATCAAATAAACCCATAAATAATCTCCTAAGTTTCTTTTTATGATTGTTCCATCTTGTGATCGTTCTGTCTCTGACATCTGATATCAAGATAGTCTTATATCTATTATATAGTCTTTGCTATTGTAACACTTAACATTATAAGGTGCAAGTTAACTAATTGTAAAAATTCTCAATAAATTTTGAATTTTTTATAAAAAAAAGTATGAAAAAAGGAGATCCTTGTCATAAGGATCTCCTCCATCTTCCGATCTTCTAAAATTCAGGTTCGATCAGTCCGTATGTATTTCCTTTTCTCTTATATACAACATTGACTTCAAATGTATCAGCATTGCGGAATACAAAGAAATCATGTCCTAATAATTCCATCTGTACACAAGCTTCTTCTACATCCATTGGTTTGATAGCAAACTTCTTGCTTCGGATGATTCTGATCTCATCATCTTCCACATCGTCTTCCTGCTCCATAAATTCCTGTTTGAAGCTTGTTCCATCATGTTTCTGATTCATAAGTCTTGTTTTATATCTGCGAATCTGGCGTTCAATGACATCAACAACCAGGTCAATAGATACATACATGTCTTCACTGCCTTCTTCAGCACGGATAATGTGCCCTTTCATAGGAATGGTAACTTCTATCTTCTGTCTTCCCTTCTGAACACTTAAAGTTACATTCACGATCGTATCGTCTACTAAATATTTGTCGAGACGTCCAAGTTTCTCTTCAATTGCTGCTTTGATACCTTCTGTAACTTCAATGTTCTTTCCACTAATAATGAATTTCATGGCTCCCATCTCCTTTACCTTTTTTGTATGAATTCATTATAACATATAATTCTGATTAAGAAAACAAAATCTTTTTATAAATAGTAAACAAAACATATGTTTCTTTTTGAAGTTATCCACAGTTATTATTTGTCGAATTGTGGATGTGGATAATGTGGATAACTCTGTGGGTAACTCATTTTTGGCTAAAATATGCCATTTCTGTATGTTGATAACTTTGTGGGTATTTTGTTAGCAATATGTGTGTAATTTTTCCATAAAAAAATCAACCTGCTTTTTGTTATACAACTAGCACAAATCGACAAAAAGCGGTTGATTTTTAATTTATGAGTCACTATATAAAAATAGCTTAAATTGTCTGAAAATTAAGCATTTTGAAGATATCGCTCGACTGAATACACACAGTTGGCACCATCTGACACCGCCGTCACTACCTGACGAAGATTTTTGCTTCTTCCATCCCCTGCAGCAAAGATTCCCGGAATATTTGTAACACCATCTTCTCCTGCAATAATATATCCTTTTTCATCTGTTGATAACTTTCCAGATAAAAGCTCGGAAGCTGGTTTTGTCCCCACAGCGATAAAAATTCCATCAACATCTAGTAACTTATCCACATGGTTATCTACATCTTGTATATGAAGTCCCTCCACAACCTCATCTCCATCGATTTTTGTCACGATCGTATTCCATAAGATTTCAATCTTGTCGTTCTTCTTTACTTCATCCTGAAGGATCTTTGCACCTCGAAATTCATCTCTTCGATGGATCAGATAAACCTTTTCACACATACGGCTTAGAAATAATGCATCTTCTAATGCAACATTTCCACCACCAACAACTGCTGTTACCTTATTTCTAAAAAATGCTCCATCACATGTTGCACAATAAGATACTCCCATTCCCTTTAATTTTTCTTCTCCTTCTATTCCCAAAGTCTGATGAACTGCTCCTGTTGCAAGAATGATCGTCCTTGTTTTTAATGTATCTCCATTCTTAAGCATGATCTCTTTGATTTCTTCGTCTGCATAGATTTCTTTAACTTCTGCTGTAATACTTTTAGCACCAAGTTCTTTCGCATGCTCTGAAAATTTTAATCCAAGATCCATTCCATTTGTCTTTGGAATTCCAGGATAATTATCAACTTCATAAGTCTGTACAACCTGTCCTCCTGGCATATATTCTTTCTCGATCACAATAAAATCAAGCATAGCTCTCTGTGCGTAGATTGCTGCTGACATTCCGGCTGGTCCAGAACCTATGATTACTAAATCGTATATTTTCATGATATTATCTCCTTTTACTCAAAGTTTCTACCTTATTCTTTCTTCGTTAGTTTTAATAAAACTCCACTGTATCTTGGAAGTGTGATCGTAAGCTCACTGTCTTTTCCTTTTTTCTTTAGATGAATATTTTCTTTACGTTTCTTCATCGTTCCACCATACTGTTCCCATTCAGTATGTAACAATGTTCTTCTCGTATGGTGTCCTTTGATCGTTAATTTATAATCTTTCTGCTCTTTGTCAGAGAAATTAAAGATTCCAACGATCATGTGATCTGCCGTTTTTCTTCCGATCGCATAAATACATCGTTCTTCCTGATGACAGTCCAGCCATTCAAAGTTTTCTCTATGATAATCATAATGGAAAGCTTTTTCTTTCTTGTAAATGTCATTTAATTTGACCATATATTTATGGAAAGCATCATGAATCGGATATTTTAAGATCATCCAATCCTGTTCCTGTGCTTCGCTCCATTCCCTGATCTGTCCAAATTCATTCCCCATAAAGTTTAATTTCTTTCCTGGATGGATCATCATATACATATACATAGCCCTTGCCTGTGGAAATTTATCTTCATAATCCCCATACATCTTCTGTAAGATCGTTGCCTTGCCATGTACAACTTCATCATGACAATATTCTAGCATATAACGTTCATTCCAGAAATACACCATAGAGAATGTTAGTTTGTGATAATCACGACTTCGATATTCTGGTCCAGTCTGAAAATATTCCAGAGTATCGTGCATCCATCCTAAATCCCATTTGTAATCAAATCCTAACCCACCTTTCCATACAGGTTCTGTCACACCTGGATAAGCAGTGGAATCTTCTGCGATCAGCATGGCGGTTGGATGACGTTGTTTCAAACCTAAATTGAATGCTTTTAAGAAGTCGATCGCTGTATCGTTGACTCCTCTGCTTTCATCTCCCTGCCAGTAGATCAGGCGGCTCACTGCATCCATACGGATTCCATCAAAATGATACTCTTCCAGCCAATAGTTGGCCGCTGATTGCAAGAAGCACTGAACTTCTCTTCTGGAATGAATAAAGTTGCAACTTCCCCATTCACTCTCTCCAGTATCTTTATTATCGTATTCATATAATGGAGTTCCATCATATAATTTCAGTCCATATCCATCTACTGCAAAATGAACTGGCACAAAATCCATAATGACTCCAATCCCTGCCTGATGCATCATATCGACAAATTTCATTAATTTATCTGGAGTTCCATAACGTTTCGTTGGTGCAAAAAATCCAGTGTTTTGGTATCCCCATGATCCATCAAATGGATGTTCTGACAGTGGCATTAATTCTACATGGGTATAATTATTTTGTTTTAGATATGGAACGAGCATCTTGGCAATCTCATCATACTGATACCAGCCATTCTCATCTTTCTTATTCATTCTCCATGAACCCATATGCATCTCATAGATATTGATGGCATCTTCCATTCCGACACTTCTCATCTGCATCCATGATCTGTCATTGAATCTGTATGTTGTGATATCTCTGATAATAGAACATGCCCCCGGTCTTAGTTCCATCTCAAATCCATAGGGATCACAATGTTCCTGCCGGTTTCCATCTGGTCCGTAGATGCAGTATTTGTACATCTGACCTTCTTTAGCTTTGTCGGAGTAGAATAAAAAGAAACCACTTTGTGCGTCTTGTTCCATAAATTCTTCATTCCAGTTATTAAACTCCCCAATGATCGATATCCTGGAGGCTCTTGGTGCATAGGTTACAAAACGGATCTTGTCACCGTCTTTATGTGCACCCATATAACGATATGCATCAAATAATTTTCCATCATAAAAATCTTGCCGGTTCATGTTTGTGCCTCCTTTTATCATACAACTGTTGTTTTTCATTCATATGTATATTATAATAAATGTATGTGTATACAACAACCACCAAAATAGTGTTTTTGGTGGTTATCGAACATTTTTCATTGTTTTGTAGATTATCTTTTTTATATGATTTTAAAGGAGTTTTTGATATGATAGAGAAGAAAACTGATCGTCGTATTTTAAAAACGAAACGTGTGCTCAGGGAGAGCTTGCTTTATTTATTAAAAGAGCAGCCAATACAGAAAATATCCGTTTCCCTTCTGTGTGAGAAATCAGATATTAACCGCAGTACATTTTATACTTATTATTCCAGTCCGATGGATCTTTTGGAATCCATTGAGGATGAGATTTTGAATACGCTGGAAGAAGATATGATCCAGTTTGAAAAGGAAAATTCGATTTCTCAGCTGATGAATTCGATTATCTTTTATATCAGCGAGCATAAGCAGTTAGTAAGGCTTCTGTTTTCAGATCATGGTGATCCTGGATTTCAGAATAAACTTCTGCTTGCCACCCAACACTGGACCATGCCAATGTGGCAGAGCCGCCGGCCTGATTACGATGCGGAGGCTTTGTCTTCTTTGCATATTTATATTGTGAGTGGATGCATGGCTGTTATCCGACAGTGGATCACGGGTGATTTTAAGGAGTCTGAGGAGGAAATTTCATCAATGTTGGAGAAGTTGTCCGCTTCTACTTCGGCTGGATTTTTACAAGGGAAATAATTTTATAACCACACCTCTCTACCCCATTAAATGGAATATTAAATATTTATAAAAATAAAAATTCCAATTGTATATTATGTTAAATCTGCTGACTGATCAGAAATATTTTCCGTTATAATATCAATAGATTTCACTATGTATACAGAAATTATCTATATCACTTATAAACTTTGATCAATGCATCAATTACTGATCAATTACAAATTCATCTAATACTTCCTGCAGTCTTTCAAAGAACATACTAGCATGATATCCATCTGCGGATGCATGAGATATCGTCAAAGCAGCAGACAGCTTTCTTCTGCCCTCTTCTTCCACATATTTTCCAAATGTAATGATCGGAAATAGATTTGGTCTTCCGGTTGGCACCCATGTGCTGTAGCCTGTGAAATCCATCCATGGCACACAGGAGATACAAAAGAAGTTTGGCGGCTGCCCTTCTTTTCCTTTGGGTCCTTTGACATCTTTGTATGTTTCCATATCATTTATAATGTTTTGATAGCATGTCTGAAAATCATCATTATAATAAGACCAGATGTCTGAAAATGTATGGTCATCTTTGTGAAAGATCGTAAAGTTTGGATGCATCACATCAAAATAACCAGGTCTTCCTTCCTGATCGACTCCCATTTTAAATTCTCTTTTCTCATTGACAACTTTTCCTGTGCAGTAAATAAATGCCGGATAAAACTTTAATCCACATTTTTTGACCTGCTGATACAGATTTTCCACATCTAGACGTACTGTAACAGTATAACCGCATGGTATCATCTGCATATAATATTCAAAATGTTTCTGTCGTTCCCATTTATCTGAATCTAGTAAATGAAACATATCAGACACCTCCTGTCTGTTTTCTAGATCATCTCATATCCGCCCAAAACTACTGGCATTTTCAGCACTTCCAGTACTCTCTCAAGCAATACTCCTTCTCTGTTTGGATAATCAAATCCATAACTTGCTTTAATTGCCTGTGTGATAAACTGTACACCCTTATCCAATGCAATTGGCAGACTGTCTCCGTCTAACAGACTTCCTATCATAACAGAAGTATAAGCATCCCCTGTTCCCGGATAGAATGTTGGGATATAGCGACATTTAATCTTCCAGTATGTATTACAACTTCTATCATAGGCGATTACATTAGAATCTTTATCTTTTTCTTTATCTGGAACACTTGTCACAACCACAATATCTGGTCCCATATCTGACAGGCGTTTTACCCATTCTTTGATCTCTTCATCGGTTGTTGTCTGTTTGTATTCTTCCCCTAATAAAAGACTTACTTCTGTAAAATTGGGTGTAATAATGTCAGCTTTTGTTACCAGACGTTTCATTCCTTCAACTAATCCTTGATCCATCGTTGAATACAAGTTTCCATTATCTCCAAGGACTGGATCGATCACAACCATATTATCCTCTGTTCCAAAATCATCAATAAATCCGGAAACGATCTCAATCTGACGTTCAGATCCTAAGAATCCAGAATAAATACAGTCAAAATCGATATTTAGCTCTTTCCAATGATCGATATAGTCCTGCATATAATCTGTAAAGTCTACAAAACTAAAGGTATCAAATCCCCCAGTATGATTGGAAAGGATCGCTGTCGGCAATGGACAGACCTGCACTCCCATGGATGAAAGGATGGGAATGATCGCTGTCAACGAAGCTCTTCCAAAACCAGACAGATCATGAATTGCTGCCACTCTTTTTACACTATGCTTCATTTTGTTTCTCCTTTTTATAATCCGATCATTGTACTATTTTAAACGGAACGTCAGGATTCCTTTGTAATCGATCACATGGATTGCTTCATCTTTTTTCATCTGTTCCATCATCGCTTCTGGATCTTTCACATCTCTGCTTTCTAAGAATCCTCGTACTTCAAACTGATTCATAGGATGTCTTCCGATAATGGATTTAACCGCTTCATAGTCATCTTCAATCTCACTGAAAAATGCACCAGAACTCATCATCTCAATCGAAATACCACCAAGTATCTCAACCGCATATCGCATGCGTTCTTCAGATACGACATTCACATCTGCTTCTGCTGGCGGACGAACTGGTGTATTTAAGTATAGTCTGTCATATTTTAATTCTTTTAATAACTTTTTAAATTCAAGAATAGAATGCTCATCATCATTAATTCCGTCAACTAACATGATTTCTAACCAAAGTTCTCCCTCATACATGTGAGTGAACTTTTTAAGACCATCAAATTCTTCTT
>OLQC01002931.1_pt1 | contig 10609 bp, 8 predicted proteins | sample 1672471 | NCBI WGS metagenome assembly OLQC01 (sample SAMEA3136689, study PRJEB25190) | human gut metagenome | biome: human gut; feature: human-associated habitat; material: faeces | place: Austria | collected 2013
TCTTTATTTTAGCAGATTTTAGCTCGCTTGGCTAGATGTTAAGTTAATGACATTGATCCCGCTGCGGGGTAAAAGTCTTGTCCGCCACCGAACTTTTCCCCGCATAGGCGGGGGTGATCCGGTACTGGACATTCTCCCGGACCGGCACAAGAACTTTTCCCCGCATAGGCGGGGGTGATCCCGTTTTGCAACGTCGCTTGAAATCACGGTTTGCCTTTTCCCCGCATAGGCGGGGGTGATCCTATTTTCTTCACTTTCCGCTGCTGTCGTGTAGCTGCTTTTCCCCGCATAGGCGGGGGTGATCCCGTCTGTGCAGCCGGTGTCTGCCGGTTCTCTGTCTTTTCCCCGCATAGGCGGGGGTGATCCCAAAATCAACGTAGAATTCAAAAGCGGAGAATCCTTTTCCCCGCATAGGCGGGGGTGATCCTAGGGGACTTTCCGCCCTCATGACAAGAACGGACTTTTCCCCGCATAGGCGGGGGTGATCCTCCCACTCCGCGATCTCGCCGACTTTATTGTCGCTTTTCCCCGCATAGGCGGGGGTGATCCTCCTGTTCTTGTAAAATCTGTAGGCATCTACCCCTTTTCCCCGCATAGGCGGGGGTGATCCTTCCACTGCAAACTACCGCCGAACAAAGGTGCACTTTTCCCCGCATAGGCGGGGGTGATCCTGTTACATATCCGTCATTACTAATTTTTACCGGCTTTTCCCCGCATAGGCGGGGGTGATCCTGAGTTCATGCGGCGTTCTTTCGAAAAGGGCTACTTTTCCCCGCATAGGCGGGGGTGATCCCATGTATGAAGTTGGATTTCAGTCCATTTCCGACTTTTCCCCGCATAGGCGGGGGTGATCCTGCTGCAAAGGATTATGCAACAGCTTTTGAAAACTTTTCCCCGCATAGGCGGGGGTGATCCCAACGGCGGGACAGAAGTCACGATACCAGAGGACTTTTCCCCGCATAGGCGGGGGTGATCCTCGGCGTTCCGAGTTCCCAGTATTTCCTGATCGCTTTTCCCCGCATAGGCGGGGGTGATCCCCTGACGATCAGCAGCGAAAAGGTGGAGTCCACCTTTTCCCCGCATAGGCGGGGGTGATCCCTACATTTTGACGCTACAATCTGCGGGATTTTCCTTTTCCCCGCATAGGCGGGGGTGATCCCAGGAAGCACAAAGTCATATGACAACAAAACCACTTTTCCCCGCATAGGCGGGGGTGATCCTGGCACGGTCAAGGACGACACGCTTTTTTGCTTCTTTTCCCCGCATAGGCGGGGGTGATCCTGGAACCCTGACCAAGGGGCTAGCAGTTTAACGCTTTTCCCCGCATAGGCGGGGGTGATCCTACAATAGAATAAGTCTACAGTAGATTTGAAATCTTTTCCCCGCATAGGCGGGGGTGATCCCGTTTATCAGAACCGGAACATTCTCCTTTGAAACTTTTCCCCGCATAGGCGGGGGTGATCCCTGCATCACACTGTACAACGGTGCGTAGTGTGGTCTTTTCCCCGCATAGGCGGGGGTGATCCTCCGACCGTGTCAAGCGGTCTTTCAAGCAGTACCTTTTCCCCGCATAGGCGGGGGTGATCCCAACTCACGGTGCGAGAGAACCGGAAAAGCACCCTTTTCCCCGCATAGGCGGGGGTGATCCCGCACTGTTTGCCAGATTTTGTGCAGTGTCAGCCTTTTCCCCGCATAGGCGGGGGTGATCCTCGATACACTGGCGGACATTTTGGAAAAGCGGGCTTTTCCCCGCATAGGCGGGGGTGATCCCTTTACAGGAGCATAGCATACTCTGCTGATCTACTTTTCCCCGCATAGGCGGGGGTGATCCCTAAAGGAGGCGATGGCTACATGAAACTTTACAGCTTTTCCCCGCATAGGCGGGGGTGATCCCTAGTTCTTGTTGTTGCTTAATAATTTGATTATCTTTTCCCCGCATAGGCGGGGGTGATCCTACAACACTGGAAAATTGTAGTATCTCTGGCACCTTTTCCCCGCATAGGCGGGGGTGATCCCCATGCAATCACCTCCAATTATGAACAAAATATGCTTTTCCCCGCATAGGCGGGGGTGATCCTCATGACATGCCAAACGATCAAGCATTTTGTCACTTTTCCCCGCATAGGCGGGGGTGATCCTCTTGTGCCATTTTGAAACCTCCCATTAAGTCACTTTTCCCCGCATAGGCGGGGGTGATCCCGATCCGCAGATGCTCCGGATCAAAGAAAAAGACTTTTCCCCGCATAGGCGGGGGTGATCCTACGAAGATTCTATTGTAATTTCCAACGACGGCCTTTTCCCCGCATAGGCGGGGGTGATCCCCGTTGATTTTTTCGCGTGTCCTCTTGCTGTGGCTTTTCCCCGCATAGGCGGGGGTGATCCCGCTTAAAGCTAGCCGCGGAGATGTCCGAAGCACTTTTCCCCGCATAGGCGGGGGTTATCCTCGGAAGCAGCCCTGATGTTCGCAATCCTAGAACTTTTCCCCGCATAGGCGGGGGTGATCCCCTCACTTTCAACAAAAACTGTAGAATTTTGACCTTTTCCCCGCATAGGCGGGGGTGATCCCTCTGCAAGGTCAAAGTAAGCTTTCATCGCACTCTTTTCCCCGCATAGGCGGGGGTGATCCTGCCCCCGGTGCGATACTCTCACTCATGCCCCACTTTTCCCCGCATAGGCGGGGGTGATCCCGTACCCCATAGTTCCCAAGCTTTTGTACTTGCCTTTTCCCCGCATAGGCGGGGGTGATCCTTTGATACCATTATGTTAGATGAAAGTTCCATGCTTTTCCCCGCATAGGCGGGGGTGATCCCAACGTGGAAAAAAACTGTGTCGTGTATTGGAACTTTTCCCCGCATAGGCGGGGGTGATCCTATTTTCTTCACTTTCCGCTGCTGTCGTGTAGCTGCTTTTCCCCGCATAGGCGGGGGTGATCCCGTCTGTGCAGCCGGTGTCTGCCGGTTCTCTGTCTTTTCCCCGCATAGGCGGGGGTGATCCCAAAATCAACGTAGAATTCAAAAGCGGAGAATCCTTTTCCCCGCATAGGCGGGGGTGATCCTCCCACTCCGCGATCTCGCCGACTTTATTGTCGCTTTTCCCCGCATAGGCGGGGGTGATCCTCCTGTTCTTGTAAAATCTGTAGGCATCTACCCCTTTTCCCCGCATAGGCGGGGGTGATCCTTCCACTGCAAACTACCGCCGAACAAAGGTGCACTTTTCCCCGCATAGGCGGGGGTGATCCTAAATTTCTGGTCTGTCCCTTTCGGTTCAGCGTCTTTTCCCCGCATAGGCGGGGGTGATCCCGACTTGATCCTTGACATTGCCGAACTTGTGCACTTTTCCCCGCATAGGCGGGGGTGATCCTGAGTTCATGCGGCGTTCTTTCGAAAAGGGCTACTTTTCCCCGCATAGGCGGGGGTGATCCCATGTATGAAGTTGGATTTCAGTCCATTTCCGACTTTTCCCCGCATAGGCGGGGGTGATCCTTGAGTTACATCCGGATTTGGTGCTCCGAACTGCTTTTCCCCGAATAGGCGGGGGATCCCATCTTTAAATCCTGATTTCAGAGAATTTGTACGGATTGCTGAAAGCAAGAAAATCATGTATAAATTTTACAACATTCCTCGTGATAAAAACAATATTTTTGAAGGATTCACTTCCCGTTGCTTGAAAAGGAATGCCGTGTAAAAAAGTAAAGGCAACGCCACACAGAACTTGTGCGGTGTTGCCTTTATGTGATTTATGAGTGTTTTGACAAATGTACGAATTTTTCAAACAAGCATCAGGGGGAAAATCACTGTCTGTGTATTTTTTCCTGGTGTGCTCTGATTTATTTGCTTGCAGTCAGCGGATCAGCAGGCTTCGAAGCATCGTCAAGTCGATACCATTCAGAATACCATTACCGTCCAAATCGCCAAGTCGGCCATTGTTGATAGATCCGGATTGGATAAGCCATTTTTGAAGCATTACCAGATCTGCAGCGGTCAGTTTCCCATCTGTATTTACATCGCCTGCAACACCTACTGTGATAACTGCTTTATCCGAGGTAATAGACCCCAATTCATTGAGTGCATCACAATAAACAGTTTCTCCGTCCCAAAACTCAGAAACATTGTACAGCGTCAATGTGCGACCGTCGCATTTATATTCCAACAGTTCTTCATTATCTATCTGATCCCATTCGTAATTGGTAAAATACCAGCGAAATTCATCTGCATACAAAGTTTCAAAAGTGAAAAACGTAGTGCCGCCGGGAGCAACGATCACGTTTTTAAGCTGAGATACTTCTGCAGGAGGTTTGACAATGATGTTAAAATATGCTGTGTGAGAGGTGACACTGCCGTCCTTGCCTTTGATCCATACATGTACTGCCTTATTCATAAACCAGGAGCTAACGCCATAGATCTGAAATGTACTTTCTTCAAAGCTGTTGACACCAGAGCAGTGTGCCAGTACAGTTTCTCTGGAATAGGGCTGCTGTGTTTCATCTTCTACATCAAATATTTCCCATTCATAACGCACGGCACCAATTGCTTCTACAGAGAACCTTGCATCATTGCCCGAAATCAACGTTACATCCTGAGGTTGTTTCGTGATTATAGGAACTGATTTTTCAATCGTCAGACGGTTTTCGCCAAATATGAATGCTTCTGTGTTGAGATCGATCCCCACACCATTATCCATAGCTTTCATGCCATTGCCATTCTTGTCCGGAAGAATGTCTTTCAACGAGAATTTTACGTTGGACCGTATTCCGGTTGTCCCTGAAAATGTCCCGTTATAGACTGTGACATTCATGTTTTCCATATCGGAAATCACCATAGCTGCCTGTTGGGCTTCTCTGGGATTCCTGCTTTTGAAAGAACCGTTCCAAATGGTAACCTGTCCTGCCGATTTCAGGAACAAACCCTGTTTTGCTCCGTAAAAGTTACCGTTGTGTATCGTCAGATCACCAGAACTTTCCATCATCACAGCACAATTCTGAGATTTGGAAGAGGAGGAAGTTGTTTCATAGCGGTCAAATTCTCCGTCATTGATTACTGCATTTGCACTACCTCCAATGTACAAGCCAGTATCCGAACTGCCGATATATCCATGATTTACAGTCAGCTGAGCATCATTCCGTACAGCCACGCCGCATGCCGTGCCTTCATATTTGCCGCCGTTGATAACCGCGGTGCCGCCATCGATCAAAATTGCTGCTCCGCGCGTTTCTTTGTCGGGAGAGAACGTGTCGATCATATTGCGGTAATGCCCGCCATCGATTTGCAGATTGCCTTCGGAAATGATCATGGGCTGTCCATAAGCCATGCCCTGATAAGGCGTAGCACCACTTATATTTGTCAGATGCAGGGCACCATTTTTTCCAACGCGGAACAAACAGGACGTATATGCTGCACTCCGGAATTGCATATTCCAATCATTTGCCGGAATGCCCGTCAGCTGTGTACTGAAGATCCGCAGCTTGCCCTGCCGGATGTCGAACAAGGCATTATCGTATCTGCCTGTATCCCGAATCACACTGCAGTGGTTCAGGTCGATCGTGATGTCGGCATCTGGATCATCCAGAACCAGCATATCATCACTTTCCATGTCTTCCTGATAAATCCATGTATTTTCGGAACTTTTTTTCTTTAAGGTGATCCATTGCTTTCCGCCTTTTGCAAGTGCTGCTTGTAATTCCTCGTAGCTGGAAACAATGGTCTGCTCAGAAACAGCAGGAGATGTTACAGTGTCGTATGCATACATACAGGAACTGCATGTTTTCTGCCAAATGCCTTCTCGTGTTTCAGTTGCACTCTGTGTAGATGTCCATCTTTCAAGTATGCCATAAGAACTGCTGTGATTACAAACGGTATCTACCAGCTTGATTCCGCATTCCGGACACACCTTCCAATGGTTCTGATCGTCAAATGTGTATTCAGAGCTTTCGGTATGCATATGTCCCCAAGGTGAGCCAATTAGGGCACCTGTGTCAATATACATTAATGAATCGTTTGCCGTTATACCGGAAGGTAAATCTACTGCTCCTCCGAGCTCGCTGATAAACTCCTCGCCGTTTATCAGATAGACTTCAGATGAATTAAATTGCTGATTTGTTGCAGAGTCCACCAGAGTGACGGCTGCCTCTTCTTCGCCGGATACAGAAACATTTGCGATCTTAAAATAGGTGCGTTGATGGTACATGATCCCATCTTCAAAAGTGTTCAGGCTGTTATAATTCCTGCTGTTCACAAATGTATACATCCACTCGATAAATTCTGTGCCGTCGTCCCACTGTTCCGTATCATCGGCAGTTTTCCATTCGCACCCAAGATAGGTGAGTTCCAAAGAAGAAAGGCTTTCAAAATCGGACGGTATCTCCGGAGCCTCTCCTGATCTCGGATATGTAATGGTCAAGGTAATGTCATAGCTGTTTTCTGCACTGATAAGCAATCCTTCCGCACCGGCAGCACAGCACAGTACAGCAACGGACAGAAGTATGCTGATCACTCGCTTCACAAATTTTTTCTTCATAAGTTTTCCTCCAATCTTTAGGCAATACCGCACAAAGAGCGTCTGGCAACTTTGCACGCCATCTGCTTGCAAATTTCCCGTCATATTTCACAAAAATGCTCGTGAATACATCAAGTATTCACTCCGCTTTTTGTTTCATCTGACGAAAAATTTGACGACGCATCTGCCGCACAATCTTTGTGCGGTATTGCCTTTAAAATGTATTTGCGGGGGATTTCTGAAAAACAAGCGGGGACAGGGTACGAAACCGATTTTGATGCATTTGGATGATTCAGGAAGCACGGAATAAAGCCAGCCTGACGGCTTTGCACGCAATCTGCCGAAAAATCTGACGACGCATTTTACGCACAAGCTTTATGCAGTGTTTTCTTCACTTTTTGCGGAGGCAACATCGTGCAAAACTGGCAGGTGGTTTACATGCAAATTTGTTTAAAATTGGAAAATATAATTATTATCGTATCGACTATCGAACATAATATTCATGTTATGATTATAACATAATTCTTTGTAATTGTCAATAGAAAATCTCTAAAATGCGTTTAAAAAGCTCAAGTGGACATAAAAGTAGCGACATTTTCTCCAAGTCAGAGCAAATGTCGCTAAAAAAGATTTGTTTCAAAATTTTATATCGGCACATATTGAAAGTCAGTATGCCTTCGGAATGTCAAACATCTTACAATACCCTGAAATCATTGTTCCATCATCTTTGTAAATGATGCGAACAGTGTGCTTATAATATTGATTCAAACTCATTTCACATCATCGCTTTCTTTTCTTGGGTACAACGTGCGTCCTTTTTTCATCTCAAATTGCCCTTGTCAATCAAAAACAGTTCCGAAAATGTCCCGTATTTTTGGAACTGTTTTGTATTTACTCTCCTGAAAAACTGTGCTATGCTGTTTGCAGGAGGTGAGAACAGATGTTTATGAATGGTGAGATCTTAACCGATTTGAATGACTTAAAACGCTGTTTTTCCATTGATGAACTGCTGTACAGCTACGGCAACTGCGAACTGGAAATTTTTCTTGAAAAGATCGGCGAGCATGAAAAAGCAGAACAAATTCAGGAAATTTCCGAAAACAACGCCCTGCTGCTGATTCGGCTGTATGATATTTTGGATTTGCCGTATGAAGACTCGGAGGAGAAGATCCGGCGTAATTTTGCGTAAAGCCGGAAATCTTTTGTGATCTGACCGGCACACTCCAAGAGCACTCCGCTCCTCGTTGGCATGCTCTTTTGCACTACAGGGAGATTGCCGCACAGTTCCTCATATCCAAAGGAAACATTGCATAAAGCACGCCTGACGGCTTGACACGCAATTTTTGTACTTGCCATAGTACTTCAAAAAGTGTATAATGAAGGAAACACCGCACAAAGCCTGCCCGACGGTTTTGTACGCAATCTGACTACGCATCTTACGCACAAGCTTTATTCAGTGTTTCCTTAAGAGAGGGGGAGAAACATGCATGGGCTGATGCCAAATCCACTGACAAAATTATCGGAAAGTACTGAAGAAGACGAAGTCCTTCGCAGCAGAAAACGGAAACTGGACATGGAAGCAGAATCAGACGGCGAACAGCTGCGGGAACAGCTTCGTCTGCATCTGGAGGACAAGCGGATTCTGAACGGCGATGCCGGAAAACGGCTCAGGCGGGATTTCGGAAGACTTTTGAAAAGCGGCGAGGAGGGAGTGCCAATGGCAGATATAGATTACGAGATCTACAAGTATATCAACGAACTTGCCGATCAGTACATAGAACTGGACGATCTGCTGGAACAGAACGGCGTTTCCTACAGCGAAGCACTGGAGCAGGCAGCACAATTTCGGAAACAGTTTTTGTGCCTGCTGGAAAAGCATGCTGTCCGCAATCAGGATCTGGTTGTCACTTGCTGGGACTTAATGGAACGTATCGAGCAGCAGCCGGAACATCCGGATTTGCAGTACCTCTATTTCTGTGTTGTAACAGACTTTGGTCTGTTGAATGCAGTCAACGCCGCAGACCGCACGGAGGAACAGAAGATCCGCAATTATTTCCGCCAGCAGAACGCACTGCGGGAATTGACAGACTTTTTTCAGGCACAGTCTGAAAATTTACAGAAATATCATGCATTGCTGGAATATCTGAAAAAGCCGCGGCGTGTGGAAAGCGGTGTCCGGAACGAGGAAGATTTTGACTTGCTGTATCATCTCACTGCACAGCACGCGTTTTTGTACGGCTGCAAAACCAATCCGGTGTACGAGGAAAATCTGCGTGCCCTGCAACTGCACATCAACAACGATGTCAAGTTAAAAGCGGTCAAGCCGTATATCATTTTCGCGGTGCTGGCAAGAAAGACCGGTATGATGCAGAAACGAAAGTACTTCATGCCGAATCTGAAATCGATTTTTCAATATCAGAATTATAATATCTACAAGGACAACGGCAAAAATTTCAACCAGTATGCTTCCGAGCTGGAACTCTATGACCATTTGAGAAGAAGCTACATCGATGACTGCGAAACTGACGTGGGATTGTGCGATTTTTGCTTTGCGAATCTTTCTCCGCTTAGTGAGTGGTATTATCAGAACTGTGAACCGAATGAGGAGATTCCCATGGCTCTCTGCCGAAAGATTCTGAATGTCATGCCGAAATCGTTTCCGTATATGTTAAGTTATGCGGACTATGACCAGATGAACGAAGGCGAGGTGCAGCTCTACAGCGATGCGGCAAAGGAACTGCTGGAGAACATGCTGCATACGGCAGAGAAATTCCTGCGGCTGTGACTGCTGAACAAACTAGCGGCAATACCACACAAAGAGCGTCTGGCGACTTTGCACGCCATCTGCTTGCAAATTTCTCGTCATATTTCACAAAAATGCTCGTGAATACATCAAGTATTCACTCCGCTTTTTGTTTCATCTGACGAAAAATTTGACGACGCATCTGTCGCACAATCTTTGTGCGGTATTGCCTAGCGATTCTGCGGCATGAAGCCGTGTTTCCCTTGCAAAGTGATTCCATATCTGCTATAATAAATGCGGTATATCATTCGAGAGCATCACTTTAAGGGAGGAAAAACGCTCATGACAAAAATTGATCTGATTACCGGCATTTTAGGCTCTGGAAAAACCACATGGATCCACCAATACGCCGAGCACCTGATTCAGCAGGGGCAGCGAATTGCCATTCTGGAAAACGATTTTGGGGCAGTCAATGTGGATATGGTCATGCTACAGGACTTGAAGTGCGAGAACTGTCAGCTGGAAATGATTGCCGGCGGCGGTGATCCGTGCTGCCACAAGCGGCGGTTCAAAACTCAGCTGATTTCGCTGGGCATGCAGCACTTTGATCGAGTCATCATAGAACCGTCCGGCATTTTTGATATGGACGAATTTTTTGATACCCTGTATGAATCGCCGCTGGATCAGTGGTTTGAGATCGGCAGCATTCTTACGATAATCGATGCCGAAATGCCGGAGGTGCTTTCTGCTCAAATGGAATATCTGCTGGCTTCTGAGGCGGCATGCTGCGGGAAGCTGCTTCTCAGCAAGTGGCAGAACGTACAGGAGGAAGCACTGCCGGTATTGACAAAACGCATTCTGAACCACCTGAACCGTGCTCTGACCGGCATTCAGTGCAGCCGGCAGTTTCAGCCGAAGGACCTGCTGGTAATGGACTGGTCGAATTTGCAGCCGTCTGACTATGCCGCATTGCAGTCCGCCGGCTATCGGAATTGCAGCTATGTCAAGCAGTTCCGCACGGAAACGCTGGAGAGCGAGGTGCACTACTTCATGCACGTTGCCATGCCGGAAAAACAGATTGCCCCGCTGATACAGCAGATTTTTGCTGATTCCGACTGCGGGAAGATCTACCGCATCAAGGGCTCTCTGCCCACAGAGAACGGCGGCTGGCTGAAAGTTAATGCTACGGCGGAAAAAATCGAGATCTCTCCGGTGGCGGACGGGCAGTCCGTCTTGATCGTGATCGGGGACAAGGTAAAAAAGGAAAAGATCGATGCGTATCTGCAAGCTGTAAACGCAGATTCAGAATATGTTTCCATTTAAGGAAACACTGAATAAAGCCCGCCTGACGGCTTTGTACGCAATCTGCTTGCA
>OLQC01002933.1_pt1 | contig 10608 bp, 6 predicted proteins | sample 1672471 | NCBI WGS metagenome assembly OLQC01 (sample SAMEA3136689, study PRJEB25190) | human gut metagenome | biome: human gut; feature: human-associated habitat; material: faeces | place: Austria | collected 2013
CCGTTCGCTATCCTTTGCGCAGAACGGTCGCTACACCAACTTTCGGGACACTACCCAATCGAGCTAGGGCTCAAAGAACGGGGATTAATCCCTTCCGAGTATCTTCTTGAGCCGGTCGAGCTATATCGAGAATTCGAGGGGCTTGCGAAAGAAGACCCCTCTAAGCCCTGGCCTTTCCTGGTCGCGCTGGAAGCAAGTCTGTTCATACCTTACGAGCCCTTGGGTGGCGAGAATGACAAGAAATTCAAAAAGCTCAAGTGCAAAGACGGCTATATGCAAGACGTGTTCGCCGTCGCGCAGGATATTGTTACAAAAGATGACCTTGAGCACATGCGAAAGGCCCTGAAGCAAGCAAGGGACGATATCGACGCGAAGATGGCCAAGCGGATCATCGGCTTCGTAGGCACTGCCATAGTCGCCGGAGCTGCCACGGCCGCAGCCTTCGTCTTTGCACCCTACATAGCTCCCCTGATTGCGGGTAAGGCGGTTGCGGGACTATCGGGCGCGGCATTGACCAGCGCCAGCCTTGCGTTTGTTGGAGGCGGAGCGTTAGCCGCCGGAGGTTTTGGAATGGCCGGTGGCACGGCGATTATCGCAGGAGGCGGAGCGTTGCTTGGCACCATTGGTGGCACCGCAGCATCCAAGGCCATGGCAACGATGACGAACGCAGACGGCTTTGTCTTCGCCGAGGCGTCCAAGCTGCTTTGTTACTGCCGTTACGTCTTATTAGACGAATATTCAGACATTGATTCAGTGAAGCGAATCCAGATTTCATTGAACGAAAGAATACTGGAGATGGAGGTAACTCTAGAGTCGCTGAAACACGCCGAGGGCTCTGTCGCACTTCTCGAGGAAGTCACAACAGGTTCTGTCGAGGGACCTGCCAATAACTCTGATCCCGCTGAAATCGATCCCAAGAAGCAGGTAAAAGTGCTGTCCAAAAGCCTAAAGTACCTCAAACGGTGCAACCTTGCCTTAGCTAAAGCCGTATCGGATGCAGTGCGAGGCTAGGCCAGCATAGCGTTTCTGGGTGACATTGCAGACATCACAATCAAAGGCGTCCTGAGATACGTTTCATGCACAACTGGTTGCTACATCCTCGGTTCGATGGTTAGACGCATGCAGTTGTCCTGGAGTTCATCGTCTGATATGAGCGAGCACTAAACGCGCACTATCCCTTTTATGGGACAGCCAATCGACTCGCTTCAGCGTACAATTCTAGAAAATTAGGTTCGAAGGGACGCGCAATGAATTCGCTGAAATCGTTTATTCGCAAGAAGGACCAGTCTGGGAGTGGCGGGATAAAGCGGGCGCAAGACAAGTGCGCTCAGGTCGAAAAGGCTTCCAACGAGAGCGCAATTGACGAACTTGCTGGCGCCCTGCTCTCGCTGATCTCCAAAAAAAGCACTAATGCCGTCATATCGCCGTCGTGTCTCTACCAGACCCTCGTTCTGGCATCAGAGATCACGGATGGCGAAACCAGGGGAGAGATCGTTTCAGTGCTGGGTGGCGACGAGGAGATGAGAAAGGCTGTCGAATCGATAGCGGAAATCAAGGCTCCGGAGTACGGCTGCAAGGATTTCCACTACTCGATGGGCGCATCGGTTTGGCTCGATGAGGGAGTTCGGGTGTCCGATGATATCGAGAAGCGCGAGGATGCACTTGTCCCTATCGAGTTCGAGCAAGTGGTGATGGGAGCCGATGGCGCATCCGCAAGGATGGGCGAGTGGCTCGCGAGAAACACTGGCGGCGTCTACCCGGACGCGCCCAAGGTCGATGCAGGGACGCTGATGGTCGCCATGGGCGCTATGCATCTGAAGGACTCGTGGAGTGACGAGTTCGACGAGGACGACCCGCGTCCGTTCAAGTTGGAGGATGGGTCTACTCAGAATACCGATTTCATGCTCGACTGGAATCGCTACGACTACCTTGAGCGAGGCGGCTCGATAACGTTGTCGAAGGAGCTGACGTCTGGCTGCACGATGTGCGTCTCCATGCCAAGGGAAGGCGTGACCGTAGGCGATTACATCAGATGCGGTGATGCCTGGAGGAACATCGAGGATTACGCGAAGGGCGAGTGCACGGAGTCTTCCCGCGATTGCAAGCTCTACATGCCCAAGTTCGACCTGAAATCCGATGGCGTTGACGTAGCTGGGCTGGTGGAGTCGCTCGGTATTGAGAAGATCTTCAATCCCGGCGCAGACTTTAGTCCGGTATCGCCGGACGCTCTCATGGTGAGCGACATCCTGCAGAGCACGCGGCTCACGATCGATGAGCAAGGGCTTGAAGGCGCGTCTTACGTTGCCATGATGATGTGCATGGGCATCTCGTTTGAGGAGCCCCCCGAGCCCAAGGAGATCGTCATTGACAGGCCCTTCGTCGTTACCGTCTTCTCGCCAGACGCAACACCTCTGTTCGTGGGCGTCGTCATGGTCCCTGAGGAAGGCGATCATCTGCTGAGAAGGGAAGCCTCGTGTCCCGTATGCCACTCCGATGACGTCGCCAGAATACTTTGGGGAGAACCCGCCTATGACGAGCAGTTGCGGCGCAACTTGGCAGCGGGGAGGGCCGTGCTCGGGGGATGTCGCATCCCGATGGAGGATGAGGCGCCCGCATACCATTGCAACACTTGCCAATGCGAGTTTGGAAAGTCCGAGGAATCCCGTGATGCCGCCCGCGCGAAGGCACAAGACCAGCTGCGTGGCATAGTCTACGGAGCGGCCGTCGGTGATGCCCTTGGCGTTCCCTACGAGTTCATGAAACGCGGCTCGTTTGAGTGCACGGGGATGGTCGGTGGGGGCGCCCACGGCATGCCCGCTGGGACCTTCTCAGACGACACCTCGCTCATGCTCGCGACCTGCGCCAGCTACGGCGATCTCCATCACGTCGACGTGAATGACATGAGGGACGAATTTGCCCGCTGGCTCTACGAGGGCGCGTACACGACCGACGGCTCCGCCTTTGACGTGGGAAACGCGACCGCCACGGCAATCGAGCAGGGTCGTGGCTGTGATGGGGAGCGCTCGAATGGCAACGGTTCCCTCATGCGCATCGCGCCGCTCGCGCTGACGACCGCAAGCGATGACGAGATCAGGGATGCGTCGGCGGTGACCCATGCCCATGTCATCTCGAAGGAGGCGTGCGTCGCGTTCGTGCACATCCTGCGGGAGGTGCTGCGAGGCGAAGCCCTCGCCGCTGCGATCGAGGGCAATATCCCCGACGACCCCCGCTTCGGCTTCATGCACGACATCGAATTGTGGAGCCGTGATGACGTGCGCTCGACGGGCTACGTCATCGACACGCTCGGTGCCGCGTTTTGGTGCGCCCTCAACACGGATGACTACGCCAGCTGTGTTCTTGCCGCGGTGAATCTCGGGGACGACTCCGACACGACCGCCTGCGTCGCGGGAGCCCTGGCAGGTGCGATGTACGGTTACGGCTCAATCCCCAGGGAGTGGATCGAGCAGCTTCGCGGAAAGGACGTGATCGAGGACTCGCTCGAGTGGTGGTTCTGAGAGGTGCGCGCCTATGGACGGGGTTATGAAAACGTGCTATAAACTAGTCATATTCTGGGCTGGCCGAAAGGCCCTGGTCCACCCAAGGGCGGGGACTTTCCCCCGCCATTTCATTTTCAGGAGATCCATGGCTGAGCTCAGTGTGTTCATAGACGAGTCGCTTTGAGTTCGCCGCGCTCTGCCCGATGTTTGCAAAAAAAGTTGACGCGCGAAGAGGAGCTGATTGCGGGCAAGATGACGCATACCCCCGTTCGCAAGACCCGCCGCAGGCTGAAGGTCGCCCTGACGGCCGTCCTCGCGGTCGTCGTCGCCGGCGCCATGGGCTTCGGCGTCTACGTGGGCGACTACTACCACGCGGATGATGCGGCTCTGGCCGCCATGGAATCGACCGGCACCGTGGTCGTGCAGCGGCTGGAGGACGGCGACATCGCCTTCGTCCCCGGCGATCCGCGGGCCGGGATCGTGTTCTATCCCGGAGGCAAGGTGCAGGCCGAGGCATACGCGCCGCTCATGCGGGACCTGGCCGAACGCGGGTTTCTCTGCGTGATCGTCTGCATGCCGTTCAACCTGGCCGTGCTCGACGCGAACGGGGCCGACGGCGTGCAGGAGCGGTTCCCCGCCGTACGGAGGTGGATCCTGATGGGGCACTCGCTCGGCGGCGTCATGGCGGCCGGCTACCTCGACGGCCATGCGCGGTCGTGGGACGGCCTCGTGCTGCTGGGGGCCTATTCCACCGCCGACCTCTCCGACGACGGCGTCACGGTGCTGAGCATCACGGGGGATTCGGACGGGGTGCTGAATCGCCGGGCCGCCGCCGACAACGAGGGAAACCTCGGCGAGGATGCGCGCGAGCTCGTCATACCCGGCGGCAACCACGCCCAGTTCGGCTCGTACGGCCCGCAGGACGGCGACGGCGAGGCGGCCCTTTCGCCCGAGGAGCAGCGGGCCCTCACCGCCGACGAGATCGCTGGTGTGTTCTTGTGAGGGTGAAGGGCATCAGCACTGGTTTATCAAAGCCATGATGTCCTCAAGCTCACTATCTTGCGTGTAGTTTACGAGTGTCGGACAACCTGGACCGATTCCTCGTGTGGCTCTCTTGTCAACGCAAAGGTCTTTCGGATCGTTGAGATCATCAACATTCTTGGGAAGGCACAGAGCTACCCTGCCTTTTCCGCTCGTTTTCTCCTGAAGTGCCAGGCGCAGCTTTCTTCCGCCGGTTCGATAGCCAACGTAATACTTCATCACATATCGTTCCCAGTCGGGATGCTCATCAGAAATGCGTTTCGCCAAGCTCTCGAACAGGTCGTGACATTTTCCACCTTCGAGAAATGCCGCATGTCTCTCTTCCATTGTCCAGTCGTTTTGAGTACGCTTCTCTTTTTTCGGTTTGAAGCTCTCGACGATCTGTGGATCAACTTTTGGGTATTTCCAAATTGCAAGCGCAATATCTCCAAGCTTCTCGGCGCGTTCGACGATTTGGTCTTTCGTCCATTTGGTTTGTTCTTTGATGTAATCATTAAGTGCATAAGGGCTTTTCTTGAAGCCGTACCGTGGGTCATTGAGCTTGTCTTCGAACGGATTGTTTGACAACTCTGAATTTGCCCCAGTCAAAGTCAAATTGCCGAGGTTGTTGCAATACTCGTCGTGGACTGTCTGCCAGTTTTCACCAAGCATTTCTTGCCACTCGATTTTGTCATCGATCGTTTGTGGCATGATATGCTCAATTTGGTATTCCATTCCAACGCTTATAGGCTGTTTTGGATGCTGCGCATTCTCGAGCCTTTCAAGCAAGTAGCCTCGTTTCGGAAACCTGTTGTAGCAGTCTCTGGTCGTAAGTTCTTCAATGAAGTGTTCGTCCGTTGGGAAGTAGGCTGTCATGCTTCTATCGTGTGTGAGCAGCATGGCCTTAACATAGGTCTCGATATCCGGCCGCTTGTCGATGCCGCGATAAACGCCAGCGAAAAAGTTGTTCAGGCCCGTGGTGAAGCGGCCAAGCACCGAGCGCCTGAACAAGAAGGACTCAAAGACACCGCAGAGTCTTTTGAGCGCTTCCTTGTCGATACTTCCGGCATCGACCTGGTCGTATAACACCATCATCAACGGCCTAATGGACTTGACCTTAAGTTCGGCTATGTTGTCGAAAGCTTCTTTCAGACCAGGATTCGTCTCCTCGCCGAGGAACATATCGGCATAGTGCTTCGCAAATCTCAATAGCTCTTGCAAAAGTTCTTCGATCGTTCCATCGAAGTCATCTTGCTTATAGCGCTTGAATTCGGCATATACGTCATTTTCGGCAGGCTTGCGCTCGGGCACCTTGATCCAAAGCCAATACCACATGAACGCGTTGAATTCATCTTCGCCGTTTTGGACGTTCTTGAATGCATCCTCGAGCGTCTTCCAATACGTTTCGAAGAGATATGCCTGTTCCTTTTCCGGTAGGGACATCAATATGTAATTCCTGATGAGATCAGTGGGGCTTAACGACTTACCTTTGGAATTCATCGATTCGAAAATAAGCTGGGCATCGTCAATACCGGGCATCAGTTCAGTATCTATGATCTGGAGTCTCGATAATCCCGACCACAGGGTTTCGGGATTGAAAGCCTTTCCGCGAATCCATGTTCTGAAGCTCTCCAGGTTGTCTATCAAGCGCTGAGAGAAATCCTTTGGGAGGGCGGTTGAGGCGACTATCGAGTGCAGTGTTTCCCTGTCTTCTTGCGAAAGTGACAGCTTGTATCTTGCATCTCCGTTGTAGTCATCATCATTATAAAGATAGATTTTCCGCAAGGCCGGCACTTTCACTTCTGTCAGAAACTCAGCCCGTTTAGAATCCTCTTCGAGGTATTCAATGAATGCTTCCATCAGCAAAGACATGGTTGTCATTCTCTGCTGACCTCAAGTGACGCTTCATGCCCGTGATGGTAGATTCACCTTCTGGTATATGGAGTACAGAGCCTATGAAGTGGGGGCTTTTCTTGCTTGCCAGCTCTTATGATGTCATCCCAAAGGACACGGCAATCTTCTTCATCCCAAGCATACTTTCGTTGGTAGACGGGAATCATGTATAGGACGTTCGATGCGCCAAGAAGGGAAAGAAATGGCGCCATGTTTGCTTTCACGTTTTGCTCCTCACCTTGCGCGGATTACGTGTGTTAGCTCCAAAGTCTCAAGGAGTCATACCTATTAGCATCATTCTATTTAATTTTTGCAAGAGCCTCTATCGAGATTATGGTGAAGTCGTCTTCTGACGCACGTTGTTACTTTTGGGAATGAATTCAATAATGTATTCAGCCGGCGCCGATGTTTTAGTTGTGCTCAACTCATGCGGACAAATGATGCTGCTCGGCTTCTTCTCACGATTCTTTTTATGTGATGGATTTATAGCCGAAGCACGATGACGGGAGAGGTCATTGGGTGTTTCGTACAGTATTATTTTGCAGAGAGGCCTGACTTCTGTAGCGTCTATAGCATGGGTGACGCGCGTATCGACCGGCGTCCGGTTGTTCTGTGCGTGTGATTGTTTGGGCATATCTTGGGTGCCAAATGCACGTCATAATGTATTCTTATGAGATTAGGGTTTAATCTACGTGCATGAGACAACTGCTGAGAGGAACTCTCTTCATTGAGCGGAGATAGGTTACAAGTTCCTCATGTTTGCAATGCGGCGAAGAGAGGTCTTTGGATGAGCGAAGAGCTAAGTCAGCGCGATTTGATAAACCATCCCCAAAAAATTGGGGACTGGTATTTCTACAATATTGGCTCAACTACCCTCGAGCAACTTAAGCGGGCCGGAATAATCAGAGATCGTGATTATGGTAGGTTGGGGAGCAAGAAGCCTGATGCGCTCATAACGGCTTCTAGCGATGTCGTTGTGGCGTGTATTGAGTACAAGCCACCTAAAGATCTTAATACTAAGAAAAAAGAAGAGGCCGCTATCGAACAAGAACTCGAGGTTGCGCGGATTCTTGATGCAAGCGTTTTGATTGTTACTGATGGAAGCGATAACACAATTTGGATTAATCCCTCTACTGGAAACCGCATTATCGATCAAGACGGAGATGCTCTAAAAGTAGTTTTTTCTCCGAATGAAGAAGAAACCTCAACCGTGTTACGCTGCGTTGTTGATTGTATTCACAACGGAAGCGATCAACTGATTCGCTCATCGCCGGTTGATCCGCTTCCGCTTGCAAGAGAAGTATGGCAGGACTTGTGGACAGTCTCGGGTGCTACACCAGAAAACTGTTTATACACTTTTGTCGAAATATTCATTTTTAAGTATTTAAGTGACCTGGGCCTCTTAAAAGGGTTTTATTCTTTTGGGGAACTCATTAAGCAATATGGAACCAACTCGGATGAGGAAGTTCTGGAGTATTACGCTGATACGGTTCGAAAGAAGATAAAGGACCTCTTTCCAAAAAATCCTAAAGATGGAACCACTATTATAAATGGCACTATCTTTGTTTCCAAAGATGATAAAGCAGTGCGAGGTTATGCTGCAACATTTCGGAAAATACTGAAGAGGTTTGATGACTTTGGATGTCTTGAAAATATAGATAGGGATTTTAAAAGCAAACTCTTTGAGACATTTCTTAAGCAATCGATAAGTAAAAAGAACTGGGGACAATACTTTACTCCGCTTGTTGTGGTCCAGTCGATAATCGAAATGGCTGAGATACAGCAAGGGATGAGTATTTGCGATCCTGCTTGTGGTGTCGGAAAGTTTCTGCTTGAGGCCGTTGCAGACAAAATCGAGAGTTGGTATCCGGTAAGCGACAACAATGTAGAACCTAAAGTAAAGCTTGTTGGCTACGATAAGGGTTTTGACAAGGATGAGCAAAAAACAATAATTTTGGCAAAAGCAAATATGCTCATATATTTTTCAAGTTTGATTAAGCTGCATCCTAAATCTGTGGGTAGTTTTGCAAATCTGTTTAATGAAACTTTTTTGCTACAAACGAATTCTATTTTGGGCACTTTGGCGAATCCTGTGAGAAATGAATATGATTTGATATTGACAAATCCCCCGTATGTGATGAGCGGAAGCAAAAATCTGAAGGAAGAAGTTGGAAAAGACCTTGAGCTATCTAAATATTACGTTGCAAATGGCCTCGGACTCGAAGGGCTGTTTCTCGAATGGATTGTCCACGCCCTGAAGAAAGGAGGTAAAGCGTTTGTGGTGTTGCCTGATGGAGTTTTGGCAAGAAAGAATGATAAGAGGCTCAGAAATTTCATTCAAGATCGCTGCACTATAGATGCTGTGATTTCTCTGCCAATCAATACGTTTTATTCAACTGACAAGAAAACTTATATCTTGGCGCTCACTAAAAAGGAGGAGTGCAGGGTTGATGGCGTGACAAAATTAAATCCACAAACTGATCCGGTTTTTGCATACTTGTGTTCTGAAATAGGCGAAACAAGAGATGTCTATCGCTTTCCTATTGAGCAGAATGATTTACGCACGGCCACTCAACTCTTTAATATGTACAAAGGCTCAAAGTCTTGCTTTAAGACAGATGATCCTCGTTGCAAGCTTCTCGATATCAATGATTTTATAGAACGTGATGATTGGTGCGTTGATAGATGGTGGAGTGACGAAGAGAAGGTTGATCTTGGAATTAAAGATCCACTTAACAAGCTTTCTATTGAGGAGTTCTCTGTTTCAATGCAAGGAATTGTTGACACATTGGATGCTTTAAACGGCTCTCTTGGCGAAATGATGAATGAGCCAGACTATAAGATTGAAATGGTGTCTACAACGTTAGGCGATGAAGATTTTTTTGAATTTGCCACCAATACAATCAACTTGAATAGGGCACAATTGCACCAATTAGCCACTGATGAGCCTGACTCCATTCCTGTATATAGCGCTCAACGTGAGCCTGTCACTTATATTAAAAGACTACCAGAAAAGGGTCCCATATCGGCAACTGTGAATGATCCCATCTTGTCCTTCGCAACTAATGGGGATGGGTCAGCAGGGCGCAATTTTGTGCTTCATGATAAGCCCTTCTATATCTCACGAGATCGAGTGGGTTTGCGAACTAGGGATAAAAGGCTCCTCATTCCATATGTTTTGCTACAAATAAAAGATATGAAGCAAGACTATGGATTTAGTCACAGTAATAAGGCGACCAAAGCGAATGTGCGCCGAGTGAAAGTTAAGATTCCTTTTAACGCCGAGGGTTTGATTGACATAGATTTTCAGGAGTCCGTGCTTGACAATTATGCTGTCATCGACGAGATACAAATGTTTAGCTCTAAGTCTATTGATAATTTAGAAAGGAAATTATCGTTTGATCTTTCAGGTTCATGCCACGAGTATGTCATGGTTGATTTCCCGCTTTCTGATCTATTTCAATTAGAGCGAGGTTCGTCAAAATTTACTAAAGGATATGGCCAGAACAACAGCGGTTCTTTTCCTGTTTGGTCTGCTTCTTCGAAGACTCCACTCACGATGATTAATACATACGATTATGAGGGTAGATATTTATCATGGTCTACGAATGGGTTTGCAGGCATGCTAAGGGTCTTGGAGGGCCGATTTTCAATAAATAGCGATAGAGGTGTATTGATACCGAAAAAGGGGAGAGGTGATCTGGACCTAGATTACTTTAAGTTTACTTTAGAGCCAATATTTCGCCAGCTCGCCAAAGGAAGAAAGGGCGATAACGGTGAAAATGAATATACGAAGTTATCTCCAGCTATGTTAGAACACGTATGTGTGCCCGTCCCTGTTACCCTCGACGCAATGCCTGATTTAGAAGCGCAAGGGGAATTGGCTAAACGCTACAGATTGCTTGATTCGATTCGGACGCAAACGGTCGATGAGCTCCATGAAGCTCAAACAATTTCAGTAATCCCCTAATAATGCAATTTGCTTATGGCTATGTTATAGATGAGGCAATCCGAGTAATTTACGCATTGCAAAACTTGATGGCAAGAAATGCCCACGCCGGTCGCCGCTAGGCTCATCATCGCGAAAATAAGGGGTCACGCAATGTCTGAAGCGTTCATCACAAACATGCCCTTTCCAAAGAGCGGTAGTGTCCCGAAAGTTGGTGTAGCGACCGTTCTGCGCAAAGGATAGCGAACG
>OLQC01002934.1_pt1 | contig 10605 bp, 12 predicted proteins | sample 1672471 | NCBI WGS metagenome assembly OLQC01 (sample SAMEA3136689, study PRJEB25190) | human gut metagenome | biome: human gut; feature: human-associated habitat; material: faeces | place: Austria | collected 2013
CCTGCTTGTAATTCCGATAGTCCCGGTAACTTTTTGCCACGATCGGATTCACTTTCTCAAGCGCTCCCTCTACAATATTGTGCATTTCCGGAATCTGGATCTCATGCACTCCGAGTTCTTCTACCTTTTCTTCTACAAAATGACAGATAAAATCAATATCTTTCTGTGAAAATTTGATCAGTGCACGATATGCAGACTTATTGACTGCCACAACGACTTTTTGCACGTTAAATTCTTCTTTTGTCCCATCTTTTTTTACAACTTTCACATTGTTTAAGCTCATCTTCTTCTCCTTTCTGATAACTACAATATATTGTATTCTATTTAAAAGGCATACTATATCTTGACCGTTTTCCTCTATTTTAGCACTATCACAGAGAGAGCGTCAATCTGTGAAAATAACCAATTTTCCGGCAGCCAGACAACCAAATCTTCTACAGGCATATTCCTGAAAATCCATTGACATTTTATATCGGATAGGCTTCTCCTTCTGTATTCAGACAATAGCCTTTCATTTTGAAAATCCTCGAACAATTTTTCCAAAACCTTTGGCGATACAAAAAAGAGATAAGCCGAAACTGTTTCCTTTTCTGCTTATCTCTTTAATTCATAATCTTGTATTTTTTAGTTTCCACACTCAATACTGATCTCATTGAACATCGTCAGGATTTCATCAATCGAGGTATCCTCTTTATCTTTTCCTGCCTTATCCATCACACAATGTCCCTGATGCATCATGATCAGACGATTACCGTATTCTACTGCATAGCGGAGATTGTGTGTGACCATAACCGTTGTCAGATTTTTTTCTTTTACAATCTTATCGGTCAGCTCCATGATCAGTTCTGCTGTCTTTGGATCCAGCGCAGCAGTATGCTCATCCAGGATCAAAAACTCGATTGGTGTCATCGTAGACATCAACAGTGCCATCGCCTGGCGCTGTCCTCCGGAAAGTGATCCGACTTTGACATGAAGCTTATCTTCCAGTCCAAGACCAAGCTGGGCGAGCTGTTCTCTGTAATAATCAATACGTGCCTTATTAGTTCCCCGTCCAAGTCCGTAGAACCTTCCTTTATTGTCCGCAAGAGACATATTTTCCAAGATCGTCATGGACGGACAGGTTCCCATAGATGGATTCTGGTACACGCGTCCGATCTTCTGGTTTCTCTTGTATTCTTTTACCCTTGTGATATCTTTTCCATCGATCAGGATCTGTCCGGATTCTACCGGAATACTTCCGCAGATGATATTCAGCATCGAAGTTTTACCGGAACCGTTACTTCCTACTACGGATACAAATTCGCCCTGATTGATCGTCAGATTGAAGTCCTCAAAAAGACACATCTCATTGACTGTACCCGGATTATAATATTTGTGGATATTTCTAAGCTCCAGCATTCTTCTTCACCTTCTTCTTTCTCTCCATACTAAGCACCAGAATTACCAGGAATAATACGGCTGTGATCAGCTTCATATCCTGCGGTTCGAAGTTCTTCAGTGCGATTGCCACACAGGCCTTGTAAATGATAGAACCGATCAGTACAGCTGTCGTTGTTTTTACAAAACTGATTTTTTTGAAAATACTGGTTCCGATGATAACACTTGCAAGACCGATTACCATCGCCCCTGTACCACTGGAAATTTCAAATACACGTTCTTCCTGGCAGAAAATACATCCCGCAAGCGAACACAGCCCGTTTGCGATCGCAAGTCCCAGGATTTTCACATTTCCTTCATCCTTTGCCATTGCAGTTACCAGTTTATCGTTATCTCCGACTGCGCGGAGCAGGTATCCGGACTTGGTATTCAGGTAAAGGTCGAGAATGATTTTCACAATTAACGCAATGATCAGAATGATGAGCAATGTAGAGTAAGCGGAAAATCCTGACGGAAGCAGCTTATCCAGTGTATCATTTTTAAAGATTGTCTTCTGGGAAAACAATGGTACATTGGCTGTTCCTGCCACACGAAGGTTGATCGTCCAGAGCGCTGTCATCATAATGATACCCGAAAGCAGATCTCTTACCTTGCATTTGACATGGATCAGTCCGGTACAGATACCGGCTGCCACACCTGCTGCAAATGCAGCTGGAAGGGTCAGATACGGGTTCGCTCCTTTTGTGATCATAAGCGCCGTTACGGCAGCTCCTAATGGAAAGCTGCCATCTACGGTCAGATCTGGAAAATCCAGAATTTTGTATGTTATATAAATTCCCAATGCAAGGATTCCGTAAATCAGTCCCTGCTCCAAAATCGATACTGCAAAGCTCATTGCATTGCTCCTCACTTTTCTAATTCAAATTTAGTTTTCGCTGATAGAATCGTATGTCTCTACTGCGCTGTTTTTCAGATCGTCTTCCACTGTGATTCCAAGATTTTCTGCTACTTTTGTATTCAGGTAAAGTCCTGCTTCTGTGATCGTCTCAAATGGCATTTCAGATGCTTTCTTTTCTCCTTTGAGAACCTTTGCTGCCATCTTACCTGTCTGTTTGCCAAGTGCTATATAATCAAGGCCTTCTGCTGCCAGGCATCCAAGCTTCACCTGTTCGATCTCACTTCCGAATACCGGGATATTTGCTGCATTTGCCTTATCCAGAATGGTTGCAAGTGAGCTTACTACCGTGTTATCTGTCAGGTTGCTGATGCAGTCTACCTGTGACAGAAGATCGTCTGTTGCAAGTGCGATTTCTGATGTATTTGTAATTCCCTTTTCTACAAGTTCAAATCCATAGTCACCGACTTTTTCTTTGTATTCAGCAATTGCAGATACGCTGTTTGCCTCACTTGTTGTATAGAGGATACCAATCTTCTTTGCATCCGGAAGAAGTTCACGGATCATTTTCAGCTGTGCTTCAATCGGAAGTTTATCACTGGTTCCTGTGACTTCTCCAACCGGGTTTCCTTTATCATCTGCAAGCTCTGCTGCTTTCGGATCTGTAACTGCAGTATAGATAACCGAAATATCCGTATCCATCGCAGCATTGTATGCTGTCTGTGCACTTGGTGTTGCGATTCCGCAGATCAGATCTACTTTATCGGATACAAAGCTGCTTGCGATCTGTGATGCAGTTCCCATATCTGCTGCCGAGTTCTTGTATTCAACATTCAGATTCTTTCCTTCCTCGATACCTTCTTCTTTCAGTCCCTCTAAAAATCCTTCACGGCAGTTATCTAAAGATCCGTGCTCTGCAAACTGGGAAATACCGATTGTATAGCTCTTTTCTCCATCTGCTGTCTTGGAATCCGACTTGCTTCCACATCCTGCCATCATTGTTGCTGCCATTGCCATTGTTAATAATACTGCGATTGTTCTCTTTTTCATAATTTTGTTCTCCTCTTCTTGATAAATAATTTTCTTTGTTAGCTTTCAAGAGAAGGTGTTTCTTGATTCCGCGCCGTACCACAACAGGAATACATATGTAACATCCTGCCGGAGACTTTTTATTTAATAGGAAGTTCCTTCGGAATTTCCTATGAAATAAAAGAAACACCTGTCATGCACAAGTGTCTCTGAAAAAATCAATATGACTTCCTGCGACGGCATGATCCGTATCAGGTAAAAAGGGGCGATGCTCTTTTGCTTCCTCTCAGTCTGTCTTTCACCGGCTCCCCCCGTCTTTATTATTCTGTCTCTCCAAGTGTTGTCTGCTTTGCAACTCCAATTTATACTTGGAATATGACAGCTGTACTAAAAAACTTTGTCGATCGTCTTATCCCATTGAAAAGTCCATTAATCGTTCAGCAAAATGAAAATTTTGACCTTGTCGATACCGTACAAAAAACACAACAATTCGTTGTCATCTCAAATTCTGGTTTCCCTGGAAACAATAATTTTGAAACAATGAAAGCTGTTTTTTCTCCCTGTCATCCTGTTTTAGAAATTTACAGGAACTGTGGCAAACTGTTAAAAAGTAAAGATATCAACATTAAGCCAATCGTTGATGAATACTTAGCTGCTGTAGAACTAGCAGGATTTGAAATGGCAACACAAAGAGCTATAACGAAAGAGACGAAGTTAAAACTAGATATGCCTCTGATGACAATTAATGACTACCTTAAGTATCTTGGGATGTAATGAGTCACTTTTTAAAATTAATATCAAAAAAATTAAATTCATAAAAGATCATATACTCTAATCAATTAACACTATCTAGTATTTAGGGTATTATCTAAAAAACAAGACTCTTTTCATTAGAGGGGTTCATTTCGACTAGATTAATTAGGACGTACGATCTCTAAAGCTTTATTAATCCCTTAACAGTAATTGATGATGCTAAAGTTTTTGATCCCCCTTAAAAAATGGCCATAAAGGTTTTTCCTTTTACTCTATTCATTTAAAAGCGATATCCTTTTAGATATCGCTTTTTACTATTCAACGTCTAACCAAATTAAATCCATTTCATTTAATGTAATACGATGCTTCACTTCTCCACGCACATAAATTTGTGCCTCTTGAACCTCAAAGCTATTATTGTATACCGCTAGCTTTTTCACCTCAGGGAAGTAAGTACACTCCACTTCACAGCTATCCACATAATAAGTCATTAGCTCTGATTCTTGATGAGCCGCATAATAAATCGCACGTTGTAAAAGTCTTGCATTTTGAGCGCTATAAGGTAACCCTGCGATGTAAACGCCACGTCCGCGTCCATACTCATTGACTGATAATAAAATATCATTTTCCTCAATGCCGACTTCTTCAGCAATACTATCAGGCATTACACTTGTTATTACATTTTTCATAATGTCCACTCCTATAATTACCTACCATCTCTATGATATATTAACCTAATATTTTTATTTTTGTCAACTAACAAAAAAAGAATATAGGTTTCCCCCATATTCTTTATTATTACTCATTTAAGTCTACATAATCACCTTTTGACGAAAAAATTATCCATTCACAAATATTTGTAACATGGTCTCCAACTCTCTCTAGGTACTTAGATGCAAATAACATTTGTGCTCCTTTATTTATGATTGATTCATCTTTTGCCATCTTCTTTAGCATATCATTGAATAATCCACGATATAAAATATCAACTTCATCATCCATTTTGCAAATTTCATAAGCAGCTTCTACATCATTTGCAACAAATGCTTCTATTGATTTTTTAATCATTTTTCTTAAAATATCAACCATTTGCCAAATTGGTTCGCATTCTTCACCTAGTACATCAAGTTCTACTCTTTGAGCTATTTTACAAATATCAACTGCATAATCAGCCATTCTTTCTAAATCTGTAACTATCTTTGAAGTAGTAAATATCTTTCTTAAATCAGTTGCTACAGGAGATTCCATAGCCATAAGCTTTAAGCATTGCTCTTCAATTTTTCTATTTAATTCATCAACCTTATCATCATTATCCATTACTTGCTTTGCAAGGACCATATCTTTATTTTTAAAAGCTTCTATACTATTATATATTTGCTTTTCTACTAAACTTCCCATTTCAGCAAGCTCAGACTTTAGAAGTTTCATTCTTTTATCTAAAAGATTTCTTGTCATTATCTCACTCCCTACTCACTTAATTGCATTGAAATCATATTTATATTTAAATTTTAATATATACTTAGCAATACTTAACTTTATCCAATTTAAATTTTATCCGAATCTTCCTGTGATATAATCCTCTGTTCTCTTATCCTTTGGTCTGTAGAATATATCTTCTGTCTTACCATATTCAATTACTTCACCTGATAAGAAAAATGCAGTTTTATCAGCAATTCTTCCTGCTTGTTGCATATTATGAGTAACAATTACTACAGTATATTGTTTTTTTAATTGATCCATAAGTTCTTCCATTTTATTAGTTGAAATAGGATCTAATGCTGATGTAGGCTCATCCATTAATATTATTTCTGGTGAAACCGCTATAGTCCTAGCAATACATAATCTTTGTTGTTGCCCACCAGAAAGGCCTAAAGCAGATTTTTTTAATCTATCTTTAACTTCATTGAATATCGCAGCACCCTGAAGACTTTCCTCAACTATCTGGTCGAGTATCTTTTTATCCTTGATGCCATGCACTCTCGGGCCATATGCGATATTGTCATATATGCTCATCGGGAACGGATTTGGCTGCTGGAAAACCATGCCGACCTTTTTGCGAAGTACGGTTGTATCGACTGTTGGTGCATATATATTCTCACCATCTATCTCTATGCTTCCTTCGATTCTGACGTTGTCAACCAGATCATTCATTCTGTTGATGCACTTTAAAAATGTAGACTTACCACATCCTGACGGTCCGATCAGCGCTGTCACGCTGTTTTCTTTTATGTCCATATTGACACCATGCAGTGCATGATTCTGGCCATAATACAGATTCAGGTCGCGAACCTGAATTTTGATTTTTTTCTCCATTTGTATCTCCTGCAACATGTAATAAATTTCTTGTCTTCGAGAATACATTATATGGATGCTTTGTAAAATGCTCTATCAGATGTATGTAAAATCTATGTCAAATTTTTACACACATAAATTATTCGCACTGTTTGTATTTATTATTTGTATATACTATTTATATGCTTTATAGTCGGCTTTATTAAAGTACTGTCTGGTTAAAGTATTGTATCTTTAATAATTAAAAGCTCATCCATTATCCTGTCTGCATCAATATTTGAGTAATTGATAATAAACTGATGCCTGTCCTCCTTTGGCTTGATCAGGTTGAAATGGGTAATCGCCTGAAGCTTTATGCCTTTTTTCAAAAGCCTTTCTTCAACTGTTTTGTCCGGAAGGTTCGTGTCAAACTGTATGATAAAATGCAGTCCGGAGTCATTTTCTATTACCCTGCATTCCTTTTCAGTGAAGCAGCCTTTTATGGACGAAAGCACGCTCTGGCGCTTTCTGCCGTAGTGCAGTCTCATTCTGTTTATGTGCTTTTCAAAATAGCCCTCGCTGATAAATCGTGCCAGCGTATACTGCTCGAAGGTCGATACCGTACATGAGTAAAATGAAAGCCTCCTGTAAAACTCATTTGCCAGATGCTCCGGCAGCACCATGTAGCTGATTCGGATGGTGGATGTGAGAGATTTTGAAAATGTATTTATATAGATGACCTTTTCACACGCATCAATCGAGAGGATGGGCGGTATCGGGTGTCCGTTCATGCGAAACTCACTGTCGTAATCATCCTCTATGATGTATCTGTCACTGCTCTCGTTGGCCCATGCCAAAAGCTCATAGCGGCGGTTCACAGGCATCGTGATTCCTGTCGGGAAATGGTGTGTCGGGCTGATATGTGCTATCTGCGCGTTCGCTTTCTTTATAAGCTCCACGCTGATGCCCTGCTCATCCATCTGCACCGGCAGGCATTTTGCATTGTTGCACTCGTATATCTGGCTGATTTTCTTATAGCCAGGATCCTCCACGCAGTATACCTTGTCCGTACCCAAAAGCTTCACAAGCAGACCGTACAGATACTCTGTTCCCGCTCCGACTATTATCTGGTCCGGGTCCACATTCATACCGCGAAACGATGACAGATGGCTTGCTATCGCTTCCCTAAGCTCCCTCACTCCGCCACACGGCGACACCGACAAAAGCTCCTGTTCCCTAAGGGAAATCGTCTCTCGCATAAGCTTTGCCCATATGGAAAACGGAAAGTTACCCGAGTCTGTCCTGTTTGATGAGAAGTCAAATATACTTTCATCCTGCTCAGGTGGCAGCTTTATGCTAAGCTCCTTCTGCACCGGTGCCTTGATTACCCTGATATCTGACACATCGGCTATGAAATAGCCCCTCTTTGGTCTTGCAAACATATAACCCTCGCCTATCAACTGGTCATATGCATTTTCAACCGTAATGGTACTAACCCCCAGATTCTTTGCGAGGGTACGTTTTGATGGCATTTTCTCCCCGGAGCTTAATTTTCCCTGTGATATATCGTTTTTGATGCACTCATAAAGGCATTTGTAGAGTGGTCCGTCTGTTTTTGTGAGGTCGTAGGTCAGCATTTGATTCACCGCTTTCTGGCATTTTTATTTTCCTTATTTTGAATATTTTAATATTACCAGATGTGGCGTAATATTGCAACCATGATATATGGCTGGCGTGAGCAAATACAGCCCGGCGGCGCAGGCGGCGAGTACACTCTCGTGTTCGCTACGCTTTGCTGCCAAGATACTGTAAGAATTATGCCTTATAGTTTTTCTATGCCAGACGAAACCGTCGCTACTCGCCCTCCATGGCTCGATAGCTCCTTGCCCCGGCTTCCATGCCGGTGCATTTCTGGTTCTCTTGGGCATAATTCAACAGTATCTAAGCAGCTCCGCTATGCGCTCTCACGAGAGTATACACGCCGCCTGCGCCACCTAAACATATTTGCTCACGCCTGACTTCTTCCGTCATATAAATGATTAAAGGGACAAAATACCTTTTGACCCTCATATCATATAAATTGATGCAAAAATACAAACGCAAAAAACAAAAGGAGATTTAACAAATGAAAAACAATAAGAATACTCAATACGAACTCAATAAAGGACTTGCACAGATGCTAAAGGGCGGTGTCATCATGGATGTCACTACTCCGGAGCAGGCCAGGATTGCCGAGGCGGCCGGTGCATGTGCTGTTATGGCGCTTGAGAGAATCCCTGCTGATATCAGAGCCGCAGGCGGTGTTTCAAGAATGAGCGATCCTAAGATGATTAAGGGCATTCAGGAGGCTGTCAGCATCCCTGTCATGGCAAAGTGCCGTATCGGTCACTTCGTGGAGGCTCAGATACTTGAGGCTATCGAGATTGACTACATTGATGAGTCTGAGGTGCTTTCACCTGCTGATGATGTGTACCATATAAATAAGAGAGATTTCAAGGTGCCTTTCGTATGTGGTGCAAGAGATCTCGGTGAGGCTCTCCGCCGTATCAACGAGGGAGCTTCCATGATCCGTACAAAGGGTGAGCCCGGTACCGGTGATATCGTGCAGGCGGTCAGACATATGAGAAAGATGAATTCTGAGATTGCAAAACTTACTTCCATGCGTGAGGATGAGCTTTTCGAGGCAGCTAAAAATCTTCAGGTGCCTTTCGAGCTGGTCAAATTCGTTCACGATAACGGCAAGCTTCCAGTTGTAAACTTTGCGGCCGGTGGTGTGGCTACTCCGGCTGATGCGGCTCTTATGATGCAGCTCGGTGCTGAGGGTGTGTTCGTCGGTTCAGGTATCTTCAAATCAGGCGATCCTGCCAAGAGAGCTGCCGCTATCGTAAAAGCTGTGACAAACTTTACTGATGCAAAGCTCATCGCAGAGCTTTCTGAGGATCTCGGTGAGGCTATGGTCGGAATCAACGAGAGCGAGATTAAAATCATCATGGAAGAAAGAGGCAAATAAAATGAAATCAGGACTTAAGATTGGTGTTTTAGCCGTTCAGGGAGCGTTTATTGAGCACAAGCGCATGCTTGAATCTTTAGGCTGTGAGTGTGTTGAGCTGCGCAAAAAATCAGATATCTGTGACTTAGACGGACTCGTGCTGCCTGGAGGTGAGAGCACTGTGCAAGGCAAGCTGCTCCGTGAGCTTGATATGTTTGATGAGCTTAAGGAAAGAATCGCAAACGGACTTCCGGTGCTTGCAACCTGCGCCGGTCTTATCCTTTTAGCTTCTCATATCAGCAACGATGACAACGTATATTTCGGCACTTTGCCTGTCACTGTTAAAAGAAATGCCTACGGCAGACAGCTTGGAAGCTTTGAGGCTACAGCAAGGTTTGACAATAGCTTTGACTTTACCATGACATTTATCAGAGCACCTTACGTGGAAGCTATTGATGCTTCAGCAAAGAATGATGTGCGTGTACTCGCAGAGTATGACGGCAAAATTGTCGGCGTGCAGTATAAGAACCAGATTGGGCTGGCTTTCCATCCGGAGCTTGATGATGATACACGGATTCATGAGAGGTTTTTGGAGATGATATCGGGAAATTAAATCACGTCTACAGTCTGAGGCCGGGGCAGATGCCCCGGATTTTTATACCGACTTTTTGTGGTAAAATATAAAATGCATTTTTTTTAATATATGGTATAATAAAATAGTAGAGTGAAGATTATTTTTTAAGGAGGGGTAGCATATGCCAAAAGCTATGTATAATCTTATTAGACAATATATTGAAGAAATCAAAAAAATTTATGGTTCACATGTCAGACAGATTATTTTATATGGTTCGTATGCCAGAGGCGATTTCAGACCCGACTCAGATATAGATATTATGATTTTGGTTGATATGTCAGATATTGAACTTAAATCTTATGGTGAGAAGCTTTCCTATATGACATATGACTTTAATCTGGATCATGACATTGACATAAAACCAATTGCCAAAAGTGAAGAGATTTTTAATAAGTGGGTAGTAAATTATCCATTTTATTCAAATATTCATAAAGAGGGGGTTATACTATATGGAGCAGCATGATGTAGAAATTGGTACAAGAAGAGATCTTGTTCTATATAGAATTGAAACCTCAAAGAATGACTTAAAATCCGGGGCAGATGCCCCGGATTTTGTTGTTTCTTATGTCGTATAAGTTCAATATATAATATAGTTTTAAAAAGCTCAAAACTCCAGAGTCACCTTAAATAAATCACCGTCCACAGTCAACTCCAAAG
>OLQC01002936.1_pt1 | contig 10599 bp, 7 predicted proteins | sample 1672471 | NCBI WGS metagenome assembly OLQC01 (sample SAMEA3136689, study PRJEB25190) | human gut metagenome | biome: human gut; feature: human-associated habitat; material: faeces | place: Austria | collected 2013
GTTTTGATAAATAGCATCCTCCCCCTGATAAATAAATTGCGTAAAGACAGGAGTATTTTTTGTTATTTTACCCTTGCCACTCACCTCCATATTAAAAAACAGCACAATAAATACGACAAGACCCACAGATTGCCAGCTCGACAAAATCAATTTTAATGTTCTCATATTATCACTTTTTATTTTCTATAATTTCCTGTTCCATAGTAGTGTTTGCAAATGTATCGATTCGGTTTTATCATATATGTACAATCATGATACAGGCATCTATATACAGGTTACATTTATCACAGACATGTAACATGATTCTTTTCTGATGTAACAAAAAGCCCAAAAACAGAAAAATGGTAAGATAAATAACTACATTACCTATTATTTCAGCACTTTTATCTTCCATCATATAAAATGCTGAATATCAATAATTAGCAAATATTCATTTTCCTTTAAAAGAAAGCCCCCGTTGGTTTAAAAGAAACGGGGGCTTGGTTTAAAAGAAACGACCCGTTCCTTTTAAAGGAACAAGGTCGTTCTTTCTTTATTCATTCAATAAATAAATCCGGATTGTCTATCTGTAAAAATAAACAAAATTCCAAAGCGGTATTACTGTACGTTCATTACAATCGTTTTCAACTTATTTCTATCAGAAGTTCCTCCATACAGTAATTCATAAGTACCTTCCAACGGACACATCGTATTCGACTCTACATCAAACCATTCAAAGTTCTCACCGGTAAGAGGAATAGCTACTGATTCAGTTTTCCCTGCCGGAATATGAACGCGTTTGAAAGCACGCAAGGTATAACGGGGACCTTCCTTATCACCCGGACGTCTCAAATAAACCTGAACCACCTCTTCTCCATCACGTTGCCCGGTCTGCGCGGCCAAATCGGCGTATGCCTGACCATGACCATCATCTCCGCGCTCGCCAGCTTCGACGTGGTGTACATGTCCACTCAGGGCGGCCCCGGCACCTCCACCATGGTGCCCGGCGTGCAGGTCTACCGCTTGGCCTTCACCCAGCAGAGCGTTGGCTTGGCCTCCGCACTCGCCGTCACCCTGATGATTCTCGTGCTGCTGGTCGTCGGACCTCTGCAGCGTCTGGTCAACGGAAAGGAGCAGTGACCATGCAGCAATCCAAAGCCGTTCGCATCACCGGCACGGCGATGCTCGCTCTGACCGTCCTCTTCTGCGTACTGCCGTTCCTGAGCATGCTCTCCGCGGCATTGCAGCCGCAAGGTTCCATGCCCGAAGGTATCCAGTTCACTGCCCACCCGCACTGGGAGAACTTCATCGACGCCTGGAACATGGCAAACATCACCCCGCTGCTGCTCAACAGCTGCATTCTGGTGATCGTGGTCGTGCCCTGCGTGGTGATCTTCTGCTCGCTCGGCGGTTATGCCTTCGCTCAGCTCAAGGTGCCGTGCAAGGGCCTGATCTACGTGCTGTTCCTCGTCGGTCTGACCATTCCGTTCGAAACCTTGGTCACTCCGCTGTACTACGAGATCAGTGGCATGGGCTTGCTGAATACCCGTCTTGCCCTGATCCTGCCGCTCATCGGCCTGAATATTCCGTTCGGTATTGTGTGGATGCGCTCCTGCTTCGAGCAGATGCCGCGTGATCTGATCGAAGCCGCATCCATCGATGGTGCAGGCCATCTGCGCACGTTCCGTTCCATTCAGCTGCCGTTGGCACTGCCAGCCATCTCCTCGCTCGGTATTCTGACCTTCCTGGCCACCTGGAACCAGTTCCTGTTGGCTGTGGTGTTGGAGAACGACCCGAACAAGCGCACGATGGCAGGTGCCCTACAGTCGTTCGTTGGCCAGTATCAGACCGACGTGGTGCTGCTCAACGCGGGCGCACTGCTCATCATGGCACCGACGATGATCCTGTTCATCTTCCTCCAGCGCTACTTCATCCGCGCCATGCTTGCCGGCTCGGTTAAGGGCTGATCCGAAGGCAAGAGGATGTAGGGTATGGCCGCCGGAACAGTGTTTCGTGCGGCCATACTGGTAAAACCATACGTACCGAGCAATCGGACAGGGGAACGATATGACTTTCACCAACAATGACTGGTGGCGCGACGCCGTCATCTACCAGATTTACCCCCGCTCATTCAGCGATGCCAATGGAGACGGCAACGGTGATCTCCAAGGCGTGATCGATCGTCTCGACTATCTGCAGGCGCTCGGGGTGGACGCGCTCTGGCTTTCTCCATTCTATCCATCGCCGCTGGCGGATGGAGGTTATGATGTTGCCGACTATTGTGATGTGGATCCCCGCCTTGGCACACTCGATCAGTTCGACGAATTAGTGGCCAAAGCGCACGAACGCGGTATCGGCATCATCGTGGACATCGTGCCGAACCACACGTCCGATCAGCACCGTTGGTTCCAAGAGGCCCTGGCTCAAGGTCCGGAATCGGAAGCGGCACAACGGTATGTGTTCCGGCAGGGCAAGGGGGAGCACGGCGAATTGCCGCCTACCAACTGGCTGAGTAACTTCGGCGGTTCCGCATGGGAGTCGTGTGGAGACGGCTGGTACTACCTGCATCTGTTCGCCAAGGAGCAGCCGGACCTCAATTGGGACAATCCCGAGGTGCGGCATGAGTTCCTGCGTGTACTCACATTCTGGTGCGATCGCGGTGTGGACGGTTTCCGCATCGATGTCTCGCACGGTCTGGCCAAAGACCTGCGTGAGCCGCTGCGCGACCGTATCGACCCGACACTGATGTCTCCACAGGCTACCGATGGCTCCGATCCGCTCTGGGACCGCGACGCCGTGCATGATATCTACCGTGAATGGCGCGACCTGTTCAATCAGTACACGCCAGCCAAGTATGCGGTCGGCGAATCGTGGTCGCCATTCACCACCCGTATTTTCCAATACGCCAAGCCTGATGAACTTGGTGCCGTATTCGACTTCTCCATGTCAAAGGCCGCCTGGAATCGCGAAGAATACCGCACCACGATTGAGCGCACGCATCGCTATGCTCTCGCTGCCGAAACCGCCCCCACCTGGGTGCTCGGCAACCACGATGTGCCACGTATCGCCTCGCGTCTCGGACTGCCGAGCGGTGCAAACATCGAGCAGTGGGTGACGTCCAACGGCACGAATCCGCCGATTGACCCCGCGCTCGCCGCTCGTCGTGCCCGTGCAGCAGCGCTGGTGATGCTCGGCCTGCCAGGTACCGCCTTTGTGTATCAGGGTGAAGAGCTTGGTTTGCCGGAGGACTTTGATTTGACCGAAGATGAAATTCAGGATCCCAATTGGGAACGTTCCGGTCATTATTTCAAGGGGCGCGACGGTTGCCGCGTACCGCTGCCGTGGCAGTCAGACGGCCCGGCGTTCGGCTTCAATGCCACCGGTGCTTCGTGGCTGCCCCAGCCGGCATGGTTTGCGCAGTATGCCACTAATCGTCAGATTGGTGACGGGGCTTCCGTCCTGCACCTGTATTGTGCTGCTGTCGCATTGCGCAAACAGTGGGTGGCCAACGGCACGGACTTCCAGTTCTCGTGGCTTACCAACGAAGAGTGTCCGGCGCCGCTGCTTGGTTGGCGCTTGCCGTCCGGCATGGTTGTGATGGCGAACTTCTCTGACAGTCAACCAGTCGCCTTGCCGCAGCCGATGACCGTGCTACTTGTGTCTGACGCGACTGTGCAGGCGAACACTCAGGTCGAGAGCGTTCCTCCAGCTGCTACCGTCTGGGCCTTGCCAGCATAATCTCATTGAAGAACACCAAGGAGTTACGCCAATGATTGCCGAAACCTGTCCAATAACCGTTCGCACGGTAACGGCCCATCTTGATACCGGTCGTGCCGTCTATGGCGAACAGGCTTCGGCAATCTGTGAACTGCCGGTAGAAGCCGTCACAATCGTTCCCGAATCATGCGAAGACGAGTGCACGTCCAGTGCGGGTATCCAGGGTGATGCTCAGGTGCGACTCTGGCGTATCGATGTGAACGCGCATGCACCCCAGCCCAAGGACCGCGCCGCTGCCTTTCAGGAACAACAAGCGTTTGAGCCCCACCATGCGATTGACGTGTCGCTCACCATGGCCGGCGTCGACAGCGGCAACGATGACACCATGCTGGCGCTATACCAGCACAAGGAGTGGTGGATGCGCCCGACCTGGGTGCGTACACCATCTGAACTGCCTGAACGCACGCAGTTATTGTTACGCCGCAACAACGATGCCGAAGATGCCGAGTGGCTAGTGTTGGTCGCTATCTGCGGCACGGATATTCGGGCTGATTTCAGTGGGCAGCCCGCAACAGAATCTGATGACACGGCTTTGCGGCTCGTGCTGTCTTCCAACCGGGTTGGTCGCACGACTCTATGTGACACTGCCGCATATATCGCTTGCGCATCCGACCCGTATATGGCCATTCGAGCTGCCACACAAACGGCAGCACGCCAGCTGGGTATTCGCACCCGTAAGGAGCGTCCATTCCCGGATGCGCTCACCGGGTTGGGATGGTGTACTTGGGATTCATTGGGGCGAGATGTCAACGAGCAGGCTATCGTCAACAAGATGGAGGAGTTCCAAGCCAAGCATGTACCCATTTCCTGGGTGCTTATCGATGACGGTTGGTCCAACACGGATCGCACAAAGGAAACCCTGATCGACTTTGGCGCGGATCGCCAACGTTTCCCCCACGGGCTTGCCCACACCATTGCGCTGCTCAAAACGCACTATGGCGTGCGCAGCGTAGGCGTGTGGCAGGCGTTCCAAGGCTATTGGAATGGTTTGGACGAATCGGGTGTAGCCGCGGCCAGCTGCCCGACCGCAATAACCACCACGGCGAATGGTTGCCTGATTCCTGGAAGTCGTGCTGAACAACCCGCACAGTTCTGGGATGCCTGGGACGGCGAACTCGCCGAAGCCGGCGTCGATTTCGTCAAAGTGGATTCGCAAAGTTCCACGTCAGTAATGGTTCGTGGCACCGAAAGTTACGGTGAAGCCACCTGGGGACGCCATCAGGCGCTTGATGAAGTGACCTCACGACGATTCGGCGGCGCATTGATTAACTGCATGGGCATGGCACCGGAGGATTATTGGCATCGTCCTTCATCGCCAATCACCCGTAGTAGCGACGACTATCTACCGCACAATCCTGATTCGCTGGGCGAACACCTTATCCAGAACGCATACTGTGCACTGCTGATGGGGGAGCTGTACCACTGTGATTGGGACATGTTCTGGACGGAGCATCCCCATGCGCGAGTCCATGCCGTGCTCCGATTGCTTAGCGGCGGACCAGTGTATTGTTCCGATGCCTGCGGTCACACTGATGCGGCTGTCTTGCGTGATTTACTTGCCGAAGATGGTACATTACCGCGTCCTGATGAGCCGGCCCGACCAGTCATTGCGTCACTGCTCAATGACCCCGAACATACGGACTATGCGCTCGGTGTCACAGCAAGATTCGGCGCAGAACAGGTCATCGCTTTCGTCGGATTGCGCCGGCAGCCACAAATCGGCATTATTACGGCTAGCGGTCGCTCTTGCCGCATCATCGATGACCATGGTGCGACGATTGATATGAATCCGGGAGAAACCCATACTTGCGAGATCGAGTACGGCCGACTGCGTGTTTTCCGGGTGCAATCATGAAAGCGCATATGCCGATTGATATTTATTTTCCGGCACACCAACGCAGTTCTCCAATGGGAATGTAATTCGCCAATTTTTAGACTGTGAGCAACGAGCAATATAGATATCAATAAGGAGCCAATGATGACTACTTTCAACCGCGCAATAATCCCCGACGCCATCCGCACCAACGGCGCCACCCCCAATCCGTGGTGGTCCAACGCGGTGGTCTATCAGATTTACCCGCGCTCTTTCCAAGACACGAACGGCGATGGATTCGGCGATCTTAAGGGCATCACGTCGCGTCTTGATTACTTAGCTGATCTTGGCGTGGATGTGCTGTGGCTATCCCCGGTCTATAAGTCTCCGCAAGACGACAACGGCTATGACATTTCCGACTATCAGGACATTGATCCTCTGTTCGGCACGCTCGACGATATGGACGAGCTGCTGGCCGAGGCCCACAAGCGTGGGCTCAAGATCGTGATGGATCTTGTTGTCAATCACACTTCCGATGAACACGCCTGGTTTGAAGCATCCAAGAACAAAGACGACGAACACGCCGACTGGTATTGGTGGCGTCCGGCTCGTCCCGGCACCACGCCCGGCGAGCCCGGCGCCGAGCCCAATCAGTGGGGCTCCTACTTTGGCGGCTCCGCATGGGAATACTGCCCCGAGCGTGGCGAATACTTCCTGCATCAGTTCTCGAAGAAGCAGCCGGACCTCAACTGGGAGAACCCTGCCGTGCGCCGCGCTGTGTACGACATGATGAACTGGTGGCTTGACCGAGGCGTCGACGGCTTCCGCATGGACGTCATCACCCTGATCTCCAAGCGCACCGATTCGAACGGCAAGCTGCCGGGCGAGTACGGCTCGGAGCTTGAGGATCTTCCTGTGGGCGAGGAGGGCTATTCCAACCCGAATCCGTTCTGTGCGGACGGCCCCCGTCAGGATGAATTCCTGGCTGAAATGCGACGTGAGGTATTCGAGGGGCGTGAAGGCTTCCTGACTGTGGGCGAGGCGCCAGGCGTCACGGCTCAGCGTAACGAGCACATCACTGATCCGGGCAACGGTGAATTGGACATGCTCTTCCTGTTCGAGCATGTTGATTTTGATTGCGAAGGTACCAAGTGGAAGCCGCTGCCGCTTGACCTGCCGAAATTCAAGAGCATTATGGCCGGTTACCAGACTGCCGTGCAGAACGCAGGATGGGCCAGCTTGTTCACCGGCAATCATGATCAGCCGCGCGTGGTCTCCCGCTGGGGCGACGACTCCGCGGAGGAATCCCGCGTCCGTTCGGCCAAGGCACTTGGCCTGATGCTGCACATGCACCGCGGCACCCCGTACATCTATCAGGGTGAGGAACTGGGCATGACCGACGCCCACTTCACGCGTCTCGACCAGTACCGTGACCTTGAATCCTTGAATGCCTACCGGCAGAGGGTCGAGGAGGCCAAGGTGCAGTCGTCTGAGTCAATGATGGCCGGTCTGGCCGCGCGCAGCCGTGACAACGCGCGTACTCCGATGCAATGGGACGGTTCCGGCTACGCCGGTTTCACCGCTCCGGACGCCGCCACTGAGCCATGGATTTCCGTGAATCCGAATCATGCCGAGATCAACGCCGCCGGTGAATTCGATGATCCGGATTCGGTGTACTCCTTCTACAAGCAACTCGTTGCGCTGCGTCACAACAGCCCGGTCGTGGCCGCCGGCGACTGGCGACTGATTGACGCCGCTGATCCGCACGTCTATGCCTTTACCCGTGAGCTCGACGCTGAGAAGTTGTTGGTCGTAGTCAATATGTCCAGTCGAACCGTTGACCTGCCACGTGAGGCTGCCGAACTAACCGCCGTCGGAATCGCCGAGCCGAATGTGGTGATCAGCACGTATGACGCTCCGCACACCGTGGCCTCCCTTGCCAACCGCGAGCTCGACCCGTGGGAGGCAGCCGTCATCCAGTTGTAGTGCATTGAGTGCCTTTCTCCGCTCAAAGAGGTACTTCGGGGCTATTGCGAAATGCTATCCGCCTTGAAAGAGGTACCGTAACGTCGAAACCCCAGGTATAAGCATTGAAAATCAAGGCTTATACCCGGGGTTTTTGCTTCTCGGTACCCCTATGAAAACAGATAGCTGTCTGCAAAAGGCCGAATGTACCTCTGTGAAGCGAGATAGCTGGTGTCTCTCGGCATTGTGGTGCTTACAATGGAAAGCTATGGAACAAAAGGATGTTTTGAAGGCGCTGCAACGTGATCATGCAGCCGAACTGAAGCTGGCCGCCGAACGACTCAAAGGCACTGCCCGCCACACGGAGATCATTCCTTCTCCGGTGCTGAGCGAGATGACCGGCCATGAGATTCTCCTGAAGCCGGAAAACCTGCAGGTCACCGGATCCTTCAAGATCCGCGGTGCCTATAACAAGATTGCTTCGCTCACCGAAGAGCAGATCGCTCACGGCATCGTCACCGCGTCTGCCGGCAACCATGCCCAGGGTGTGGCCTATGCGGCCCGCGAGCGTGGAGCCAAGGCCACCATCTGCATGCCGCAGATCACCCCGCCGCTGAAGGTCGATGCCACCAAGGCCTACGGTGCCGACGTGGTGCTGTACGGCGATGTGTTCGATGAATCCGCCGCCCACGCTGCTGAGCTCGCCGACAAGGAAGGCATGATTTACGTGCCGCCATTCGACGATTACGAAGTCATCTGCGGCCAAGGCACCATCGGTCTGGAGATCCTTGAAGACGTGCCGAACGTCACTGACGTGGTCGTGCCGCTCGGTGGTGGTGGCCTGGGTGCCGGCGTGGCGCTCGCCATCAAGACATTCAAGCCTGAAGTGCGCGTAATCGGTGCGATTCCGGAGGGCTCACCGGCCTGGAAGGACTCGCTGGCCGCGGGTCGTGTGTCTCCGGCTGACCATGTGGTTACCTCCGCCGAAGGTGTTGCGGTCAAGCACCCCGGCGACCTGCCCTTCGCTCTGATTAACGAGTTCCTGGACGATCTGGTCACCGTCACCGAGCGCGACATCAACGAAATGATTCTGCTCATGCTCGAGAAGCATAAGCTGGTGGTCGAGGCGGCCGGCGCCGTTTCGCTGGCTGCGCTGGAACACCTGAACCTGCGTTCGCGCAAGTTCGCCGCCGCCACCGGCCCGCACGTGGTGGTTCCGATTATGTCCGGCGGCAATATCGACACCGTGACCATGGGTGCGGTGATTCAGAAAGGTATGATCGCCCGCGGCCGCATCATGAACTTCGAGGTCGAGCTGCCGGATACTCCGGGCCAGCTCGTCAAGGTGGCCACCCTGCTTGCCGAGCAGCGCGCCAACGTCATTCAGCTTGATCACGACCAGTTCAAGGCATCCGGCCACTACACCAACGCGGTGTCTCTCGGCGTCACGGTCGAGACCAACGGCCCCGAGCACATCGACCGCATCCTCGCGGCACTCAGGGAAGCCGGATTCCAGCCCAAGCGCATCTACTGATTCCAATACCGCTGGCGGGAAGCCGCGCAGAAGTGTGCTCCAATACCTCCCGCTGGCGGGAGGTGGCGCAAAAGCGCCGGTGGGTGGTTAACCGACAATCATCAGTTGCTTAACCCACCCACCGGCGCTTTCGTTATGCTGAGGGCTACTTGTTCTCCGCAATCGTCTCGTCCACCAACTTCGGCAGGGCAACGGCGATATCCTCATGAATCAAGCGGCTCGCAAGATGGTCATATTGCGTGTGACCCATATTCATAATGGTGATGGGCACGCCCGCCTGCGCGGCCACCGGCACAATGCTCGCCGCCGGGTACACCTCAAGGGTCGATCCGATTACCCATAGTTCGTCGGCTTTGGTGGCCAGACTGTACGACTTCTCCATCGCGCCGTCCGGCAACGCCTCACCGAAATACACCACATCGGTTTTGATAATGCCATTGCACGGCATATCGCCACGATACTTCAGTTTGCGATGGCAATGTGGGTCGGGCTCTTCATCCAAACGGGCCATGATGTCCGCCGTGGCATATTCCTGATGGCACTTCATGCAATGCGAGGTGCCGATAGTGCCGTGCAGGTTCACGATGACGTTGTCGCTGTTGCCGGCCTTCTCATGCAGCGCATCGAAGTTCTGCGTGGCCAGCAGCGTCAGCATGCCGGCTTGTTCCAGCTTGACCAGCGCCTTATGCGCAGTGCCGGGCTGCGCATTCCATACTGGCGATTCCTTTTGCCAGCGCCAGGAGTACTCGCGGTCCTCTTTGTTGCGCAGGAACAGATCGATGTCGTAAACGCTCATTTGGTCAGGATGCTTGGTCCACACACCGTCCGGACCGCGGAAATCAGGGATGCCGGCGGACGTGGAAATGCCCGCCCCGGTTAATACAGCAATCTTCTTGGTCATAACTACAGGTATACCCGCGATTCATGAACGAAATCCGATGACGGAGCGCTGTCATGCGCCGATTGTGCGCCGGCAGTGTGGTTGCCGAGAGATGAACGCAGGGCCGACAAGCTGAAAACTCTCGCGACACGCCAGCCGAATAGTGGATTTGATGCTTTTCAGAAACATTTGAGGGGTTAACCTAGCCTCATCAGAGCAAAGTGGGCTCTGTGCGACACGCCGAGGGAACCGCGCTGTTATGCCGATTCCTGGGGTTTTTGCGTGCCTTGATTTGCGTGAATCCGGACATGCGTGTAAGTTATTCACCTGTTGCCGCTCAGCGCGGCGGGTTCCTTCCTCTGGTTGGTTTCCCGTCTGGCTGGTGTGGTGGTGGTTTGAGAACTCAAGAGCGTGTTTGTACTACTTCTTTATAGTCAATGATTGCCAGTTCATTCCTCGCCTGATCGCCTGTCGTGGTGGTCGGGTACCCGGGAGGGTTTGATGAGGGGTGAGGTTTTTTGAGGGCGTCCTTCCTTAAGGACGTGCTCGTCGATTTTTGTTTTGAGAGTCATCTATTCGGATGCTTTTCATGAAGTTTTTTTGTGGAGGGTTCGATTCTGGCTCAGGATGAACGCTGGCGGCGTGCTTAAC
>OLQC01002939.1_pt1 | contig 10590 bp, 9 predicted proteins | sample 1672471 | NCBI WGS metagenome assembly OLQC01 (sample SAMEA3136689, study PRJEB25190) | human gut metagenome | biome: human gut; feature: human-associated habitat; material: faeces | place: Austria | collected 2013
GGGAGGTCATCGAAAAGCGGCTGGCCTGCGCAGCGCAGGGAGATTTCTGCGCTGCACTCTATAATCCTTCCTCCAAGGGCAGGCCGGACTACCTGCAAAAGGCAGTGCGCATCCTGCGCGCAAACGGCAAGGCGGATGATACCGTCTGCGGCCTTGTGCGCAACATTGGCCGCGAGGGCCAGAGCGCCCGGGTGCTGACGCTGGCCGAGCTGGAAAACACGCCGGTGGATATGTTCACCACCGTGTATATCGGCAACAGCAATACCCGCGCCCTTTCGGGCCGGATGGTCACGCCGCGGGGGTACCGTAAGTGAAGGCGGTCGTGTTCAGCGGCACCACCGAGGGCCGTCGCTTTTCCAAAAAGCTGGCAGAGCTTGGCGTTGCGGTAACGGTGTGCGTGGCAACGCCGCTGGGTGCCGAGGAGCAGGGCGAAATGGCGGGCATCACGGTGCACGCCGGGCGGCTGCAGCCGGATGCCATGGCGGCATTGCTGGCGGGAGCTGATCTCTGCGTGGATGCCACCCACCCTTATGCAGTGGATGCCACCAGGAACATCCGCGCTGCAGCGGTGCAGGCGGGCGTGGAATACCGCCGCCTGCTGCGTGCGCAAAGCCCATTGCCGCCCGGCTGTGCGGTGTTTGAAACAGCAGCGCAGGCTGCAGAATATCTGGCCGGGACAGAGGGCAATATCCTGCTTGCCACCGGTGCCAAGGAGCTGGCTGTGTTTGCCGGGCTGGAACCGGCGCGGCTTTACCCGCGCGTCCTGCCCACGCCGGAGGGCATTGCCGCCTGTGAAGCGGCCAATGTCCCGCACCGGAACATCATTGCCATGCAGGGGCCGTTCAGTCTGGCGCTGAATAAGGCGTTGATAACACAGTTCCAGATCCGGTACCTCGTCACCAAGGACGGCGGCGCAGCGGGCGGCTTTGCCGAAAAGGCCCGTGCTGCCGAGCAATGCGGTGTGCAGCTGATCGTGCTGCGCCGCCCCATGGAGCAGGGCGAGTGCGCCGAAGCAATTTTACAGCGATGCAGGGAGCTATTATGAAGATCACACTCATTGGCATGGGCAGCGGCACCCCCGCTAGCCTGACGGCGGCAGGGCGGGACGCGCTTTTTGGTGCGGAGCTGATCCTCGGCGCTCGCCGTCTTTTGGAGCAGCTGCCGGCAGAATGTACGCCTGACCGTGTTGCACTGTACAAGGCGCAGGAGATCTGCGCCCGTCTGCGGTGCGCTGATATTGCCGCTGCAGCGGTTGTTTTCAGCGGGGATACCGGGTTTTACTCAGGGGCATCGGCGCTCTGCCGCGCCCTTGATGCGGCAGGACTGCCCTATACGGTGGAGCCGGGAGTATCCAGCGTGCAGCTTTTGGCGGCGGCGCTGCACCGCCCCTGGCAGGACTGGCAGCTGGTCAGCGCTCACGGCTGCAGCTGTGACCCTGCAGCGGTCTGCCGCACCGGAAAGCCTGCCTTTTTCCTGACCGGAGGCAGCGAGACCCCGGCGACCCTCTGCCGCGCGCTGGCCGATGCCGGGTGGGGGCATGTGAAGGCCACCGTTGGTGAGAACCTTGGCAGCACCGCAGAACGCCTTGTGACCGATACGGTGGAAATGCTCGCAAGCCTTGAATTTGCACCGCTGAGCGTGCTTTTGGTCGAGCCATGCCCGCCGCTGCCTGCCCGGGTGCCGGGCTGGCCGGACGAAGCTTTCCTGCGCGGCAAAACGCCGATGACCAAGCAGGAGGTGCGCGCGGCCGTGCTGGCAAAGCTGGCGGTGCGCCCCGGCGATACCCTGTGGGATATCGGCGCGGGAACCGGCACAGCTGCGATCCAGTGTCAGCAGCGAGGTGTAGGGGTCATAGGTCAAGCGGGTGTGATATGCTGCATCGGCTGCCAGCTTGACGGTAAAGCTGCGGTATTCGCCCGCTGCCACGGTGACGGTCAGGTCGGCAATGCGCCCGCCGATGCCAGGCAGCACAGTTTCATTCTGTACAGTCACATCTTCGTGCAGCGTGCGCTTACCGTGGGCGGCATCCAGCTCCCGAACCGGGGTCTGAACGATGCGGCCATCCTTCAGATGCAGCTCGCGCGGGCAGATGGTCTGCCCGAACCACTTGCATCCCTGCGGCTTATCCTCGGTGTCCGACCAGGTTTGCAGCCACGCCGTCATCAGGCGGCGCCCATCGGGTGCCTGTGTGGTTTGGGTGGCGTAAAAGTCGATGCCGCCGTCCACCATCTGCACCTGTTCGCGGGTAAAGGTGTGGGTTTTCTCATCATAACTGCCGACAAATGCGATCACATTGTGTCCGTTGTGGAACTCACCGGACGGACGCATTTCCATCGGTCCGACCATCAGTACATGCTTGCCGTCCAGCGGGAAGAAGTCCGGGCACTCCCACATTTTGCCGTACACGTTGTTGTTGCGCGCCAGCACGGTAACAAAATGCCAGTCGAAACCGTCCTTGCTTTGGAACAGTACGGCTGCACCGCTGCCGTCCTCGGTCAGGGCAACGGTCACGGCAGAGTAGGTGCCGTCAGCTTCGCGCCAGATCTTCGGGTCACGGAAGTCGAATTTGCTGTATCCTTCAGGCAAATCTTTCTGGGTCAGCACCGGGTTGCAGGCAGGTTTTTCGTAATCCAATCCATCGCCCACAGCCACGCTCTGGGTCTGAATATCCCGCATTTCACCATTCGGCTGTTTTTCAGAAACCACGCTGGTGTACATTAAGAGCTGACGGGCGTCGTCCATTTCGGTGGCCGAGCCGGAGAAGCAGCCGGGGCCGTTATCAGACGGAGAATCCGGAGCAATGGCGCAGGGCAGATACTCCCAATGCAGCAAGTCTGTGCTGACCGCGTGTCCCCAGTGCATCGGACCCCAGTGTGTTGCGTAGGGGTTATACTGGTAAAACAGGTGGTATTTCCCATGATAGAAGGAAAAGCCGTTCGGGTCATTCATCCAGCCTACATAAGGGGTCAAGTGGTAGGCAGGGCGCTCTGCCGCAGAAATGGCAGCGCTGTGCTCTTCCTCGTAATCGCGTGCTTTCTGCAAAATTGTATTGCTCATGGATTCCTCCTGGTAAAACTTATTGCTTTGCGTAATAGGCGTCAAGATACTTCTGCATAATCGCCAGATAGTCAGACAATCCGTAGGCTTCCAGTTTGTCGAGGTACTCATTCCACTCAGCATCGGTAGTACCGTTCATGATCCAGTTTGCCTTCTGGGTGTTCATGTAGGTCTGGAGATCTGCCTGAAGGTTGGAAACCTGCTCGGTGTCCTCGGTGCTCATAAAAACATTGGGGTAAACATACTTTTTGTTCATATCCGGGGTGTAAATATCCTTGATCCAGTCCAAACGGTACTGTGCATCGTCCGGGCAGGTGACATAAACGCCGTAGTAATCATCCAGAACCGCCAGAGGACCGCCGACACACTGTGCTTCGCGGACTTCAACGGGGGACGCATCGCCGAGGGGGGCGTGCTTCAGCATCGGCTCGCCCTTATCGTTGGTGGACATTTCAAAGATATTGAAACCGGTTTCATCGCCGTAGGTACCCCAGTTGTTCTGGGGAGACTGCAGAGGTGCATACATCTGGTCGAGCCAGGCACAAACCAGCGCGGGGTTCGATGCCTTGGCGGTGACAACACACTTGCCGCGACCAAAGCCGCTGGTGAAGGAACCGTTCTGCGGGGTGATATTGCGGGTATCGGCAGTCAGTGCGGGCAAGGGTTCCCAATCGGTCAGGTTGTCGATGTTGGCAACATCCCAGCTAAAGCAGACGCCGTAACGACCGGCCTTGCCTTTAGAAACATAGGTGGACCATTCCTGCGTAAAGCATTCGGGGTCAATGAGGTTTTCAGAATACAGCTTGTGCAGCCAGTCAAGACCTTCACGGTAGCCCTGCTGAGTGGCCGCGCAGATAACCTTCAGGTCATCCGTGACGGCAATGTGGCGATCCTTATCGGCATCACCATAGCCCTCACCAAAGCCGTTGATCAGGATACTGGGATCCTGGTCACCGTTGTTGACAATGCAGGACATCGGGATGATATCACCCTCAATGCCAAACTCACTCTTGATGGCATCCGCGTTGTCGCGGAAAGCGATCAGTACCTGCTCAAATTCATCTACCGTCGTCGGCATCTCTAGACCCAGGAAATCCAGCCACTTCTTGTTGATGAAGCTCATATTTCCCACCGTTTGGATCGCCGTCTTTTCAGCGCCCAACTGCTCGATCCACGGCAGCGCCCAGATATGTCCCTCGGAATCTGTACACATGGTACGGTACTCCGGGTACATCTCAAAAACCTTCTTGAGGTTGGGCATATTGTTGTCGATGTAGTCCTCCAGATTGACAATAACGCCCTGATCTGCGTAGCGCAGCAGGTCACTGTCGCTGAAATCTGCCGTAAAGACAAAATCCGTCAGAGTGCTGGGGTTGGACATATTCAGGGTGATTTTATCGCTCCACTGGTCAGCCTGAATAGCCGTCCAGTCGATATGTACATTGGTGGCTTCCTCAAGACGTTTGAAAATGGTACGGTTGTTCGGATCGGATTCACTGCCGACCGGATAGCTTGTCATACCGGTAAAGGTTACCTGCTCCGCCAGAGGAAACGAAACGGTGCCGGTAACATCTACATTGGCAGCCGAATCTTTTCCGCCTCCGGCACCGCCGCCGCAGGCGGCCAGCATCATAACAGCGCTCGCCAAAGCGCCCATTTTGAGGAAATTGCGGCGTGAAATCAATTTTTTCATTGCGTTTTTCTCCTTTTTTAATATTGTGGCCGGGAAATCCCGGTCGAGTTTTCCTAACAATCAGCCCTTGACAGAGCCAGCCATAATGCCTGCATCAAAATACTTTTGGAAGAAGGGATACATGACCAGCAGCGGCAGGCTGGAAATGATAATGGTTGCATACTTGAGCAACTCGGCCATTTTTGCGCGTTCAGCCGTGCTTTGAATATCGGCAATCATACCGGATTCGGGCTGGCTTTGGATCAGGATAGAGCGCAGCACCAACTGCAGGGGCTGTTTGGAGGCACTGTTCAGGTAGATCATCGCGTCAAAATAGCTGTTCCACATAGCGACAAACTGCCAAAGAGCAAGCACCGCCACTACCGGCATACAAACCGGCAGCAAGATATTAAAGAAGTAGCGCATTTCGCTGGCACCATCCACATCGGCTGCCTCACGAAGCTCACGCGGGATCCCCTGATAGTAGGTACGGGCAATGATCATATTCCAGACGCTGAATGCACCCGGCAGGATAACCGCCCACATGGAATCCAGCAGACCGATATTGTTGATGAGCAGGTAGGTAGGGATCAGACCGCCGTTGAAGAACATCGTGATAACGAATAAGGTGTTGAAAAATTTCTTTCCCTTGAAGTCCGGCAGCGACATCGGATAGGCTGCCAGCATCGTTACGGCAACGGAAATGACGGTAAATATAACCGAATAAAGAACAGCGTTTTTGAAGCCGACCCATATCTGTTTGTCCGAGATGACGCGCTCATAGGCATCCAGGCTCCATTTGCTGAAGTCAAAGGAAATGCCCTTGTTTTGCAATGTGACGGGATCCATGAACGAAGCGATCACAATGTAAACCATCGGCACAATAATGGCGATGAGAAACAGAGCCAGCAGTGCATAGCCGCAGTAGAGGATGGCTTTGTCTTGTTTGGTATAGATCTGCATTCCCGACTTTTTCTTAGACATAGCGGGCACCTCCTTACAAGCCTTGCCCATCGTTCATCTTGGCAACGACTTTGTTTACAGCGATAAGCAATATGACATTGATAACTGTGTTGAACAGACCGACTGCTGTCGAAAAGCTGTAATCACCGTCTAACAGACCTTTTTTATACACATAAGTGGCGATGATTTCTGCCGAATTCAGGTTCAGATCCGTTTGCAGTGCGTAGGCTTTTTCAAAGCCGATGCTCATAATGTTGCCTGCCTGCAGGATGAACTGAATCACGACCATATCCTTGATGGCGGGCCATTCAACGGTTCGTATTTGCTGAATCAGGTTCGCGCCGTCCAGCATGGCGGCTTCTTTCAGCTCCTGGCTGGCGTTGGAAAGCGCGGCTGTGTACATAATGGAGGACCAACCCGCGCCCTGCCAGATTCCGCTGATGATGTAAATCGGGCGGAAAGCCTCCGGCAATGTCATAAAGTTGATGCCGGTATGAAACAGCCCATTTACAGGACCTGTGACAGACAGCAGAACGCGCACGATACCGCACAGCACGATCACGGAAATAAAGTTGGGCATATACAGGACAAGCTGTACCTTCTGCTTGATCTTATTGCTTTTAATGCGGTTGAGCAGGAAGGCCAACAAAATCGGAATGGGAAAGCCCCACAGCAAGCCATAGACGCTCAGTTTCAAGGTGTTGATCAAATACCGCATGAAATCCGGCGAGGACAGGAACCGCGAAAAGTTCTTGAACCCGACCCATTCGCTGCCCCAGATGCCCTTGAACGGGTTGTATTTTTGGAAGGCGATCAGTACGCCGCCCATAGGAATGTAGCGGAATACAAGGGTCAGCAATACAGCCGGCATCAGAAATAGCAGGTAGAGCTGCCAATGACGCTTAATGTACACCCATGTATTATGCAGTTTACGGTCAACCGCCATGACCGCGCTTTGGGGTGCAACTGACTTTGGTTTCATGAATCATTCTCCTCCTTTTTGATTTCATTGTACCGTTTCTTCTTTGTTTTACATTTGCACAACATGTTCTGCTCAGACCCCCTTGAATGGTGCATTTGTAAAACCCTGTGATTTATTTATACCATCACCAATCGCAAAAGTCAATGGCGTTTTCCTCGTTTTTAAGCGAATTACGGTACATTCGTGCAGCTGCACAAAAACCAGTGCGTGCGAATGTGCAATATGCTGATTTGCGTTTTTACATTTGACTAATTTGTGCATATGCACTATACTGGTATCAGAAACACAGGAATCTCCCGGACGGAGATACCTACAGAATATATTTATTAAAGTACATTTAGAGTGTACAGAATCGAGGCAGACCATGTCTACCAAAGTCACCATTCAGGATATTGCCAACGAGCTTCAGCTTTCCCGCAATACGGTTTCCAAGGCTATCAATAACACCGGCGTTCTGGCCGATGCCACACGGGAGAAGATCCTGCGCAAGGCTGCCGAAATGGGATACAAGCAATTTTCCTACCTTCCGGTATTTGATGGAAACAGCAACGCCGGGGATGCTTCCATTCTCCCCGTCGATAAGCGGGAAATTGCCATACTGACAACCCGTTTTTTGAATAACTCCCACTTTGCCGCAATGATGTTGGATCGCTTTCAATCAGAGCTTCAGCATCTTCACGCCTGTATGACGATCCACCGCATTTCGCCCGCTGAGCTGGCTGCAAAGGAGCTGCCGTCTTCCTTAAACACAGAGCACACGGCAGGCATCATCTGCTTTGAAGTATTTGACTATGATTACGCCCAGATGCTTTGTACGCTGGGCATTCCGCTTCTTTTTGTGGACACACCCGTAATGGAAATGCGCCCTCCGCTGCAGGCTGATCGGCTGTATATGGAAAACCGTATTGAAATTCAGAACATGATGGCGCAGATGGCACAGCGCGGACGAAAACGTATCGCCTTTGCCGGGGATAAAGAGCACTGCCAGTCTTTTCATGAACGTTACCTAGCTTACAAAGATGCCGCCGAGCATTTTGGTATGGCAACCGACTGGCCGACCTGCGCAACGCAAAAAGCACAGCCAAACTATTCGGAGTATCTGTATCAGTCGCTGCGCGGCTGCCCGACCATGCCGGACGCTTTTATCTGCGCCAATGATTTTATAGCAATGGATCTTATCAACGCCTTGCATCGGCTTGGCTATTCCGTTCCGGATGACATCTGGATTTGCGGATTTGATGACAGCCAAGAGGCATCGTATTTTTCACCTCGGCTGACATCCATTCATATTCACGGGCAAATCATGGGGTATGCCGCCGCCAATCTGCTTATGACCCGTATTGAGGAGCCCTCGCTGAATTATCGGACTGTTTATACGGAAACGAATCTGATCCTGCGTGAATCCACAGGAGATTGAGAGGTACAGTATGCGTGACCTGTGGGACAAGCCGTGGTTTTCTGTGCTGACAAAGCTGACATACAGCGCCTATCTGAACATTTTATGGCTTATATGCAGTCTGCCGATTTTTACGATTGGCGCCTCCACTACGGCGCTGTTTTACTGCACATTGAAAATGGCAGAGGATCGTGATGAGGGTCTTACCCGTATGTTCTTCCGTGCGTTTCGCAGCAATTTCAAGGCTGCCACAAAGTTATGGCTTATCCTGCTGGCACTTGGCTGCTTTTTGGGCGTCGATGGCTTCGTGTTGAGCCGCCTTTGGAACACCAGTGCATTCTGGACGATTTTGACAGCGCTGGTGATCGGTGCTGCCGTGCTATACGCCATTGTACTGCTCTACGCATTTCCCCTGCTGGCACGTTTTGAAAATACGACGCTTGGCATTTTAAGGACCTCCTTTGCCGTCGGGGTTCGCTATTTGTTCTGCACCCTGCTGATGGCGTTCATCTACGCTGTCATGGGGTGGATCACAGTTTGCGTATTCGCGCCCGCCTTTCTTTTGGGAATGGGCTTGTGTGCCATGCTGTGTTCTTTCCTCTTGGTAAAAATCATTCATCTTATCGGCGGAGATCCCGATGCGGCAGATGAGGAATCGCACGATGAAGAGCGCTGATCTTGCCACCCTGCGCTCTCTGCATGGGCGCAAAAGATGGGAACACATTTGGGCATACTACAAACTCCCCATCATAGGAATTTTAATCGTTTTATACATTTTCGGATATGCCGCTTATCGGCATTTCACCAAAAAAGAAGCTGTACTGTACGTTAGCCTTGTGAACATTTCAGCCGGTTCTGATTTGACCGGGCAGCTTACTGACGGCTTTGCCCAAGATGCGCATCTGACAAAAAAGCAGCAGGTCAATCTGCTGACCGGGCTGATTATAAATGAAACTGCCAATGCAGATGAACAATATGTCTATGCCTCTGAGCTGAAGCTGCTGGCTGCTGTCAGCGCACAGCAATTAGATGTTATTCTAATGGACACTGCTGCGCGAGATCAACTGCAAGACGAAGAATATTTTCTTGACCTGCGTACACTGGATGCAGATTTCGGCAGCTTGGATGAATTGTCTGCCGATGGAATAACGCTGGATATTTCCAACACGCCCCTCATAGCACAAGCCGGTTTCGAGGGATCCGTTTACCTCGGTGTCATTGCAAATGCACCGCACCCGGAGCGTGCAGCTGCCTATATTCGTTATCTTTTGAAGTAGTAAATCTGCTTCTTTTTGTTCGATACATTCAGCAAGGAGAGATACACATGGATATTGTAACGATTGGTGAAGTTTTGATCGACCTGACCCAGACCGGCAGGGATGAACGCGGCATTCCGCAGTTTGCGGCAAACCCCGGCGGCGCCCCCGCCAATCTGGCGGTTGCAGCCGCCCGGCTGGGCGCGCAGACTACCTTTATCGGCAAAGTGGGCGAGGATGCCTTTGGCCGCTATCTGACCGAGGTTTTGCAGGAAAACAAGGTAGCCACCCGCTATATGGTCACCGATGCCGACCACCCTACCACCATGGCAGTCGTGTCGGTGGATGCCTCCGGTGAGCGGGATTTCAGCTTCTACCGCAGTGCCAACGCTGATGTGATGCTGTGCAAAGAGGACATTCCGGAGGAAGCCCTGAAAGCAGCCAAAATCGTGCATTTCGGCTCGGTCAGTCTGACTGCCGACCCCGCCCGCACCGCCACGTTGGACGCCGCCGCCCGTGCCAAAAAGCTGGGGGCAATCATCACCTACGACCCCAACTACCGCGCCAACCTTTGGCACAGCGAGGAAGAAGCTATCGCACAGATGAAAGCTCCCCTGCCGCTGGTGGATATCCTGAAGGTTTCGGACGAGGAGCTGCCCCTGCTGACCGGCACCACCGACTGCGAAAACGGCACGGCGCAGCTGGCACAAAACGGCATTCGGCTGATTTTTGTCACCTTGGGTGCAAACGGTGTGTTCTACCGCTTTGGAGAGAAAACCGGTCATGTAGCCGGTGTTCCCTGCAAGGTGGGTGACACCAACGGTGCAGGCGACACCTTCTTTGGGGCAGCGCTGTCCAAGCTGTGCAAGGAGGATTTGAACTCCCTGACGGCGGACAAACTGGAAAGCATTCTGGCTTTTGCCAACAAGGCGGCCAGCATCACCACCAGCCGCCGCGGTGCCATCCCCGCCATGCCCACCCTGACAGAAGTGGAGGGCTGACCCATGGCGCAGGAATTTTCCGCACGATTTGCCCGCCATAAGGACGAGCTGGAATGGCTGTTCATGGAATTGTACAACAACCGGGAAGGGTTGGAGGTTCTGGAACGGGAGATGGCAGACGCCTACGACGCCCGCAGCGCCGAGCTGAAGGCGCTGGACAAAGCCCGTGCCGCCGACCCGAACTGGTACAAGCGGGGCAATATGTTCGGCATGACGATGTACACCGACCTGTTTGCCGGAAATTTGAAAGAATTGGCAAAGAA
>OLQC01002945.1_pt1 | contig 10575 bp, 10 predicted proteins | sample 1672471 | NCBI WGS metagenome assembly OLQC01 (sample SAMEA3136689, study PRJEB25190) | human gut metagenome | biome: human gut; feature: human-associated habitat; material: faeces | place: Austria | collected 2013
TGGCGTGTTCGCCTATCAGCTGGCCGTGGTGGTGGACGATGCCCGCATGGGCGTTACCGAAGTGGTGCGCGGTGCAGACCTGCTTTCGTCCACGGCACGGCAGCTGTATTTGTACCGCCTGCTGGGCCTGCAGGCACCGGGGTTTGCCCACTGCCCGCTGCTGCTGGCCCCGGATGGGCGGCGGCTCTCCAAGCGCGACGGCGACCAGAGTCTCGAGAACCTGCGGGAGAAATACACCCCCGAGGAGATCATCGGCAAGCTGGCCTTTGCCTGCGGCCTGCAAGCCTCCCCCGCCCCTACAACGCCCCAGGCCCTGGCCCGCACCTTCGATTGGTCCCAGGTCCCGAAAAGCGACATCGTTCTGCCGGAAAATCTGTTTTAATAAGATAAAAGGCTTCCCCCTCGGGGGAAGCTGTCACCGAAGGTGACTGATGAGGGCAGACCCCGCCAACACCACCCGCTCACGGGCAGTATCCGTCAGCTCTCCCCTCATCCGGCGCTCCGCGCCACCTTCCCCCTCGGGGGAAGGCTTTCTCTGCACTACCAAAAAAGGAGTATCCCCATGCAACGCTACGAAATCACCGGCATGAGCTGCGCGGCCTGCGCAAGCCATGTGGAAAAAGCCGTTGCGGCGGTGCCGGGTGTGGCATCCGTCGCCGTAAGCCTGCTGACCAACTCGATGCAGGTAGACTACGCCCCCGACGCCGACCCCGATGCCACGGCACGGCGCATCCTCCGCGCCGTGGACGCCGCCGGGTACGGCGCGTCCCTCGCCTCCGCCGAGAGCGAAAGCGCCGAGCTCGAGGACACCGAGACTCCCAAGCTCAAAAAGCGCCTGATTGCCAGCCTCTGCTTCCTTGTCCCGCTTATGTACGTCTCGATGGGCCACATGATCGGCCTGCCGCTGGGCAGTGTGTTCCACGGCGGCGGCTGGCACGCCATCCTGTACGCGGGCACCCAGCTGGTGCTGACCCTGCCCGTCTGCTGGATCAACCGCGCGTTTTTCATCTCGGGCTGGAAGGGCATCAAGACCCGCGCGCCCGGCATGGATACCCTCGTCGCCCTCGGCGCCGGCGCGTCGCTGGCCTACGGCGTGTTCGCCATCGTCATGATCTGCATCGGCCTGTCCACCGGCAACGACGACCTGGTCATGCAGTACCGCCACGACCTTTATTTTGAGTCGGCGGCCATGATTTTAACGCTCATCACCGTCGGCAAAACGCTGGAAGCCTACAGCAAGGGCAAAACCACCGACGCACTGAAAAGCCTGATGAAGCTGGCCCCCCAGACCGCCTGCGTCCTGCGCGGCGGCGAGCAGGTCACAGTCCCGGTCAGTGAGGTCAACGTCGGCGACCTCTTTTTAGTCCGCCCCGGTGAGAGCATCCCCGTGGACGGCACCGTCACCGAGGGCATCTCCACTGTCAACGAGGCCGCCCTGACCGGCGAGAGCATGCCGGTGGACAAGTTCCCCGGCTCCCCCGTCAGCGCCGCGACCATCAACCAGAACGGCGCGCTGACCTGCCGTGCCGAGCGCGTCGGCCAGGACACGACGCTGTCCCAGGTCATCCGCCTGGTGCGCGACGCCGCCGCGACGAAGGCCCCGCTGGCCAAGACCGCGGACAGGGTCTCCGGCATCTTCGTGCCCACCGTCATCTGTATCGCCGCGGCCACGTTTGTCATCTGGCTGCTGCTGGGCCAGACCTTTACATTTGCGCTGGCCCGCGGCATCAGCGTGCTGGTCATCAGCTGCCCCTGTGCCCTGGGCCTGGCGACGCCCGTCGCCATCATGGTCGGCAGCGGCGTGGGTGCCAAAAACGGCATCCTGTTCAAGACCGCCGCCAGCCTCGAAACCACCGGCTACACCGACGCCGTGCTGCTGGATAAGACCGGCACCGTCACCACCGGTGAGCCCAACGTTGTAAAAATCTTCGGCACCCGCAACGTGCCCGAGAAATTCCTGCTCAGCATGGCCGCCGGTCTGGAGCTGCGCAGTGAGCACCCGCTGGCCCGCGCCATCCTGCAGCGCGCCGAGAAGGACCATCTGTCCTACGCCACTGTGACCGACTTTGAGGCCGTACCCGGCAAGGGCCTGCGCGGCAAGGTCGCGGGCAAGGTCATTGCGGGCGGCAATGCCGATTTCATCCGCGAGACCTGCGCCCTGCCCGACGACCTGCAGCAGGCGGGCGACGAGATGAGCGCCGACGGCATCACGCCGCTCTACTTCTCGCTGGCCGGTAAGGCCGCAGGCGTCATCGGCGTGTCCGACGTCGTGAAGGAGTCCTCCGCCGCCGCCATCGCCCAGATGCAAACGCTCGGCCTGCAGGTCGTGATGCTGACCGGCGACAACGCCGCCACGGCCCGCCACATCGGCGCGGCTGTCGGCCTCGACGCCGACCATGTCATTGCGGGCGTCCTGCCCGCGGGCAAGGAAGCCGAGGTCCGCGCACTGCAAAAACAGGGCCGCGTCGCCATGGTCGGTGACGGCATCAACGACGCCCCCGCCCTGACCCGCGCCGAGACCGGCATTGCCATCGGTGCCGGTGCGGACGTCGCACTGGACGCCGCCGACGTTGTGCTGGTGCGCAGCGACCTGGCCGATGTGCCCGCCGCGGTGCGCCTGTCCCGCGCGGTGGTGCGCAACATCCACCAGAACCTGTTCTGGGCGTTCTTCTACAACGCCATCTGCATCCCGCTGGCGGCGGGCGTGTTCACGGGCTTCGGCATCACGCTGAACCCGATGATTGCCTCCGCGGCCATGAGCCTGTCCAGCGTCTGCGTCGTCACAAATGCCCTGCGGCTGAACACCTTTGACCCGCGCAGCGCCGCCCACGATGCCCCGCCGAAGCGCAAAGCCCCGGTCCGCGCGTCTTCGCCCGAGATCCCCTGCCCCACCGGCAGCTGCCCTGTGCAGCCCGATGAAATCAACGATAAAACGGAGGAAATCACCATGAACAAGACGATTCACATTGAAGGCATGATGTGCGGCCACTGCGAGGCCACCGTGAAAAAGGCACTGGAGGCACTGGACGGCGTGACCGGCGCCGCGGTCAGCCACGAGTCCGGCACGGCCGTTGTCACCCTGAGCCGCGATGTGGCCGATGCCGACCTGAAGGCCGCCGTGGAGGCCAAGGACTACACCGTCACGGGCATCGACGCATGAGTGCCATCCGCCGCCGCTGGCGCTTTACCGGCGAGGTGCAGGGGGTTGGCTTCCGCTATTACGCCCGCGCCGCCGCCCAGCATCTGGGCAATGGCGGTAAAGGCCTCCATCATGCTGTCAGCGCCATCCATGAACAGGGTGCTGAAGCCCGCGAACAGAAAGACGGCACCGCCGATGGTGCACAGGGTGGTAAGGAGTTTATGACGCTCCTTAGCGTCCTTCTGCTCTTTGGTGGGAACATCGTGGCCGTAAGTTGGCTCGGTTTCCTGCCGGGGTGCCGTCTGCGCAGGGGCGGGGCCGAGGTCGGAACGATAGTCTGCCTGCGCCTGCGCAGCAGCCTTTTCCTCTTTTTCGGCGTTTTTATCGATGCTTTTTAAGATGAACAGCAGCACGCCCAGGACGATGGGGATCTTCGTCTTCTTCTTGGACAGGGCCAGGGCGATGATGCCGCAGGCCAACTGAAATGCGCCGCAGACATAAAACAGGGCCAGCAGCCCGGCCTGGTCCGAGGAGAAGATGCCCGAAATGGTGAGCAGGATGGACGTGCCCATGAACACCTGGAGAGCGCCTGCGACACGCATGGATTTGGTTCCGGTTCGCAAAGAAACCTCAGCTCCTTTCAAATTTGAGCCGGGGGGAGTGGATCGGGTCCCGGCCCTTACGGGGTTAGGATAGCATCCCCCCGGCCGGTCTGTCAAGGACGGGTCTTGCAATTTGGCGTCGGGTCGGCTATCATAGGCCATGAGAAACCATACTAGAAACAGGAGGTCAAGACGATGCTGTTTTTATGCTACCCCAAGTGCTCCACCTGCCGCAAGGCCCAGAAGTGGCTGGACGAACATGACGTGGACTATGACATTCGGGACATCAAGACCGAGAACCCCGACCTGGCCGAGCTGGAGCTGTGGCACCAGGCCAGCGGTCTGCCCCTGAAAAAATTCTTCAACACCAGCGGCCAGCTCTACCGCTCCCTGGAGCTTTCCAAAAAGCTGCCGGGGATGAGCGACGCCGAGCAGTATGCCCTGCTGGCCTCCGACGGGATGCTGGTCAAGCGCCCCATCCTCATCACCGACGACAACAAGGTCCTCGTCGGCTTCAAAGAGGACCAGTGGGCTGAGACCCTGGGCTGAGGGCGGGCCGATGAAACTACTCGTGAGCGCCTGCCTCCTGGGTGTGGGCTGCCGCTACGACGGCAAGTCCAACCAGCTGCCCCAGTACAAACGCCTGCTCAAAGAACACACCTGCATCCCCGTCTGCCCGGAGCAGCTGGGGGGCCTGCCCACGCCCCGCTGTCCCGCCGAGCGCCTGGGCGGCAAGATCGTCACGGAGGACGGCCGGGACGTGACCGAGCAATTCCTCCGCGGCACCGCCGAGGCCCTGCGCCTGTGCGACCTCTACCACTGCAAGGCCGCCCTGCTCAAAGAGCGCAGCCCCTCCTGCGGCAGCGGGCAGATCTACGACGGCACCTTCACCCACACCCTCACAGAGGGCGACGGCCTCATGGCCCAGATGCTCAAAAAGAAGGGCGTGGAGGTGTACGGCGAGTCGCAGCTCGAAGAGCTGATCAATGACCGGCCGTTCTTCTTTAGCATTTGAACGGAAAACTCGGCACGCAGAAGCACCCTCTGCGTGCCGATATTTTTTCTCAAAAACTTTTTGTTGTTGCATTGTGGCAGGTGGGGTTTTCTGGTATACTAGAAAGTAGGAAGAACGTGTTTGCCCGCCGCCGTTTGCCCGCTTCGTCCCCCGTTTTGTCGACAATTTGCCGACGTGATGTCGACATCATGTTGACACAGGTTAGTATAGGTTAGGTTAGTGTAGGTTAGAGTAGGCTAGAAAAGAAACGTCCTTAGGAAACCTGGGATACCAACTGGCAACCAGCGGGAAACCCAGTATAGATTAGACTAGATTAGGCTAGTTTAGACCAGAAAAGATCAGACTAGGCGAGAGAAGAAACGTCCGTCGAAGACCTGGAAAGGAGATGCGTATGAACACGAACCTTGGCAAGACCCTCAGCGTAGGTTTTTTGAGCCTGCTTTTGCTGGTTTGTCTTTCTGCCTGCGGCGCAGAAGAGACGACACCTCCTGCGGAGACAACGCCCAAGCTCCAGCTCAACGACGACGGAACGGGAATATACACAGACCTTCTCACGTCGGGAGAGAATGACCCCCTCAAGGCCCTGGCCACGGTCTATTTCCACTACGAGGGGGATGCCATCACCAGCGTGGACAGCGTTCGGGTGAGAGCCGTGGAGGGTTGGGTTTCGATCCAGCAGGACACGGAGCTGAATGCAGCGGGCATCTCGTACAACGAAGAGAGATCACAGGCCGCCGTGCCGTTTACTTACTACGCCAGCATCGGGTCGGGGATGGCAGTTTACGACAACATTGTGGTGGTCAATTTGGAGTACCGGGAGGGTTAAACCTCCGTCCCGATCGCCTTCCCGTTCAGCACGGCCTCCACCAGCGTGTCGCCCACATACGAGAGCTTGAGGGAGAAGAAGGGGACGTCCTGGTTCAGCAGGTCCAGGAAAATTTTATCTCCCGTCCAGATGGGCAGGTCTTTGACCTTGTCCTTGTCCACCCACTCTAAGTCCCCCTCGTCGCAGTCGATGAAGTCTGCCTGCTCGGTGCGGGCGGTGAAGAGGTGCATGTACTCCGTGACCCAGCGGTCGGAGACGAAGGTGACCAGGCCCCGGTAGGTGTAGTCCGTGAGGGTGAGACCCGTCTCCTCCCGGACCTCGCGGACGAGACACTCTTCGGGGCTTTCCTTGTCCTCGAACTTGCCGCCGATGCCGATCCACTTGTCCTTGTTGATGTCGTTTTCTTTCTTGACGCGGTGGAGCATGAGGTACTGCCCCTGGCGCTCGATGTAGCAGAGCGTGGTGTTCCACATGGTGTGTGTCCTCCTGTTCAGTAGCGTTGGATGAAGGCCTGATAGACGCGCTTGACCTCGCCCTCCAGAAACGGCTGAGCCGCCTCCCGGATGTCCTTGGGGATGCCGAAGAACGCCGCCGCCACGGCCCCCGCCATGCAGGCGATGGTGTCGCTGTCGCCGCCGATGGAGATGGCGTTGCGTACCGCGTCTTCAAAGCTTTCGGCCTCCAGGAACGCCTCCATGGCCTGGGGGACGCTGCCCGCACAGGAGACGTCGAATTGATACTCGTCCCGGATCTCGTCCAGGGTGAAGCCCAGGGGATAATAGCGGGTGACGTGGTCGGCGATGGCGGCCTTGTCCACCCCGGTGCGGGCCAGGTAAACCGCCCCCGCCACGGCGCAGGCCCCGGCGATGCCGTCCGGGTGGTCGTGCGTGACCTCTGCCGAGGCCTTGGCCAAAGCCAGGCATTGGGGCAGGCTCTCCGCCGCCCAGGCCACCGGGGAGACGCGCATGGCGCTGCCGTTGCCCAGGCTGTGATAGGGCTGGGGTTCGGGGCTGGTGAGCCAGCGCTCGAACCTGGGTCCGTAGCCCCGGCCGGGGTACCTGGCCCCGAAATCGCGCATCTGGGTGATGACGTGGGCCTTGAATTCGTCCAGGTCATCGATGCCTTCTAAGACGGCGGCGGCGATGGCGGTGGTCATGATGCTGTCGTCCGTCATGCGGCACTGGGGCTGGAGGAAGGGAAAGTCTTTGGATTTGTGGTTGTGCCACTCGTAGATGGAGCCTGCGATGTCGCCGATGAGAGCGCCGAGCATGGGAAGCCCCCCTTTCTGTGAAGTGTAAGATCAGGCGTGGGGAACTGGCCGCAGGGGTCTGCGGCCACTACGCAATGGTTCGAGACGTTTGAGATGGGTCGAGATGGTCGGAAATCGTTCGTAAGATCATTTTAGCATAGTTTGGCTGGATTTGTCCAGAAAATAGCCGCCGCCCCCGCCGGGCTGCTGTTCCCGGCGGGGGCGGCGTATGCAAGTTAAGTCAGTGCGTAGGCACGTTGGCAGAGTTGTGTTTCCCGGCGGCCAGGCCCACGGCCAGAATGACCAGGCACACGGCCATGCCCAGGAAGAGAGCGTCGAAGGGCAGGGGCAGGAAGTTGCCCGCCAGGACGGCGATGGGCCCGGCGAAGATGGACACCAGGGCGTAGCGGCCGGGGATCTGGCCCTTGAGCCACAGCCCGCCGCACATGGGCAGGAACACCACGGCACCCCGCAGGCCCATGGACAGGAAGCCAAAGTCGTTGATCATCGCGCCGGGGACCAGGACCGCCACGATCACCGCCGCCACCAGGATCACCATGATGGTGCTGCGGGTGACGATGAGGTTGGTGCGGGAGGATTCTTTGACCCGCTTGCTCTTGCGGGCAAAAATATCCGTGACCAGGATGGACGCCATGCCCAGGGCCAGGCCGGAGCCGCCGCCCACGACGGTAATGAAGAGCGTTCCCAGGACGATGCCGCCCATGAGATGGGGCAGGAACGTCGCGGCAAAGACGGGGAAGACCTGGGCCGTGGAGTCCAGCTGGATCAGCCCCTCGGGGATGGCCTGGCCCATGGCTTGCAGGGCCGCGACCTCGTCCGCCGTGATGCAGTGGCCGCGCATGTACAGGCCAATCAGAATGCAGGCGATGCCGATGGGCGGGATGAGCAGGGCGCTGAGCAGGGCGCCTTTTCGGGCGGTGCTGTTGCTCTTGGCCGACCAGATGGCCTGGGCGTAGGTCTGGGTGGACAGAACGCCCAGGATCAGGGACAGGCCGGAGCCGATGTCCTTGGAAGCGCCGCGGGCGACGAGGGAGGTAAAGCGCTGGTGGAGGCTCTCGGTGGTGGTCAGGTCGCTCAGAGACCCCAGGGGGGAGTTCACGAGCAGGCTCTCCAGAGTCTCCAGAAGGCCGGAGAAGCCGTGGGCCAGGCCATAGACCAGGATGCCGCCCACGATGGCGGAGACGTAGAGCAGGATGAGCTTGGCCACGCCCCCCATGCCGGCCCCCCACACGCCGCCGAAGATGACGTAGAACGCCATGAGGGCGATGGAGATGAGGGCGGCGCTGAGATGGTTCAGGGGGAAGATGGTGGTCAGCAGGGCGGTGGCGCCCAGGATCTGGGCCACGACGCTGATGAAGATGCCGATGGAGCAGAAGATGCTGCCCGCCGTCTCGGCGGTGGGGCCGTATTCCTGGGAAACGATTTGAAGCAGCGTCTTGCACCCGCTGCGGCGGAAAGGGGCCGCGTAGCCCAGGGCTAAGATGAGGCAGCCGATGCCGGAGCCTAAGGTGAACCACCAGGCGGACATGCCGTAGCTGAAGGCCAGCTGGGCCGTGCCGATGGTGGCCTGGCTGCTGACCAGGGTGCCCATGATGGCCCCGCAGACGATCCAGGACCCGGCCTTGCCGCCGCCGCTGGAAAAGTCCGCGGCGGACTTGACCTTGCGCCCGGAATAGACGCCGATGCCGATGATGAGCAAGATCGTGGCCACCAGGCCCACGACATGCAGTGCAGATAAATGCATACGATCCTCTCCCTTTGTGATGAACGCTCTCTTTGGGGTACCACCTGCCGCAGACGCACAAAAAAGCCGACAATGGGTGCGTGAACGCACGTCCATTTGCCGGCTTTCAAACAGATCACACGGGCGGGGGTGACCGCTCGTCTCTGTGGGAAACAGCGAAACAGTTTGTACAAATTTAAGATAGCATCCCCGCGCTTTTTTGTCAAGGGGTCCAGCGGCATTTTTCTGGCCTTGTGTATTCCTCAGGACTATAATTAGTTTGTAGGGGCCGCAGACTTTTTTATGTTAATTTTATTTTAATTTGTAGGGGCCGCAGACCCCTGCGGCCCGCAGAAAGTGAGACAACACCATGAAATTCTGGAAAATGAACGGAGCCGGCAACGACTTCATCATCCTCAACAACCTGGAGGAGGGCCTGCCCCCCGAAGCCTTCCCCCGCATCGCCAAGACCCTCTGCACCCCCCACCGCTCCCTGGGGGCCGACGGCTTCATGGTCGTGGACCAGGCCCAGGGCGAGGGGGACTTCCGCATGTTATTCTTCAACAGCGACGGCTCCGTGGGCGAGATGTGCGGCAACGGTGCCCGCTGCATCTGCCGCTATGGCTATGAGACGGGCCTGTCCGGCCCCATCCAGAAGGTGGAGACGACGGCGGGCCTCGTCATCGGCGAGCGCATCGACCGTCGCCAGTATCGCGTCCGCCTGAACGACCCCACCGTGATCGACCTGGACCGCACCGCTATGATCGGCGGGGAGGAGATCCCCTGCGGCTACGTCGAGCTGGGGAACCCCGGCCTGCCCCACGCCGTCGTCCACTGGCCCGGCCTGGCCAACGCGGACAACGACCTTCTCTTCAAGCTGGGCCGCGCCCTGCGTGATTTCGAGGGCTTCCCCAAGGGGGCCAACGTGAATTTCTACGACATGCTGGGCCAGGACCATGTGCTGGAAAAGACCTACGAGCGGGGGGTGGAGGACTTCACCCTGGCCTGCGGCACAGGCACCGGCAGCGTCGTCACCGTCCTGACCAAGCGGGGCCTCGTCAGCGGCAAGCAGGTCCAGGTGGATATGCCCGGCGGGACCCTGACCGTGGACGTGGAGCAGGAGAACGATACCATCACCGGCCTGTTTTTGACCGGCCCCACGAACCTGGTCGCCAAGGGCGAGATCTTTGACGAGGAGCTGTAATTAACCGGTCGTCACATCCCGCTTCTTGATCCACTGGATAGACAGGAACGAGAAGACGAGGATACAGAGCAGGCACGTCACCAGGAACTGCCCCACGGGCAACACCAATTTCGTGTTGTTGGCCCGCATTCCCAGGCAGAGCAGGGAGTAGGGAAAGTACAGCCCGTAGCCTTTCACCAGGAGCAGCATCCCCCCAAGGCCCCCGGCCAGGCCGATGCCTACGGGCAGGGCGAAGACCCGCAGGATCAGGCTCAGGAAAAGCTGCACACTGCACACCGTCACGCCGCCCACAAAGCCGCCCAGGAGCCAGCTTACCAGCTCCGCCGGGACAGGACCTGTCAGCCCCGCCAGCCTGCCACCCAGGACATACAGCCCCCCGATGCAGACCTGGGCCAACGCTGAGACAAAAACAGCCAGCAAAAACTTGCTGCCATACAAGGCCCCGGCGGAGATCGGGGCAGAGCGGCAGGCATTCCAGTTGCTCCCGCTGTGTTCCAGCCGCCACTGCCAGGCGCAGAACACGCCGAACTGGGCGGGCAGGAAGAGACTGGCGGAAAAGAGCGTGTGCTGGGTCCAAAGGCTGTACCAGCCGTCGGTCAAGACGCTGACGTTGCCCAGATAGTTCATCGTCCCCAGCACGGCCGGGAACAGGGGCAGGACGAGAAAGACCAGCCAGACGGGATTGCGGCGGCCTTTCAGCAGTTCCCCCCGTAACGCACGAAGGAGCATCTCTCACACCTCCTTTCGCACGAAGACCCGGTAGCTGAACGCGAACAGCACCACCAGCCACAGGGCC
>OLQC01002957.1_pt1 | contig 10557 bp, 7 predicted proteins | sample 1672471 | NCBI WGS metagenome assembly OLQC01 (sample SAMEA3136689, study PRJEB25190) | human gut metagenome | biome: human gut; feature: human-associated habitat; material: faeces | place: Austria | collected 2013
CCGTCATAGTCCGGCAATAATTTCCTTTTGTTCCTTTTAATTTTTCTGCAATTCCCATCATTGCACCTACGACCTGATTGCCCAGAAATTTTTCTAATTCTTCTCTGTTTTCCGAATACTGAAATGGCATTAATACGCCAGTCCACCAATAAACAAATTCTTCTTTTTCTACACTGTACATCGCATTCGGCAAACCACTTTCTGCAATACAGTGTTCCACAAAAAATTGTATTGTTTTTAATGCCCTTTCCCTATATTCTTCCTTTCCTGTTTCTTCTGCAGCCCGAAGCATTTCATAGCAAACCATAGTCTGATTTCCGGAAAATCCATATTCCAGTACGTTTTGATTTCCATAATTTTCTCTCGGCGAGAAATGACACACATAACCACAAGGATGATTTTTCTTTTCTGGAAAATCTCTAAAGCTATTGTGTAATAAGTCTCTTCTGTATGGTATTGTTTCTTCCAGACTAAATGGATGTCTGATATCATCATTAAGAATTCGTTCCATCTGAAATACGCTCGTCTTCCACGATGCTTCTGTCAGATTTTCAGCTTCTCCAAACTGCAGGATATATGAAACTTCCAATTCTTCTCCCTGTTTTATCTTTCGATATGCAGCCCACTCCGATCCATCTACATTTAAGCAAAATGAATTTCTCTCATAAAATGGATAATCACAACGTAACAAAAATTCTTCCATTCTATTTGCAGACGGTGCAATTCCCAGGGATCCAATATCTGTATTATGAACAAAATGCCTTTCCGCTATCTGTTTTCTGGTTATTGTAGTATCCACCTTTGGAATATCTGCCCGAATTAGTGAAATAAATTGCTTGTCATTTTTTGCAAATCCTGTCACTGACAAATTTGGATTTCTATCATCCTTATAATCCTGCTCGAAAGTTCCAAGATAATCATCCTGTCCATTCTGGTCTGTATCATTCTTATTATAAAAAGCTCCCGGTATTACAAATTGATAATCGTCAAAATTTTTTGCATGTTTTGATTTACAATGGAATTCCGTAGATATCCGGATAGCAGTCTCTTTTTCTGCTGAAATGCAGGCCACCTTTCTGCTCAATTTTATATTATTTGTATTTTGTTCCCACATATCAGTAATATGAAATCTATTTTCTTTATTTACTTCTACGTCTGCTTCTGCAATATAAATGTTTTTTTCATTTCTTATTACATCATACTTTGCTTTCTTGTTTCTTTCCTTTAAAATCTGAATCTGAACCGGCCACGGTACTTCTATTTTTATTCCGTCCCTTTCTATTAAAACTTCATTTTTTTCTAATCCCACCGGAAATTTAAGTTCCATCACATCATCCCTTCCTTTCCACTAATTCGATACAAATTTGATTTTTCCTACCTGCTATAAGCTTTTCTTCCAGTTCAGCCTGATGTAGCACAACAGAGGTACTATTTATCTGATTCTTCCATACTTCTCCATTTATGCTAAGTTCACCCAACTGATATTCTCCATAATCCAAATGTTTTCTGTTATAAAAGGAAACACATACTTCTTTTTCCGCAAATAATGTGTCTACTGTTAAAACTTCACCGGAATCATACTGCTCCTTTACTAGTTTTGGTTCAATTAATAAGTTTCCAAGTTGCCCACGTATGCCATATACCTGTGTCAGCATCAGAAAAATTGTCCAGCTTCCTGCACCAGTAACATAGGAATACATTCCCCTTCCTCTGCTACTGATATACTCCGGCACACCAGGATATATTTGTGCTATTTGTGTATTTGTAGAAAGTTCATAAATAGATTTTATAATCTGATAACCTTCCCTTGCATACCCTCTGCTATATAACGCATAAGCATACATAGTTGTCATATGACTAAACATGCCACCATTTTCTTTTTCTCCATAAATAAGTGCAAATCCTCTTCCAAAATTCCAGGTATTATCTCCCAATGGTAACGTCAGCCTGATTCCTCCGGTATTTTTATCTGGAAGATAATTATTTACAGCATGGATTGTTTTTTGAACCTGTTCATCCGTTGCCGCCCCTGACATAATAGAAAAGGTCTGGGCTGTCAATCCAAATCGCAATTTTCCATCTCCAAGAATTCCATCAACTGCATTTCCATCATTGTTATAATAACCATTAAAAAAGCCTTCTTTTGATGATAATTCAATCCATTCATTTTCTCGGACCTGCTGCAATAATTGTTTTCCTTTCCAGCGCAACATATCTTTTAATTCTAAAACCGGTATTTTTTTCTTTTTTCCGCTTATTCCAAATCTTATGTGTTCATAATATTTCTTTAATACTTCCACTTCTTTTTGGGGTTCCTTTTCCTTTAATCCCTCAAGCAGTATTTCCATTTCTTCAAATACAGAAATCGTTTTTCGGTCTTCTTTCTCTATTTGAATCTCAAGTAAATCTGCTATATCACATATATTTTTTCCATAAAAAGCCGTAAATGGTATTGTTTCCCCTTTATCCGGAGCCATATCCAACTGATCATTCCAATCTCCATCTTCAAGCTTTATATTCCCATGTTCTCCAATATTTAAGCTGCAAATTAAATTTTCTAAAAGTAAATGCTCTAATATTGTTCCGGTATAACATTCACCATCCTTTGTCTTTTGACTATTTCCATCTTCTTTTTTCCAATTTGTGTCAATCCTTTTCGCTCTTTCAATTTGTGCATCTTTCCAGTAAGACACTTCTTCATCTAAAATAGAAATATCTCCAGTTTGATTCATATATAACAACAGTGTAAATAATGGCCAGACACCATGATCCATCCAAACTCTGGATATTTTGTTTCTGTCTGCCTGAAAATTGCCCTCACCGTCCAAAATAATAGTTGCATTACTTCCATCCAGTCTGACACCTTTCATGTTATGAACAAAAACACTTCGAACCCGCATTGGATCTTGTAATAATAATGTCAGATAATCCTGCCACAAATCTCTCCACCCGCGACCACCTCTTCCATAATCATGATATGGAAGAAATGAACAACCATATATTTTTCTTAAAACAGGCTGTATACTTACCCACCTTAACCAGCCATCAAACTTATCTGAATTGCCCTGAAATTTTATCTTGTCAGCTTCTCCATTCCAATGCTCTTCATTTTGTTTCCACGCAGCTTCAACCTTTTCTTTACTGTTATACTTTTCAAACTCCTTGTTAAAATTTTCTTTTTCAGTAATTCCAGCGCAGATAATATATTCTTTTTTCTCGCCTGGTGCTAACCGTACCTTTGCAAAACGCATTGCGCCAATGCATTCCATACCATCTTTCCGATATGTCATATCATGTTCTGGTATACTATTTTCTACTACTGTTCCAGGCCAGTCCAATGTTCCTCCCTTTCCAATAAACTCCTCTACTGTAGGGAACATTTCTACTGCTGCCTGCCCGCTTTCATCTGATCCATATACAAAATAACTTGTATCATTCGGTTCATGACCTCTTTCATCATGGTGTATCGTTGGCTTTACAACAATCCCGTTTTCTTCCAATGTTATCCTCTGCATCAGTGATGTTGCATGTCTATGATCTCTTAAATTATCTGCCGATCGTCCAAAAATAGGAAATGCCGCTGTTGGCACAAATTCCAGAATCTCTGACCCGTAATTTTCCAGAATAACCCTGTTAATTTCTACTACATCCTCATTTGCCGGACAAAACGTTGTAAAAATACAGTTTAATTTCAATTCAGGGATTGTATAATACAAGCTGTGATATAGCAATCCGCACTCTATTTTATTCCATTTTTCTTCATCCTTAAAACAATGCTCTGCTCTCTGTCTTGCAGAATTTCCCACCACAGAAAATGCTCCCTGCTCTTTTGTATAAACCCAGAAATTTCTTCCAGAACGATTATTATGTAAGTCCTCTACTGAAACTGGCAGATACAAAAATTCATTTTGATTCTTTTTGGCATCTCCATTTAAGCAGGGTGTCACCGATGCTTTCATTCCAGCCTCATTGCATATAGGAAAATATAATTGATTTACTTCCCGGGCATTTTCACAAACAAACGTCCCTTTTTTGTCAATAAAATTCCACTTAAATCCGTGTTCCATTCTTTACTCCTTTTTCTTAACCCTTAACCGCTCCTGCCGTTAATCCTCCTACAATATATCTTTGGAAAATTAGTGCTAATACCATTGGTACAACTGTAGCAAGCAATCCTGCAGTCATCATCATTCCATAATCAATTCCATACTTTGTTCCAAACTCTGATACCGCAACCGTTAATGTCTTCGAAGTTTTTGATGTAGTAAAAATTAATGCATACAGAAATTCATCCCATGCCATAAGGAATGCAAGAACACCTACTGCAACATATCCCGGCAATGCTGTCGGCATAATAATTTTCCAAAACACCTGATTCCAACTACAACCATCTACCCGTCCTGCTTCTTCAAGTTCAAATGGAACCGATTTAAAATATCCGTTCAAGACCCAGATTACATAGGCAAGAACTGCATTTGTATTAATTAATATTAATGTTCCCAAATGATCCAGCAGCCCCATCCGGCTAATCATGATATAATACGGTATTACCAATGCAATTGGTGGTAGCAGCTGAAAAAACATTACTCCAAATAACATTGGTTTTTTCATTCGAAAGCGTAATCTTGCAAACGCATAGGATGCCACTGCACCTAATACAAGACTAATTACTGTTGTTGTACCCGCAACAATGCAACTGTTTTTTATTGCCATTCGGAATACTTCAACTTGTTTTGTTGGATTTTTATCCCACAATAACATTTTGTATCGTTCCCAGGTAATTGATGTAGGCAGTATTTTGTCACTACTTAACAATTCATTTTCTGATATGATACTGGATATAAACATCCAGATAATTGGCAATAGCGTCCAAAGAACCAATAATATCACTGCCAAATATAATAATATCCTTCCTATTCTTCTCTTTACCGTTCGATTCATATCTTAATCCTCCGTTTTTCCTGCTTTCAGGTAAAGAAGGCTCAATAACAATATAACAACTGCTATAATTACGCATATTGCCGAACCTTTACCATAATGTAAGTAATCAAAGATTTCATGATACGCATAAAAGCTTACTACCTGTGTACTGTCATTTGGTCCACCTGACGTCAACGAATATACAATATCAAAAACTCGAATCGTCTGAATTGTACGCAAAACAAGAACCACTATATACATTGGCTTTAATGCAGGAAAATACACTACTTTAAATCTCTGCCATGCATTTGCCCCGTCTATAATTGATGCCTCCTTTGCATCATTAGACACGGTCTGGAGTCCTGCAAGCAGCATAATGATAACAAGTGGAAGCATCTTCCATGTATCTGATAATATAATCATATTAATTGCAAGCTTACCACTTCCAAGCCAGACTATATTTTCATCTATCAAATGTAATTTTAATAATACTTTATTCAAAATTCCTGCGTTCGCATTAAAAATCCATTTCCACAAATTTGCATTTACAATCGTTGGCACTGCCCATGGAATCAGAATAATTCCACGCACAAAGCCTCTTCCCTTAAAATTTTGATTCAGCAATAATGCTGTAAGTGTTCCCAATATAATCTGAATTATCACTGATACAACTGAAAAATATAAAGTAATTTTTAAAGAATTCCAAAATGCATGGGTACTCATAACTTCTGCATAATTCTTTAATCCAACAAATTTCGTTACAAGACTACCTGGATTTACATCATTTAAGCTGAACCACAATGTAAACAAAACAGGAAATAATCCTAATCCCATGATAATCAGCATGGCAGGAGTAATCATTCCATAAGCAGTTCTTGCTTGTGATATACTTGATTTATTCTTCCTCTTCATATTCTTACCCTCATATTAAAAATGGCAGGCAGTTTACCTACCTGCCATTCTCTATTTAATTCACAAAACTTTCTGATACTTCTTCTGCCTGATTTAGTGCATCCTCTATTGAAGTTGAACCTGACAGTGCTGCCGAAAATAATGGTTGTACTGTATTAGACCACTCACTATAATCAGCAAGCTGAGGTCTTGGATGTGTTGTTGCAAACTGCGGATAAAACTTAGCCAGCTCTTCATGTTCAGCCACCAGATTCTCATCTTTATATAATGCATCAATTGTCGGCAGTACATTATAATTCTCATATGCATATTTCTGAATATCCTCACTAGTAAATAACTCAATATATTTATATGCATACTCCGGATATTTTGAGGTAGATAATACTCCGAAGCCACCGCCACCAGTTACTGAAGCACTTTCTGCTTTATCAGTTCCAGGCATTAAGCATACATCTACATTTCCTGCAACAGTAGAATTTTCTGGATTATTTGCATATCCATACACATAAGCCCAATTCATAACAAATGCTGTATCTCCTGCCATGAATGGATCCAGGCAATCTCTGTCCGTGTAGGTAATTGATGCTGGATCTGCCCATCCATCCTGCATAGAATCATACATAAACTGTACTGCATTATTTGCACTTTCACTGTTGATGTCAAATGAGCCATCTTCTTTCTGCCATGTTCCGCCAAAACTGTAAATCATGGTTGTCAAATCACAAATCAAACCTTCTGCCTGGGATGCCCCCCACGCAATACCATACTTGCAAATGCCTTTATCCATCATATCCTGAGACATTTCTTTTAATTCATCCCATGTTTTTGGTGGCTCCTCATATCCAGCATCCGCTAACATCTGCTTATTATAAAACATCCATTTTCCACCATTTGCAAACGGAATTGCTTCTGTTTTTCCATTATAAATCATCTGATTTAACGAACTCTCAATCAAACTGTTTTTTACATCTTCATCCATATATTCACTTAAGTCTATGGTTACTCCCTTACTTTCAAATTCTGCAACCCATGGAATATCTACATAGCAAACATCCGCATCGCCTCCACCGGTCCATGTTGTAGTAATTTTTTCGTGTGTACTATCATAGGACTGACAAATCAGATTCACTTTTACACCATACATTTCTTCGTACTTCTTTCCAGCATACTCATAAAGTCCTTCTTCGTCGGTTGAACAAATAACGCTAATGCTTTCCGGTTTATCTCCGGCTTCTGTTCCTGCTACTTTGTTATTTTCTGTTTCAGAGTTACCACAAGCTGTAATTGATACTGCCATTGTCATACACAACAGTACTGCAACTAATCTCTTCATTCTTTTTCCTCCTTTTATACTAATACTTTTTTGTTCTTCTCCCCTGGCGCCTTTTACTTTATTCTCCTTGCTTTTGTAGTTTAAATATAACGATTTTATATTCATGATTCAATTTCATTCTTGCTTTATTTTTGCACTATTTTGCGCGAGACATTTTTAATTAAAAAAAGACGAAATATACTAATCACATTTTGTATATTTCGTCTCCTTTATATACTACTATATTTTAAATTCTGGAATGATGATAACCCTCACAGTTGTTTATTTCTTCATTTCCACTTATTTTACGGTATCTGCTTGGTCCCATAGAATATACTTCCTTAAACTTCCGGTTAAAATAGCTCAATCCTGAGAAACCAGATTCATATGCCACTTCACTGATGGGGAGTTTTGTGGAAAGCAATAATTTTTCTGCAGATTTTAATCGGATATGATTTAAATACTCTACAAATGTATAATCTGTTGCCTGTTTAAACACTCTGCAAAATGTATACATACTCATGCAACACAATTCTGCTACATTTTGTAACTCTATATGATTTTGATAATTTTCTTCTATGTAAGACAACGCAGGTCTGATTTTTTCCAAGGCTATCATAACTTCTGTCGCAGGTCTTCTGGCACAAATATAATCATTTCGCATAAAGTATACCATTAGTTCCATAATATACGCAGGTATCCGAATCTCATATCCCAAAATCTTCTTTTTATATTCTCCCTCTATTTTCCACATAATGGATTCTACTTTTTTACTTCTCAAATTAAAATGTCCAACTTTTCGAAACGGATCTAATAATATACTTGGAATGTGTTGATATTCCTTTGCCACAGAAAAATAGGGTAAAACAGGTTCCATTTGAAACTGTAACAACAATATTTTATGTCGCTTTGTAATTTTTTCCGTTTCATGTGGTTCTTCCCCAGAAATGACCGTGATGTCGCCTGGTCTTGAAATAATCTTCTCCCCACCAAATCTTACATATGCTTCACCCTCTAACTGGCACAAAATTTCCCATGAATGATGCCAGTGCATCGCACACCCCGTTAAAGTATAAATTCCTGCTGAGAACGGTAATTTTGCCTCTTCAATATAAAAAAGCTCCGAAGAGTGAAACTTATTTGCAGTTGATATGGGTTCTTTGATTTTTATAATTTCTTTCCTGTCTTCCATTTTTCTCCTGTTAATCTCTCCCATCCAAGCTATAATTTTTTTGTCAAATCCACCAATTTTTCTACTCTGTAATCTGCCTGCTGCTCTAACTCTCTTAATTTTTCATTGGTTATGGCATCTTCCGGATGATACCAACAGGTTTTAAGTCCTGCAGCATGCCCTCCTGCAATATCTGCTGTCAGGGAATCACCTATCATCAGGCATTCTTCCGGTTCAATTCCAGGCAATTCTTCCATACATTTTTCAAAAAAACGAAGGCTCGGTTTCTCTACGCCAACCTTTTCCGAAACAAAGCAATGTGTAAAATATTTACGCATGCCGCCTCGTTCCAGACGGTTTAGCTGCTGCTCATACGGTCCGTTGCTTGCTGCACAGAATATGTATTTTCCTGCTAAAGCTTCCAATGTTTCCAATGCACCGCTCACCGGCACTGCACTATTATGAAGATAGCTTCGGAACACATGCTCCATTGCCACACCATCGGCTTTTAATCCCAGCCGTTTTAATATAATCTGCCAGCGGACATAGGGAAGGTCTTCCCTTGATAATTCACCCTTTTCGATTTTATCCCAGATAATATGATTTTCTTCCTGAAAAACATCAAACATTTCCGGTTTAAACTCCAGCCCCAAATCTGCAAATGCCTGTTTCATGGAATCTTCTGCTCCCGCATCAAAATCAAGCAGTGTATTATCAATATCCCAAAAAAGGACTTTTATATTCTGGATTTTATTCATCCTTTATTTCCTCGTCATCCTAAGGTTTTATGCTATGCAAAATGCAGTACATCTATCAACAGCAACCAGACTAATCCATAATAGGTTACTACTGCTACCAGGTCATTAATTGTGGTAATCAATGGACCGGATGCCACTGCCGGATCAATCTTAATCTTATGAAAAAGCATTGGAATCAAGGTTCCCACAAGGCTTGATATTACCATTGCTATCATCAGTGCAAGACCCACGCATCCTGAAATAATAAATGCATGACTCACCGGATTATTCTTTAACAACCAGACATATAATCCGATAAAGGAAAATGCCAGTATCCCCAGAAAAAGCCCGTTCATAAACCCAACACGCATTTCTTTTCCTACCAGATGACGCTTCTGTTTTGATGTAAGATTTTCATCTACCAGTACACGAATGGTTACAGCCAGCGACTGTGTTCCTACATTTCCTGCCATGTCAAGTATCAGCGACTGGAAACACATGACAATTGGAATTACGGCTACAACGGTCTCAAAAATCCCCACTACAGAAGATACGCCCATGCCAAGTACCAGTAAGATAATCAGCCATGGCAGACGTTTTTTGATACTCTGTTTTAGCGGCTCATGCAAGTCCTCTTCAGAAGTAAGACCGGCAAGCATGGCGTAATCTTCACCCATTTCATCATCAACGACTCTAACAATATCCTGTGCGGTTATAACTCCTAAAAGCCTGTTATTTTCATCGAGTGCAGGAATAGAATCCTCTGAGTAATCTTTAATCCATTCGATACAATCGTCAATATCTTCTTTGGCATAGACGAAAGGATATGACGTTACAATTAAATCTGAGAGCGGCATATCAGCTCTGGCGATGATAAGCTCATTAAGGCTTATGGCACCACAGAAAACATCATTTTCATCTTCAACATAGATGGTAGAAATATTATCATTTTCGGCGGCCTGATTTACAAGCTCACGCATAGCCTGTTTAATTGTAAGTGTAGAGTGGATTAAAACGAAATTTGTTGTCATTTTGCTGCCTATCTGGTCATCGTCAAATGAAGAGATAAGAGCAATGTCACGTCTTGCATCATTACCTATAAGCTCGATTAAATCATCGCGTGTTTTTTTATCAAGGTGCTGGAGAACAAAAACTGCTTTGTCAGCGTCCATTTCGGATACAACAGCAGCTTTCTTCTTGATATCGAGCTCCTTGAAATATGTCGGAATATTGTCTTCGTCAACATATTCAAATATATCTGAAAGCTCGTCAATATTAAGCAGCCTGTATAATCTCTGTCTTTCTGATATGCTCATGCTGTCAAGTGCAGCGGCAATATCATTTTCGTGATAATCAAGCAGCTTGTCTTTAATCTGTGCAGGGGATGCGTTGCTTCTGATAATAGAAGCGATTTCCTTTTCGTAGTCAGGTTTTGCTGAAGAAAGTTCCTCAGCAGTTGTGTTTACGATGTCTTTTTCTTCCATCACAATCTCCTTTCATATTCA
>OLQC01002958.1_pt1 | contig 10555 bp, 9 predicted proteins | sample 1672471 | NCBI WGS metagenome assembly OLQC01 (sample SAMEA3136689, study PRJEB25190) | human gut metagenome | biome: human gut; feature: human-associated habitat; material: faeces | place: Austria | collected 2013
ATGCGGGAAGGGCTCGCTAAAGGCCGAGGGCGTCGCAGGCGCTTTCGGCGCAAACGAATCCTGTTGTGCAGGCACCTCCTTGGCATGTTCCACCCATTAATCCATAGGGATAGTCGTTGAAGTACATTGAGCCGTTGTCCTGTCCGGCCGCATAGAGTCCCTCGACGATATCGCCATCGGAATTGACGGCGCGGCACCAGTAATCGGTGCTGACGCCGCCGTTGGTGCCGTAGGCGCAGGCGACGATCTTCGCGGCATAGAAGGGGGCTTTCAGCACGGGAGTTTTTTCTCCGGGCATGGTGCCGAAGGAGTCGGCGTCCGTCCCTGTGGCTGCGTGGTCGTTGTATTCGGCGATAGTGGTGGTGAAGGCGGTGGTATCAATTCCCATTTGGGCCGCCAGACCCTCAAGGGTGTCGTCGACGAATACGGCAGGGCTGTTCTCGCACTCTTTCGCGAAATCTCCTTCGGAAATTCCACTGCCGTAGTTGAAATCGCCGAATCCGCCATACGTTGCGACATGATCGGCGTCGAACACCGCAAAGGCGGCCTTTTGGCTCGATACTGCTGTGTTGAGCATCGAAGTGTTGAGCTCTTCCAGTTTCGCTTCATTGTAGAACCGCACGCCGGCGTGGTTCACGAAGGGAAGTGGCTTGCCTGCGGGCAGGAGGGCATCGGGCATATCGACGCGCCAGGAGGGGCACCAGACGGTGAAGATAGTCAGTTGACTGTCCCATGCCGAGCCCTCGATGGTGGTGAGCCCATAATTGACCGTGGTGGGTGCGTGCCGAGCTGCGCCCGCAGCGAGAGCCATGTTGATGCCGTCGCCATCTTGGCCCTCGAAGCTCATGAATTTAATGCGCTCAGCGGGTACGCGCAGCCACTCCTTTCCCATATCCACGTTGCTCGCAAAGCCGCCTGTCGCCATGATGACCGATTTCGCGTTAATGCGAACAATGCCGTCGGCTTCCTGGGCGTAGACGCCTTTGACGGTTCCGTTGTCGACAATGATGTTTACAGCGGGGGTTTCCAACCTGAAATCAAGATTGTCCAAGGTCTCTCCGTACTCCCATAAGGGCGTGAGAACTCCCGTGCCGATGTTCATCCAGTTGCCTTGAGCGTCAACAGGGCTGTAGTGGGGCTTTTTGGGGTTTCCGCTGTAAACCAGGCTGGCACCATGGGATACGGCCCAGTCAACAGCTTTGCCGCTAAAGTCGAAGTAGGTTTGGAAAGCCTCTGTTTTGGCCCCCCAGTTGTGCCAATCCATAAGGGCCGTATAAATGCCGTTGAGATCGCTAGCCTCACCCGTGGCACGTTGCTGCTCTCCATCGAATGCGGTGAGGCCCTCGGTGATCGTGGAAGTTCCCCCTTTGGCAGTTGTCTTCTCGAGCCAAATAACATGGGCGCCGCGCTCTGCCGCCCTGATGGCGGCAAAAGTGCCGGCGCTTCCCGATCCTACGACGACCACGTCTGCGTCTTCGGTACGGACGATGTCCTTCTCGGTTACATCGAGCGTGCGCGCATAGGCCGGGTAGGTCGGGGTGATAACCTGATCGCTTCCCGTTTCTGCCGTAGGTGTGCCCGAACTGCTCTCGGTGGAAGAGCAGCCGACGAGTCCTAAAGCTGCAATGCCCGAAACGGCTGCGCCTCCAATCAAGAAGTTGCGACGTGTAACTGATTTCTCCATGATGCCCTCCTTTACGTGAATGCCTCGCGTCGGTGGATTCCTCGTTGGAACTGCCGACGTCTCGGTGCCATGATCGGAGAAACGAGAGAATCGCGGGCATTATGAATGGGATGAAAAGGCGTCGAAGAGGGATGAGAAAGGGGATGAAAAAGGTCGTTTGACCCGGTTAGGGGCTATTCGTCCACGTACAGCGCGGAACTGTTGCGTGGCGCTTATTCCTCCAGTTTGCGCTCCAGTTGGCGGCGGCGGTCGATGGCGCTGCGGAAGGTGGCGGCGAACAGTACGAACGCCAGAATGAACGCCAGGGTGAAGTACACGATGCCGATGGCGATGTCCCCGCCCCACATCACGTTCTCTATGCCGACGATCTGCACTTCCGCGAGAATGCGCATGGCTGTTGTGGTGATGCCCAGTCCGAGGCAGCACAGAAGGGCCACCAAGGCCACGTAGTCCCAAGGGATGCGATCCGATTGGGCGATGCGCGCGTGGGTGTCGAAGGCGCCGCTGCGCACTTGCAGGTAGGTGGAAATGAGCCCCGAGCCGAGAATCACAATGAGCAGGGCGGTATCCACGGGGAAGACCGATTGGCCCAAAGGCGTGAGCAGGGGATGGCCGGTCGTTTCGGCCACCTGGTTCAGCATGATGCCGTAGTACAGGCACAGCGCCGAGCCGATAATGAGAATGGTGTAGCCAATGGCGGCGCAGCGGTTCGCCTCGGCCGCCAGGCACTCGTCCTTCGGCCCCATGATTTCATTCCAGCGATCGATGATCTTCATAACGGAACCTCCTCGTTCCAGGGTGGTGTCGTGACGGTAGGGTGGCTTCTGTTTCGAGCATGAGTTCTGCTCACGATGCGTCGTCGTCCCAAAACAAGTCATTCAGGGTGACTCCCAGAGTTTTGCAAATGGCGACGCACAACTTGAGGCTCGGGTTGTAGCGTCCCGCCTCGATAAGCCCGATGGTCTGTCGCGTGGCGCCCACGGCCTCGGCGAGATCGCTCTGGGAAAGACCGCGCCGCGTGCGGGCAACTTTCATCCGCAGGTTCTTCTCTTCTCTCACGAAGCGCCTCGCTCCTTTCTGGATATTTTCCGCCACGTCGCGTTTGGGTGGCGTGCGCCCACGGCTCTCGCAGATTTCTAGAAATGTAAAATATATCTTGCATTTGTAAAGTATATATTGCATTTCAGAGTTGTCAAGGGGGCATGTTGGTTCAGCGGAATGGGAATGGTCGGCGCGGGGAGGGTGTAGGGTACAATAGCTCCATCAGTTGAAATAGGCGGATGAGGGGCCCGTGAGCTGATGCCACGCTGGTGAACTCGATGGATGCCATCGAAGGGTAACGCGACCGAGAGAAAGGCTGGCTATGGAATTGGTTGCGAAGCGGTTTAACGAACTGAGTCTGGACGAGTACCACGAGCTTTTGAAGCTGCGCTGTGCGGTGTTTCTCGTGGAACAGCAGAGCCCCTACCAGGAGGTGGACGACGCCGACAAGGAGGCCGTCCACCTGTGCTTTCGCAACGATGAGGGGGCGCTTGCCGCCTACGCGCGGGTGCTGCCGGCCGGCGTCACGCACCCGACGGCCTCCATCGGGCGCGTCATCGCCGTGGAGCGCGGGTGCGGCATGGGCCAGCGCATCATGGAAGAGGCCATCCGCGTGGCCCAGCAGGAATTGGACGCCGACGTCATCACTATCGAGGCCCAGGCCTACGCCCAGGGCTTCTACGAGAGGCTCGGTTTCGTGCGCACCTCCGACGAGTTCGACGACGGCGGCATCATGCACGTGGAGATGAAGCTCGCGCGCTAGCGAAGGCCCGCCGAACCAGGGCGCTTGGGGTTCGGCGCCATGCGAGCGACGCGCTGTCCGTACGCTAGTCCCGTGCCCGCACCGGATGCCGCAGAACCGTCTTTAGCTTCTCGGGCGCGGTGCGGCGCGGATCCGACAGGTAAATCTCGTGGTGGTGGCGCCCCTCGGCCGTGTCCGACATATCGTTCGCGAGCCCCTGCTCGGCGACGAAGGCATCGAGCAGCGCCACCGTGGCCGGCTCGTCGTCGTAGGGGCCCAGATGCATGATCTGGGCGCACAGGCCTTCGTCGATGACCAGCAGCTCGGCGGCCGTGGTATCCAGCCCCTTCTTGCGGGCCGCCTCCTCCTTCGCCCACTCGAACTCGTCAGGCGTCACGAAATCGGGCAGGCGGATGGCGGCAATCCAGTGGAACGTTGCCTTGTTCGCGAAGTCGACGCCTTCCACGCCCGGCTGCCACCAGAAGCCCTCCAACGGGGGCACTACGAAATCGTAGTAGCCGTCGATGCGGTGGTCGCCCATTTTCGACATCTTGATGGTATAGGCGATGGCGTACAGCACGCCGACGGCCTCCTTGTAGGCGCCGCCCTCCACGTTGGGGTCGCCCTCGCCGCGCACGGCCACAAAGGTCATGGGCGGCACGGACACCAGCTCAGGAGTGCGTTTCGGCAAGTAGAACTCTTTGTATTCCTTCTTGAAATCGAACGCCACGGAAGCTCCTTCCGATGTAAGGGTGAATTGGCGGATAGCGCTATGCTACCACAGGCTAAAGGTCGGATGCTCGCCAAGGGCGTGCGGCTTCGGTGCGCCACGCGCCTGCCGGCCCTGCGCGTGACGCCTCCTCCGACGATCGAGGCGGCTGCTTAGGCGATCGCGTGGCGGCGTCCCTCCCATCGGCGCAATCGGCAACGGCCCCGTGCCAGCTTGCCGTTCGCAAGGCGTCTTCTGCCTCGCTTTTGCTACGGTGGAGCGAAACCTGAGGAAGGAGTTGCGAACATGCTGCAGAGCGAACTGGACGGCAAGCGCGTGGTGGTGGCCCTGGGTGGTAATGCCTTGGGGGAGACGCCGGGTGAGCAGCTGAAGCTTTTGGAAAACACGTCGAAGAATCTGGCCCACATGGTGAAGGAGGGCATCAACGTCGTGGTGACCCATGGCAACGGCCCGCAGGTCGGTATCATCGACGAGGCGTTCGAAGTGGCGTCGAAGGACAAGGATGCCCAGGTGCCGCCCATGCCGCTCTCCGATTGCAACGCCATGAGCCAGGGATACATCGGGGCCCAGCTCTCCTGCGCGCTGCGCAACGAGTTTCGCCGGCAGGACATCATGCGCGAGGTGGCCAACGTGCCGACCCATGTGGTGGTCGACGCCGACGACCCCGCTTTCAAGGATTACGAGAAGCCCATCGGCGCCTTCATGACCGAGACCGAGGCCCGTGCCTTCGCGAAGGCCACGGGATACCAGGTGCGCGAGGACTCCGGTCGCGGCTGGCGGCGCGTGGTGCCGAGCCCCGTGCCCCAGGACATCGTGGAGTTGGAGACCATCCGCGATCTCATGGAAGACGGCTGCGTGGTGATCGCGGCCGGGGGCGGCGGCATCCCCGTCACGGTGAGCGACGGGATGCGCACCGCCGTGGACGCCATCGTGGACAAGGATCTCACGAGCGCGATTCTCGCCTGGCGCGTGCGGGCCGACATCCTCGTCATCCTGACGGCGGTGGAGAAGGTCTACCTCGATTTCGGGAAGCCGACGCAGAAGGCCCTTGACGCCATGACCGTCTCCGAGGCCCGCGCCTACATGGAGCAGGGACAGTTCGCGCCCGGTTCCATGCTGCCGAAGGTGCAGGCCTGCGTGAAGTTCGTGGAGGCGCACCCGGGCGGCCGCGCCGTCATCACCTCGCTCGACCACGCCGCCGCCGGCCTGCGCGGCGAAACCGGCACGCTTATCGTGGCTGACGAGAAGTAGCGCCCGCCGCGCTGAGGCCTACCGCCAGGACTACTTAGGCCGCAACCCCTTCGGCTACTGCCACGTGAACCTCGCCGACGCCCGCGCCTTCGCAAAAGAACATGCGGCGGATTTCGGCTCAGACGATTCTGGCGTATTCCCAGGTAAAGGGTCACCCTTGGAGGGGTAGATAAGGCGCAGGAGGCGATTTACCACCTCGGAAGCGATTTCTCCCAAAGACGCAAACTGGTTTCATGGGCCCTCCAACGACGCGGTCGCAGGGGCCGACACCCTGAGGCCGTTGCATCAACGAGGGCAGGAATCCAAAGGAGGAATCATGGAAATCACGCGCAGGAACTTTCTCACCGGGGCGGCAGCCATGGGCGGCCTTGCCGCTTTCGGGCTGGCAGGGTGCGCTCCGAAGAGCGTGCAGGCCGATGCGGACGAGGCGCTGGCCGAGACGGGAGGCGAGACTTCCGCAACGGCGACCGAGGGCGCGGAGGTAACCCCCGAGCCCACGCCCGACGCCACCGTCGACGCCGACGTCGTGGTGATCGGCGGCGGCGCCTCGGGCCTGTGCGCCGCCATTTCGGCGGCCCAGAATGGGGCGAAGGTAGTGCTCTTCGAGAAGCAGGCGCAGCTGGGCGGCAACGGCATGATGCCCGAGGGCCTGTTCGCCGTGAACTCGCCCAAGCAGGCCGAGCTCGGCATCGAGAGTCCCCGCAAGATCGACATCATCGCCAACGAATTCCAATTCAACAACTTCCGCATCACCTACGACTACTGGTCGAACTACATCGACGGCTCCGGCGAGAGCATCGCGTGGCTGCTCGATCTGGGCGTGGTCATCGAACGCGTGGAGAGCATGTTCTGTTCGCCCGAGGTGTTCCATTATGGCGAGGGTGGCCATTGCGAGCAGATGATCGAGACGCTTATTGCGGCGACGGATACGCTGGGCGTCGATGTGCACCTGAACGCCCCGGCCATTCGCCTGAAGCAGGAGGACGGTGCAGTGGTGGGCGCCTACGCGGAGGGCCCCGAAGGCGTCATCTTGGCCAACGCCAAGGCCGTCATTCTGACCTCGGGCGGTTTCTCGGGCGATACGGAGAAGGTGCGCGAGTTGGTGGGCTATGACACCACCTACATGCAGACGCCCCCGAACCCCGCCAACGTCGGCGACGGCATGCGCATGGCCTTCGAAATGGGGGCGGCCTCGGCGCCGGCGGCCTGCCTCACGGCCAGCCGATCCGTCGGCGATGTGCGCGGCACCGACCTCTTCGTCGTCTCCGCCGGCCAGCCGTTCCTATGGCTCAACGAGCTTGGCCATCGCTACATTTGGGAGGACCTTGGAACCCAGAGCATGACGCTTGTCGTGCGCGCCAACATGGCCCAGAAGAAGGCCTTCAGCATTTTCGACAGCGAGGAATTCGATCGACTTTGCAACGAGGGCGCTCCTCTGAAGCGGTACCGCACCCTGGCCCATACGCCGCTGATGAACTTGGCCGACGAGATCGAGCAGGCTCTTGAGACGCCCGAGATCGAAGGCGCTAAGCTGGCCTATCGCGCCGACACCATCGAGGAACTTGCCGAGCAGATGGGCATCGACGCCGAAGAGGCCGTGAAGGCAGTGGAGCGCTACAACGAGCTGTGCGAAAAAGGCATCGACGAGGACTTCGGAAAGGCTGCCGAGTACCTTATCCCCGTGAAGACGCCGCCCTTCTACGGGTTCCGCGAGACGCTGGAGTGCCAGACCTCCCTGGGCGGCATCGACATCGATCCCTTCAACCGCGTCGTGGATGCCGCCGGCGCCGTCATCCCCGGCCTGTGGGCCGGCGGCTCGGACGCCAGCAAGCTCACGATGGAAAGCTACAACATCGAGGTCCCGGGCTCGCTGCTGGGCTACTGCGTGTACTCGGGCCGCACTATGGGCAAGGCGGCGGCGGAATACGCCAAAGCCTAACGTCCCGCGAATCGCCCTCCCCTTTTAGCAGCCGACATGGTATCCGGAACCTCCCTTTCGGTACAATGTCGGCTGCGGCATAGGCAGACGATGCGGAAGGGGAGAGTCGCGATGGCGAAGGTGCTTCTTGGAACGAGTGCGGGCAACGGCAATAGCGCGCTCCAGGATTGGAGCGGTCTTCTCAGCCTCCGCCTCACGGTCGGGCCGGCTGCCTATATTGTGCTCACGGTGATGGTGCTCCAGCACCCCGTTCTCTCCAACCACGCCATCGCGTTGACCGGGGACGTGCTTCTCGGGCTTTCCGTGGCGGGCCTGGCCAATGTCCTTGCGTTTCTCGGCCTCGCGCTTCTGTACGCGTGGCGCCGCATCGTCTTCCATGGGCTGCGCTATCAGGCGATTGTGGCCGTTCTCTTGGTGGCGGGCATTGTTGGCGAATTCGCGTTGAGCGCGGCCGGCGAGGGGGTGCTCGTTCCCATGGTGGCGGCCAACGTCCTTTCCGGGGTGGGGCTCGCGTGCCTGGCGGTAGGCCAGGTGCGCCTGTTTGCCGGCGCTCCGTCGCGTCAAGCGGCTGCCAATCTGTTTGTGGGGATGTTCGGCGCCGCTCTTGTGATCGCCCTGGCCGCCGTGCTCGACTCGCTGCTCTCCCTGCTCGTCTGTCTGCTGCTCGTCGGCGTCTCCTTTGCCGCCCTTGGTGCGGAAAGCGGCCGAGGCGCGGCGGCGCGCTACGGAGAGAAAACGCCCCTTGCGATCCCGTGGAAGCTCGTGGCGACGCTGGCGGTGCAAGGGCTGTCGACGGGCTTCGTCCAGAAATCGGGAGTCCTCGCCTCCCAGGAGGGGTTCTTCCTCGCTGAGGGAATCGCGTTTGCTCTCGCCGACATTCTTGCGCTCGTGTTCCTCTGGCGCCTCAATCGCGATTTCAACCACCTGCTCTACGTTATCGCCTTTCCTCTGCTGGCACTGGGCCACTTGGCCATGGTCCTTATGGGGGAGACCCTGGGCGCGGTTGTCGTGCACGAGATCGGCTATCGTTTCATCATGTTCCTCTCATGGATGCTCGCGGCCTGGGTGATCAAGCACAAAGAGCTCTCGGCGAACTGGGTGTGGCCCTGCATTATGTGCGCCTTCGTGGGCGGTCGCGTGGCGGGCATGGCGTGCGGGACGCTCCTGGGCTCTATCGGGGGCGCCGATGGGGCGGCCGCCGCGCAGATGGTCGCCGTGTTCGTTGTGCTTTTCAGCGCGCTGCTGCTGTTCGGGGGCGCTGGGGTCGGGGACGGCTGGGGAATGAGCCGCGCTGCAACCGATGGCGAGAATGCGCCGGGGAACGCTTCGGAGGCGGCCGTCGCCGCCGTTGCCCACGAGTACGGGTTGACGCCCCGGGAGACGGAGATCGTCTCGCTGCTCGCGCGCGGGCGCGACCAGGCCTTCATTGCCGAATATCTGCATATTTCGGTGGATACGGTGAAGACCCATCGCCGCAGTATCTATCGCAAACTCGACATTCACTCCCATCAGGAGCTGCTGACCCTTCTGGAGGACGCCCGAGCGACGCTGGGCGACGACGCTTCCCCCAGGATCGCCGACGCCGCGCCAACGCTGCTCGCCTAGAAGACCGCCGCGCGTTCAAGAGCGCCATGCCGTAGATGCGAAAATGGGATCTTATACGAACATGGCCATGAACTGCGGCAATGTCACCTTGCAACCATCTTCTCCAATGTTGCCATCGATGAGCTTGTAAGCCAGCTGGGGACGATACTGTTCGATGTAGGCATTAAGGGAAGGAGTCGCCCCTCGTTTCGACTTAACCTCTACCGGCACTGCTTCTCCGCCTTCCTCAACGAAGAACTCTATCTCTTGTTCGCTGTTTTCGCGCTTATAGTAAAAGACGGATTTGCCGCGCTTCGACAGCATATCGAAAATAAGGTTCTCGTAAATGCCGCCTTTGGCAGGACCCTTCAGCAGCCCTTGGAAAAGCGCGCTTTGCGTCTCGAAACCAAACATATGCGTGCACAAGCCGATGTCGCTGGCGTATATCTTAAACTCGCCTGGTTTTTCGTAGGCTCTGAGAGGCAAAATGGGAAGCGACACGTTTGACACCGAGCTCACCAAACCCGCATCGATGAGCCAATCGATAGAGGAGCCAAATTTGCGCTCAGTGCCTCTCTTCTCGATCTTCGAGAACTGAAACTTGGTGTACTCTTTCGCGAGTTGCCGAGGCAGTGAACGATACACTTGGCGAATCTTGGGCTTATCTGGGTCGGTGGCGTATTTCTCGATGTCGGCTTCGTAAGCGCGAAGAATTTTCTCCTGCTCTTCGTAGGCTCTCTGGAAATCGTCGGTTTCTACATAAGCATCCACTACGGCGGGCATGCCACCGACGACAAGGTATTCTCGCAACAGCCCCTGAAGCCGATCGAGGGTTCCTTCGTCGAGCTTCTCTCGCCTCTTGAAGGCATCGCGCAGCAAATCAATGGCCTCTCGGGTCACGCCTCTGGCCCAGAGAAACTCCTCGAAGTCGAGACTGTGCATGATGACCTCGCGTTCGTAGCCGACCGGTATTGAGATCTCGCTGTCCGGCTCATCCTCGTCTCTCTTGTAGTGAATGCCCAGAAGCGATCCCGAGGCAATCACATCGATGCGTTCGTCCAGGGCGAGGAACTTCAGCGCTGTCCGTGCTTTTCGGCATGCTTGGATTTCGTCGAGAAAAAGCAGCGTCGATCTTGGTACGATACGTGCGTTAGAGACCTGCAAAGATAATCGCTTGATTACGGAGGAGGGGTCAAGCGGTCCTTCGAAGATGGCCTTGTACTCGGGATTCTTGATGAAATTGATCGAGATGCAGCTTGCGTATTCGGCGGCTCCAAAATGCTCCACGAGAAACGTCTTGCCTACTTGTCGCGCCCCATTAATGAGCAGGCATTCTTTCTCGTGATTCTCCTTCCAGTGGATAAGATTTTGATAGAATTTGCGCTCCAGCATAGAAGCCTCCTAGAGATAATACGCTATGTATCTGGGATGATGCATCATTTTTGACGATACTATAGCGCATTTTTGCATCGTTTTTGACGATGTTACTCCATATTTTTGCATCATTTTCGACCTTTTTACTTGGACATGGGGGTGCGGACGTTTTTCCGGACGGCCTAGGCGGCCAGCCCCAGCCGCCTCCTG
>OLQC01002960.1_pt1 | contig 10549 bp, 6 predicted proteins | sample 1672471 | NCBI WGS metagenome assembly OLQC01 (sample SAMEA3136689, study PRJEB25190) | human gut metagenome | biome: human gut; feature: human-associated habitat; material: faeces | place: Austria | collected 2013
TCGTCTCCGGCGTCGGCGGCGGCAAGTTCGCCCCCAACGGCAACGTGACCGGCGTGCAGATGGCCAAGATGCTCCTGGTCTCCCTGGGCTACAAGTCTGACCTGGAAGGCTTCACTGGTAACGCCTGGGCTACTAACGTCAACGTTCGTGCCGCTCAGAAGGGCCTGTATAAGGGCCTGGAGTCTATGGACACCAACGCTGCTCTGACCCGTGACAATGCTGCCCAGATGATCTGGAATGCACTGAAGGCTTACGAGGTCGAGTATGTCACCAACCTGGTTGCTGACAAGGACGGCAAGCTGTCCACCCAGATCACCGTTCAGGACAAGATGGACGTTCTGCACAACAAGATCACTCTTCTGCTCGACAAGTATGATGCCGATATTACTAAGAACGCTGGTACTCTGGTCTCCGTGAAGGAAGACAACAAGGGTACTTACACCATTACCATTGACGGTCAGAGCGATCCTTTCACTAAGGTTGAAAAGGATTACTCCGATCTGCTGGGCCAGAAGGTCGATCTGCTGGTGAACAAGGATGACGAGGTCTTCGGCGTTTACGCTAACGAGGATTCTTCCGTGGTTGCCACCGGTTATGTTGGCGCTCTGGAGCAGGACGGCAGCAAGACCGATAAGATCAAGCTGGATGGCACTTCCTACAAGCTGGATGGTAGCATCTATAGCACCGAGTCTATTGTTCGGACTGCTAACATTACTTCTGGCGCCTCTGCCACTCAGACCCTGAAAGCTCTGGTCGATACCCTGGGTGCTAAGGGCAACATGAACAAGAACGTTGCTGCTTCTTCCATCAAGCTGATCGACAACAACGGCAACGGCAAGATCGACGCTGCTGTTTACACTCCCGTGAAGGTGGGCAAGGTCACTTCCGTGTCTAAGTCTTCCGTCACCATCAACAACGGCATCAACACCGTGAAGTTTGAGGACGCTGACGTTTACTCCGGCATTGCTAAGGACGACTACGTCATGTTCGTTGATGAGGCCAACCGTTCCGCTAAGGACAAGGACTCCATCACCAAGCTGGACGTCACCTCTGCTAAGGTCGACGGCACCCGTACCGGCGAAGCTAAGGTCAGCAACAACTGGCTGAAGCTGGCCAGCAACCTGAGCGATGCTCCCACCACTGGCAACACCTATGACCTGGTTGTTGTTGGCGGCGTGATCCTGTTCTCCGAGGAGACCTCCGCTTCCTCCAAGGACATCCTGTATGTCTCCGGTACCAAGAAGTTTGACAAATTCGATGGTGAGACCAACGGTACCAAGGATGCTAAGGTTTACTTCACCGATGGCACCAGCAAGACCGTTACTGTCTCTAAACTGAATGGCAATAAGCTGAATAAAACTACTGCCGCTCAGATTAAGAATGGTGTCCTGTACACTTACAGCGTCCTGTCTGACGGCACTTACGATGTGAAGGTCCTGTCTAACGATAATAAGGCTGGCTATGACAGCGTTACTACTGTTCTTTCTACCGAGACCACAGAAAACAAGAATCAGAAGGGTTATGCTGACCAGAAAATCGCTGGTTATGCTCCCAACGATGATGCAGTCATTTTCGTTCAGACCAAGAAAGAGACCAAGGTCCTGTCTGGTAAGCAGATCAAGAACTGGAGGGATGACGCATTCAAGTCCTCTTCTTACATCTATGCTCTGAGCGAGAAGAACGGCATTAACTATGTTACTGTGGCTGCTCTGATTAACGACGTTGATGCTTCCGTGCCCGGCGCTACCAAGGATACCCTGTATGGTTATCTGACTGCTGATGGTTACAAGGCAGATAAGAACGGCGAGGATAAGGCTACTTACGAAGTCTGGACCAACGAGGGTGCTAAGACTCTGTATGCAGACACCACCTCTGTTGTCACTGGTGCTGTTGCTGGCGCTGTGATTTCCTACAATGTGAACGGTGACTACATTGAGAACATCGCTGTGAACGCTGGTGCTGGTAGCGGTGAAACTGCAACTCCCGGCATCTCCAAGGCATTCAGCGAAGTTGCTATCACTGGCTTTGACTACAAGGCCAAGGGCGAGTTGTCCTTCGTTGCTAACGCTGATGTTGGTACCTACAACACTAACAAGCACTACATCAACAAGGGTCTGAACCAGATCACTCTGGACGACGACTGCATCTTCATCGGCATGAACGATGCTGACAACGCTGGTGTTGAGGGTGCTACTCTGGAGCAGATTCAGCTGGCTAACGCTGGCGATCACTCCAGCAGCACTTCCGAGACCGTTCTGACCAACGCTTATGTCGTTGTTGGCGGCGATGACAACAAGGTTATCGCAGTCATCTTCGACGCTGACCAGAACGAGCTGAACAACTCCAAGGAGCTGTATAAGACCGTTGCTGATGGTAGCGGCAAAGCTGTCGGTGATCAGTATCAGGCTTCCAGCAACCCCTAATCTTTCCCGAATCTGATTCAGGAAGATTCCCAAGTAAGAAAGAGCTTGTCTAAGCTCTAGGCAAATACCCCAGCCCTCCTGCGGATTCCCTCCAAAGGGGGGGGCTGGGGTATTTGAAATAAGGAGGATTTATTTATGGATAGTACAGATTTATCTGAATTGCTACTACACTCTACAATCCGTATTGAATGTACAAATAATCAAACGTGGTCATTAGGTACAGGTTTTTTCTTTGCTTTTTCATGCGATACTTCAAATAAGAGTATACCTGTTATCGTAACTAACAAACACGTTATAGATGGTGCTACAGATGGGAAACTAATCTTTTCTCTCTGTGACGAAGAAAAGAAATACATTCCTGGAAAAACATTTACCTACCACATTAGTGACTTTGAGGAAGCGTGGATTCCCCATCCCGATAAAAATGTAGATTTGTGTGTGCTTCCCCTCTCCAGGTTTTATGATAATCTTAAACCGGAGGATGGACATATTTACGCTATGTATTTAACGGAAGATCACCTTTTAAGTAAGCATGACTGGGATGACGTTTCTCACATTGAAGAAGTAACCATTGTTGGTTACCCTGATGGTGTATGGGATACTCAGAACCATCTTCCCTTAGTTCGTCGAGGCATCACAGCCTCATCTATTCACTATGACTTTGATGGTCAGCCAGAATTCATAGTTGATGCCGCGATTTTTCCAGGATCCAGTGGTTCTCCAATTTACCTATATAACTCAGGAATATTCCCCGCACGAGATGGGATTCTACGCGGAAATCGTTTGCGGCTTCTGGGAATTAATCGAGCAGTAAAAGTTCATTTTCTTGCGGGTGAAGTTTATGACCCAGATAATCCTAACACTAACTCTAAGAGGATTGAGCTAAAAGTCCCAAATGGACTTGGCATTGCAATTCACGCCAGAAAATTATTAGATTTCAAAGCAGTTTTTGGAATCTAAATATAGAACCCTTGCGCTAACTAGCGCAGGGGTTCTGTTATTGACTTCGGAAACCACCGGCTTAGCCAGTGGTTATGACTTGATTCGTCTTACAAAATTCATATCTTGACAGTTTCTCAAAATAAACGTATAATAACGACAGAATTGAAAAGCAATGGCTTTTGTAGGGAGTGGCGCACAGCTGTGTTCCATTCCTGATTTTTTATTCTGAAAAAACTCTTGATAATTTTGCAAAGTAAGTATATAATGTATGCACAATTGAAAAGCTACGGCTTTTGTACGGGGCGGCGCACAGGTTTGTGCTCTGCTCCTTAGTTTTTTCTATCACAAAAACCAACCACCCCGCCGCGTTTCTCACACGCTGGCGGGGTGGTTGTTTATGGTTTTACTTGTTAGGATTTCTCCACAAAAATGTGAGTTATCCACATTTCCCACAAGTTATCCACAGGTTGGCAGCTCACGGCTCCTTGGGGCGGGGCTTGGTGGAGGGCTTGCGGCCGTTGGGGTTTAATTTGGCCATGTTGCTGTGGAGGACTTTTTGGTCGCGGTGGGTGTAGATGTTGGCGGTGACGGAGATGTTCGCGTGGCCCATGAGTTCTTTGGCCACGTTGATGGGCACGCCCGCCCGCTGGAGATCCGTGCAGAAGGTGTGGCGCAGGCAGTAGGGGGTGAGATCGGGGGCCAGGGCGTGCTTGGTGATGACGCCGTCCTGGACTTTCGCGCCCATGTGCAGGTCCAAGGCGTGGGCAAAGCTGCCCCAGAGCCGCTGGAGGCTGTTGGCGCTGCGCACGCCCCCGGCCGGGGCCGGGAAGACCAGGTCGTCCGGGCGGCCCTGGGCGTCCAGGAGGCGGTCTCGCAGCTCCTGGCGCATGGGGATGTCCCGCACCCCGGCGGGGGTCTTGGGGGCCTTGACGGTCTTGGTGCCGCTTTCAATGGCCTTGTAGACGTGGATCTCGTTGCGGTCGAAGTCGATGTCCTTCCAGGAAAGCGCCGCCGTCTCGCCGGGGCGGAGGCCGGCGTAGAGGATCGTCAGGACCCACAGGCCCGCCCGGTGCTCCTTGGCGAGGGCCAGGATGTGGCGGCGCTCGGCGGCGGTGATGGGCCGGTGGCTGCGCTTGGTGCTTTCGGGCAGCTGAAGCCCCTCGGCTGGGTCGAAGACGATGAGGCGGGAGCGGCGGGCCTGGCGGAACAGCTCCTGCAGGACCATGCGGAGCTTGGAGACGTGGGAGTAGGACCGCCCGGCCTGGGTGTTCAGGATGGTCTGCAAGTGCAGGTCCCGCACGTCCTGGAGCTTCTTCTGGCCGATGGCGGGGCCGATGTAGCCGTTGTACTTCTCGTCATACAGGCGCAGGCTCTTGGGCGTGATGCCGGAGGGAATTTTGTAGGTCTGCATCCACTGCTGGAACCACTGCTCCACGGTGGTCTGCCCGCTGGCGGCAAACTCCCCCCGTTTCAGGGAGACGACGAGGTCGGCCAGCTTCTCGCAGGCCTCCTGCTCCGTCTTGCCGCGGACCTCATAGCGGCGGCTGTCCCAGGTGATCGTCTTGCGAATATACGTGTACTTTTCCATCAATAAAAAACCTCCTGTTGTAGGGATTCCTTATCCTACAACAGGAGGGGGCGGGCTGTCATGACCAGACTCGACAGTTTTCGAGTGGATTTGACGCCGGACCCAGTCCGGCTAAAGTTCGCTTGCGCTCACTCGGAGAGCAGCATCCGGTCGTTGTCGATCTTGAATTTTTCCAGCAGGTCGCGGACGGTGAGATTCTTTTTCTCCTCGCCGCGGATGTCCACCACGACCTTGCCGGCGTCCATCATAATGAGGCGGTTGCCATACTGAATGGCGTGCTTCATGTTGTGGGTGACCATGAGGGTGGTGAGCTTGTCGCGGGCCACGATCTCCTCGGTGATCTGGAGGACTTTGTCGGCTGTCTTGGGGTCCAGGGCGGCGGTGTGCTCGTCCAGCAGGAGCAGGCGGGGCTTTTTCAGGGTGGCCATGAGCAGGGTCAGGGCCTGGCGCTGGCCGCCGGAGAGCAGGCCGACTTTGCTGGTCATGCGGTCCTCCAGCCCCAGGCCCAGGGCTGCCAGCTGCTTGCGGAACTTCTCCCGCTCCTGGGCGGTGATGCCGGGGCGCAGGGTGCGGCGCTGGCCGCGGCGGTTGGCCAGGGCGAGGTTTTCTTCGATGCCCATGGTGGCGGCGGTGCCCATCATGGGGTCCTGGAAGACGCGGCCGAGATACTTGGCGCGTTTGTGCTCCGGCAGGCGGGTGATGTCCACGCCGTCCAGAAGAATGCTGCCCTGGTCGGCGGGGAAAACGCCGGCGATCAGGTTCAGGGTGGTGGACTTGCCGGCACCGTTGCCGCCGATGATGGTGACGAAATCGCCGTCCTCCAGGGTCAGGTCCAGGCCGTCGATGGCGCGTTTCTCGTTGACGGTCCCGGCATTAAACGTCTTATAAAGATTTTTCAGTTCAAGCATGGGGCGCCTCCTTTGCGGCTGCGGGCTTCACTTTGCTCCGGGTGTGCTTGCTCTTCCAGTAGGGCACGGCCAGGAACACAGCCACCACCAGGGCGGAGAAGAGCTTCAAGTCGTTGCTGTTCAGGCCCATGGTCAGGACGATCTGGATGACGACGTAATAGATGACGGCACCGATGGACACGGAGACGAGCTTCAGCGCAAAGTTGCGGAAGATGCGGGAGAAGATGACGTCACCGATGATGACGGCGGCCAGGCCGATGACGATGGCACCTCGGCCGGCGTTGACATCGGCGAAGCCCTGGTACTGGGTGTACAGGGCGCTGGAGAGGGCCACGATGCCGTTGGAGAGCATCAGGCCCAGCACTTTATTCCGGTCCACGTTGATGCCCTGGGCGCGGCTCATGTTGGGGTTGGCGCCGGTGGCGCGGATGCCGCTGCCGACCTCGGTCCCGAAGAACCAGTAGAGCAGGGCGATGACCACGGCGGTGAAGATCAGGGTCACAAGAATGGGGTTTTCAAAGCTGAGCTTCTTCACGTTCCGCAGGGAGACGAGCAGGTCATACTTGTCGGGGTTGATGGCCTGGTTGGCCTTGCCGCCCATGATGCGCAGGTTCATGGAGAAGAGCGCCAGCTGGGTCAGAATACCGGCCAGGATCGCGGGGATGCCCATGACCGTGTGGAACAGGCCGGTGACGGCCCCGGCGATCATGCCTGCGATGAACGCGCAGAGCATGGCCACCCAGACGTTGACCCCGTGGGTCATGAGGATGATGCAGACCGCGCCGCCGGTACACATGGTGCCGTCGACGGTCAGGTCGGCCAGGTCCAGCACTTTGAACGTGATGTACACGCCAATGGCCATGAGGCCCCAGATCAGGCCCTGGGCCAGCGCCCCCGGAAGGGCGTTGAGCAGAGAGGGGAAAAAGTTCACGGTGGATTCCTCCTGTTTTCTTTCTTCTAAATCTCAAACAGACGCAAAGGGCGGGAAAGGGGTTTCCTTTCCCGCCCGTGGTTTTTTACGAGGGGCCGCCTGAGTTACATCAGGCTAAATCAAATCCAGATCAGGCCTCAATGGCGGTGTACCCGTCGGGCGGGGTGATGCCCAGCTCCTGGCAGATGTCCGCGTTGTACATCTTGGTGGTGTCGGGGGCATACTTGATCTCCATGGTGGCGGGGTCTTCGCCCTTGACCAGGATGTTGTAAGCCATCTCACCGGTGACCTCACCCAGCTGGTGATAGTCGATGGACAGGGTAGCCACGCCGCAGCCGGAGCAGATGCCCTGCTCACCGGCGACCACGGGGGTCTTGGCGGGCACGACCACGTTGCGGATGGCCTCGGTGCAGGAGGCGGCGGTGTTGTCGGTGGGGATGTAGATCACGTCGCTGGCAGCGCAGGCAGAGGTGGTGACGGAAGCGACATCGTTGGAGTCGGCAAAGGCAAACTCCTCACAGGTGTAGCCCTTCTCTTCCAGCATGGGCTTGATCGTGTCGATCTGGTACTTGGAGTTCGGCTCGGCGGAGCAGTAGAGCAGGCCCACGGTCTTGGCGTCGGGGAAGAGCTCATTGAGCATGGCGGCCTGCTGGTCCAGGGGGGCCAGGTCGGCGGTGCCGGAGATGTTGGTGCCGGTGGTGCCGGTCCAGTCGTCGATGCCCAGTGCCGTGCCATAGTCGGTGACGGCAGTGCCCAGGATCGGGATGTCCGTCGTGCCGGCCTGGGCTGCCTGGAGGGAAGCCGTGGCGTTGGCCAGGATCAGGTCCACGCCGGAGGACACGAAGCCATTGATGATGGAAGCGCAGTTGGCAGACTCGCCGGAGGCGTTCTTCACGTCAAAGGTAACGGTGCCGCCGTCGGCCTCGATCAGTTCCGTCAGCTTGTCCTGGAAGCCCTGGGTGGCGGCGTCCAGCGCGGCGTGCTGCACCAGCTGGCAGACGCCCACGGTGTAGGAGCCGGCGGCGCTCTCGCCGTTTGCCTCGCCGTCAGCGGCGGGTGCGTCAGTGGAAGTGTTGCCGCCGCAGGCGGTCAGGCCCACGGCCATGACACCAGCCAGCAGGGCTGCAAGCAGTTTCTTTTTCATGTTGGATAACCCTCTTTCAAGATATAGGAGAGGGTGGTTTCCCCCTCTCAAATTCGGTGGTATCATCGTAGCACTTTAAAGCATTGCAGTCAAGAGGAAAAACGCCTTTTTTGATGAAAAGATAAGAAAAAGGTGATGTTAGGGGGGAGCATCTGCTTGGCTCAAGTTTTGCGGCTCACAACGTTGCCGCCGGGGTGGCTTGCTTTCTCTCTGTCATTTTGTGCTTTGGGATAAGCGGTCATGCTGAACAACACGCGCACCTGTTTTCAAGAAAATCTTTTCCTTCCTCAGCAAAGTATACCGTGGCTGTCCTACCGTATAATCCTTTCCTGCTTTCGGAAAAAACGTGCGGCACACCTGCGTCTCTTCATCCCTGCGCTGGGACAGAAACAGATAGACGGGACTGCCCTCCCAAGTGTTTTCCAAAAGATAATCCGCCTGAATGACTGAAAATACATTCGCCTTAGTGTTATACCGGAAGATGATCTCGTTGCTGTCCAAGAACTGCTCCAAGGCGGACAAGGGCGATAAGCGCGGCGCCATCTCGTGAAAGAAAGTACTCTTTTGAACCTGCTCCAACGTGATCCTTCCGCCTAAAACATCCCGCAAAATATCTCCCCGGCGACCCCGTTGTAGCCTTGCGTTGTCCCGCAGTTTATGTAACCCGGCCAAGTGGTGAAAGTCAGACGGCTCAAATGAGATCGTAAACTCGACTGTCTTTCCCTTTCTCCCGGCGATGATATGATATTGTACATCAAGCAGCTGCACAAACACCTGTGCGCATCGTTGCAGAAGGTCCATAGCGTTCTCTCTTTCTACAAACAAAAAGCTCCGCCAAAGCGGAGCTTTTTGGAGCATTTTCGTTCGGCCCGAAAGCCTACGCCGGTTTGAGGTTTCGTTGCACAACCCCTCCTGAAAGCTCCGTAAGACAATGCATACCGGCACACCCTCTTACTTCAACGCTTGGACAGACACACGCCGTTGCCTGTCTGGTATTTATAGTATACGCGGGCGCACGGAATATGTCAATCCAATTCTAAAAATAGGCAGGGCAAAGCCCCCAGGGATCACTCCCCAGGGGCCTTGCATAACGGGGAATCTTCCTGAATCAGATTCGGGGAAGATCAACCCTTGGTGAATGCACCACTACCAACATTGACAACAACCTTGTCGCCCTTGTCGCAGTTGACAGTCAGCTTAACCGTGCCGTCGTCTGCCGGATCACCGATAGTGATGTCATCCTGCTTAACGCCATTCACAGTTACAGTGATCTTGCCATCCTCCTTAGTGGTGTATGCCGTGTCAACAGTCAGCTGAACGGTCATCGTGCCTGCCTTGGTGTTGTAAGTAGCAGCAGCGCCAGTCACGATAGCAGAGTCAGCAACCTTGACAGTGGTATCAGCGTTGGGAGCATAGGTCCCACTGGAGGGAGTGGAAGGGGTAGAAGGAGTGCTATCAGCAATCTTGTGGCCCTTGAAAGCACCAGTGGTGTCGATGACCAGAACGGCCAGGTCCAGATCGTCCTCACCAGCCTTGGAAGCAGCCTCGTCCATAACGAAGAACACGTTGTAAGTATAATTACCATTGGTATCCTTCTGAGCCTTGGTCATCGTGGTGGTGCCATAGGTGTAAGCCTGGCCGATGTCTGCATCCTTGTCAGCGTCAGAGTCAACACGCAGAACGGTGGTATCCGCAGTGATGTTGAACTTCATGCCGTTGATAGCAATGGTCTTGGTATCAGTGCTCTCGTTGCCGCCACGGTACAGATGATCCTTGTCTACCTTGGTAGTGGACTGAACAGTGGTAGTATCGGTAACAGGATCCTGCTGATGATCCTTGTCGATGGTACCGTAATCGGTAACGTCAGCGATCTTCTTGTTGCTGTCGATGGAAGAGTAGCCGATCAAAGACCCCTTGGTACGGCTGGTAGAAGTAGAAGCGTTCTCCTCAATCACATCAACGTTCTTGGAACCATCCCAGATGGTGAAGTACAGGTCGCCATTGTTCTCATAAGGAGTGCTGACGATGTAACCGTAGTTGTCGGAAGAGTGGCCGGAAACATCGATGTCAGAAACCAGAACGGAAGCCATCTGAACGCGGTTCAGGCCGTTGGATTTCTTCTCGAACACTGCGGTAGAGCTGCTAACCTGGCTGTTAGACAGATCATTGTACTGCTTGCCAGTGATCAACTTGGAACGACCGTTAGCGGTGTACAGGATAACGGCAGCCTTGTCGTCAACCTTAACGCCCTTGATCGCGTCGTCATCGCCCGGCTTAGCGTTCGTAGTAGCAGTGTTCTGGGTCAGCTTGTAGCCGTTGTATTCCTTCTTGGTGGAATCAGAATATACGGTCAGACTCTCGAGCTTAGCGTCGGAGTCAGAGCCGGTAACCTTGTAGGCAACGCCCAGATTATCGGAAGTCACGGTCTGGCTCTTGCTGGACAGGGTCAGGGTCTTAACAGTGCCGTCGAAGTAACGAACACGAACCTGATCACCATTCAGGGAAGAACCGGATTCGGGAGCGCCAACCAGAACAGCGATGTTGGAGGGGAAGGAGCCATTGCCGTCATCGGTCTTGATCTTAACTGCAACGCCGTTCACAACGTAAGCCTTC
>OLQC01002961.1_pt1 | contig 10547 bp, 6 predicted proteins | sample 1672471 | NCBI WGS metagenome assembly OLQC01 (sample SAMEA3136689, study PRJEB25190) | human gut metagenome | biome: human gut; feature: human-associated habitat; material: faeces | place: Austria | collected 2013
GCAAAGGTAAGAACTTTTACGATAAAGGGCAAGGTATAAACGCGGAGCCGCTTACGAACGAGAACAAATATCTGGCATTATATTTAAGGTTAAACAATATCTTGACAATCTTAATCTTCTTAGCAAAAAAGGATTAGCTGTCATAGGTGAAGCAGGATGTGGTAAGACTTTTACCTTATGTAAGGTTTCAGAAAAATTGTGTAAGAAAGAAAATGTATATCTGTTTTTTGGAACCGATTTCTCTGGAAATGAAATGCCTTTGGATACCATTTTGAGAAAATTAAAATGGAAACAACCCAACTCTTTTGATCTGCTTAACGATAAAATGCAGAAAGAAGAGAAGTATGCCATATTAATTATTGATGCCATCAATGAAGGTGCAGGTATGTATTTCTGGCAAGAGAAACTTCCGATATTATTTAAGCAGTTAGAAAAATGGAATCGAATTAAAATCATAGTTTCCATTCGAAAACAAGCAGGGCTTACAGATGTTTGGAACAAGACAATTGAAGGTTTTGAACAATTGCTAATACATGGTTTTAATAATGTTAGAGATGCAGTAGCGAAATTTTTCAAATATTATGATATTGATAGGGACTTTGATGATTTTAATCAGATACAAGCTTTTAGTAATCCTTTATTCTTGAAAATCTTTTGTGAAGCTTATAGTGAATTCTTTTATAAAGAGTTGGAATCTCCCGATATAATAAAAATATATAATAGCTACATATACAAGCGAAACCATAGCGTTTCTGTCGGTGCAGATGTTGATCCTCGTATGAATTATACAAAATGCCTTTTGGACAAAATCGCTTATTATTCTTTGTGGAATTTACAATGTGGAGATGTGTCAAGAGAAAAGGTGAAATCTTATTCTTACCATTTATGTCCATACAGAATGTGGAGCAATGATTTACTCAACAATACTCTCAAAGCTAATTTGCTTATGGAATACAAGACGTATGATGGCAAAGAATGGATAACCTTTGAATATGATAGTATGGGAGACTATTTGAAAGCCAACGTTCTTTTGAAACATAAAGATGACGACTATTCCAAACTAAAGTTTCTTTGTCGGCTTATTGATTTTACTTATGCAGAATATCAAACATTCATAGATAGTACAAAAATCTTCAACTTCATAAAGGCATTTTTGTCTATTTGGAATCCTCCTGTAAGATTATGGCATCAAAAGGATATTATAAATGGAAAATTGACCCGTTTGTTTATTGAGAGTTTGGCTTTCAGAAATGTGGCTAATGACCATATGAAAACAGATGGTACAATAATGAAGGAAATATTGGATACTCATCCCGATTTTCTTCAGCCTCATGTATTCATTAATTTGTTGATAAGCCACAATGAAACTGTGATAAGCGAGTTCCATGGTAAATTACTTTCCATGAGGATGAGCGAAAGAGATACGATATGGTCTGCATCAGCAAATTCTTTCTATTATATAAATGATGAATTAAAGACGTTGTGGAATAACAAAGGGATAAGTAGAAAGTCTTTGCTAATATTTGAAGTCTGGATGTTAAGTGCTTCTTATCCAAGTGTACGTTTCCCAACATTAAGGCATATTATCAATCAGTTGGAAGAGATAGATTCAGTAGATAGTGTATTATTCTTGATTGATGCTTTCAAAGAGGTGAATGATCCTTATGTCTTGCAAGGCTTGTATGCTGCCATTTATGGATATATTGTAAGAATAAGAACCAGTAATTTGTCTATCAGTAAGAAAATTGTAGAATTATTGTATTCTCCTCATGGGCTAGCTCCTAATGATTTTGTCATACGACATTGGACACTAAAAATATTGGAATGGCAATGGCATCTTTCAGGTGACAATACATATTGGACTGCAGCACAACCTCCATATAATGTACCAAAGAGTAATCCATATGAGAATATTCCAAACGAAAACATTCCAGAGAATTTCTTTGGAACAAATCATGGTGCAGATAGTTTGCACCGTTCCTTGTTTGTCTGGGACTTCTATCGTTATATTATGGGAGGAAATACATCTGATGAGTTAGACAAATTTATAATGGATGGAATGCCTGTTTCCATTAAGAAAACTTCAAAAGCTATTGCGTTGCTAATAAAAAACAAATATGGATGGAATGAAACATTGGACGAATATGATAGCTATGTACCATACGAATCTGGGTATTTTCATGAAACTGAACGAATAGGAAAGAAATACCAATGGATTGGTTTGAGCGAAGTTTATGCCTATCTTTTAGATACTTGTAAACTATGTAAAGACAAATGGTCACGAAATAAGGAATTTTGGGCGGTCAACTATCCTTGGTTAGTATCTAATCATATTTATTTGGACCCTTCTTTAAGAGAGAACGACTCATTGGATGATGTTGTAAAGGATTTATTTGATGAATATTCTAAAGATTCAACAATGGAACTGAGCATGGAAACTTGGAAAAACGAAGAGAAGGGTATGCCTCCTTTTGAACCGATTCAAGTTGATCGTGACGGATGTGAATGGGTCGTACTTCAAGGATACGATACAAGAAAAGAAAATGATGATATTGAAAAAGGACAAATTAGAGAGCGTTTCTTGTATTATAACACTTGTCTAGTAGATTTAGAGAATAAGTCCGTTTTTGCTGAATGGGCAAGAACTGCCAATTTCTATGGAAGATGGATGCCAGAATCGACAGGTTCTATTGATTATCTTTGGAATGATTATCCTTGGGCAAATTCTTACAAGTCTTCACTCTATGAGGATGGATATGTTGAAAGAGAAATACCTTGTGATGTAGAATTGACTTACGAAGCAGAATTGCAAGAAGATTATAGAGGTATAGTTAATGAAGGAAATATAGCATCAACAGTCTTTGCTCCTTCTCCTGATATAATGGAAAGACTCGGGTTATATACAGCAGAACGAGGAATCGTTAGAGATAAGATCAATAATGATATTGTTGCGATAACTAGATCAATTAATGGAGAAAGATGTCATTGCTTTCTTATTAGAAGGTCTGCTCTTAATACTTATTTGGCAAAAAGTGGAAAATGTATGTTTTATTGTTTGGCAGGGGAAAAGAATTTGATATCATCATCTAATAATCAAACTTTGGAACGACAAAAACTTACTGGGGCTGCTTTATATAATGTTGATGCTTCTGCTGATATGATTCAACCATTGAGACATGAGCCGAAAGAAAAACCTAGAGAAAATATTGATGAAGAAGGCGAGTATGGTTTGGGGATACCTATTGAAAAATGGGTAAGTATGTCTCAAAAGACAAGTTCTGAAGATTTTAACGAATTGAAAAAACTTGCAGAATTAGCTAAACAAGAAGAAAAGGAAAATAATGAAACAAAATAACCCACAACATAAATCCTTCCTCTAGCATCTCGACTTCGAGCCATTCACCTGGCACACCTTCTACGGAGAGCAATGCCCGCCATTCGTTACCGAAGAGAACAAGGAGGCATAGCGACACTATCTGAAAAAAGTCATCAAGAAGCATCTGAAGAAAGAGGTGATGAATACACCTAATTCTGAGATATTGAACTCCAGATAAGGGAAGAAAAGCTGTTGCGGATCAAATGGGACGAGCAGCGGAAACGGTCTATGGAGAAGCAACGGTATCGCGCCAAGATGGAGCGACCGAGGAGAAACGCCAGGAGGTATGCCGTTATATCAAAGAGACAGCAGGACAATACCCCAATCATCGGGGGATGAAGAAGAAGTTGATGGACTTGATGCCAGAGACACCATTTGAAGGAGAGCCGATGGCTGTGACTCGTGAGCCAAACAACATGGAGAAATCACTCCTGTAAATTATCAACTACACCAATGATGAAACAGAAACAATGAGATAATTATAGCACTCTAACAGTACCGCTTGCATCAATCAAATGATACCACCTCGTTAGCGTGGTTACAGGTGTCGCCTACTACGAGAGCTGGCGACACCTGCTGTAATGACATCTTATAGTTCGTTGTCTAAGATTTCCATCATTTCTGCTGCTGTAATCACTTGCGGTTCTTTTGGGAAGTGTTTGAGGTTACCTGTTACTAAGAAGGAATCTTCCTTGCTCAGGCAGACTTCATAGAAGACTCGGTCGTCCTCATCTGGCATTTCGCCAGCATAAGGAAAACGGGACGAATCAATTCCGTTTTGCTTTACAAGTTCTATAACTGTGCAGATTTGGTCGTCTGACAACTTGAATTTTGCGCGATGAAGCACTTCATCGTATTCTTTTATAATGTCATCATTATATAAAGGTATAATACGATGAAGGAACAAACTTTCAAGAACTCTTGCTGTTGAAGCATTTGAGTTGTGGGTGATAAGGGCTGATACAAATATGTTTGTATCAATGACTGCATATACCATTGCGTTCTTTTCTTAATCGTCTGACTTCTCTGATTTCTTCATTGATTTCATCAAGCGTGAGCTCTGGGGTTTCACCTCTTTCTGCTTTAGCTCTAAGTTGCTTGAACGCAGCCTTTGCTTTTGCAGTCACTTCATCTTCTTCTTCATTTTTTGCTTGAATGGAGAAGGGAATGCTCTTACTGCGAATTACTGCCTTAACAAAGATGTTGATAGCGGTATTCGCACTCATGCCGAATTGCTCGCAGAGTTTATCAAACTGTGCTTTCTGCTGGTTGTCCATACGGACTGTCATTGCTGTCTGTGCCATAAGCCTATAATGTTTAATTAATAATCATTCTGATTGCAAATATACTTCATTATGACGTAAAATGGGGCGATAGTATTCATAATTTAATAAAGATTAATAGTTGAATGAATGATATAACTGCTTGTTTCGCTTTCCTGAAACCTTGGATATAAGGTTCCTTACCGTTAAAGAAGGAGTCTTTCGAATCCCTCCGTCTCCCTTTAGATAAGATTAGCTGCACTCGGCAATTTGAAAGCAAACTTTCATTGCGCTCATTTGCAAAATCTTTAGCCAAAGGGAGTTTTTTCGAAAACCTACCCGTCCTTCCTTACCCTTAAGGAAGGCTCCACCTCTCATCTCGGTCTTCTCCCCTCAGGGAAGAAGAGGGGGAAACCGCTCCTCCTCGTCGCTCGGAACCGCTACGCTCTAAGGTTGGCGGACCATCAAAGGTCTCGCCATATTTTGCGGGATGGGACCGCCTGGCAGTTGCGGGAGGAGATCTAATGCTGCTTCAAAGCCCTCGCCATGGTTGTGTGGGATGGGACCGCCTGGGGAAAGCTTGCTGAGGTAGGGAACAGCTGTTTATAGTTTACAGTTAATAGCTTATAGTTTACAACTTATATTCGGGGGATTTTGTTGATTTATTGTGAATTTCTTGGTGTTGTAATTTGCAGATAACTTGCAGATTTATTTTGATTTTCTTTGGCGGTTTCAATAAAAAAGCGGAACTCTGCGGCAATAAACTATAAGATGAATAATGACTATGATGGGAATATTACAAGTTGCCTCTTATATATACAAGCGCTATATGGATGATTTTGGCGTTCGTATTGATGAAATGAAGTTGCAGATTTGAGTGAAGCTAAGAATCAAGGAAGAGGGTGTGGCTTATGACACACCCTCTTCTTTGTAAAACAGCTGTTTTTTATACTTTAATTATATATAAGTAAAAGATGTTATTGTATTTATCACTTATCTGATGTTTATTTCAGAATCAGGCGTATTGGCATCGCCTTGTAGCGGCCATTGTTCATGCCGTTGCTACCACTCACGAATCTCATATTGGATAATCCTATCCTCTTGTTGTAAACATCAAAGTATCTATACCAGAAACCATATTCAGGACTGTTGGTACCGAAGCCCTGCGTACCTGACAGCAAAGTCTTGGTCCAGAGATTTACATGGATAGGGTTCTTATGGCTCTCGCCCTCCAAGAATCCACCCATAGGCAGATAGATGTATGGCAACTCGGAATCCACCGTCTTGATACGCACGCAGTTGTAGGTTTCTCCTAACGATGTGGACTGTGGTACCACCTCCAGATTGCCAGCATTAACTAACTCTTCGAACACGGCATCAGTTGGAATGGTATAGCCTTTTGGTGCCAAGGTGCTGGAGAGATTTCCCTGAGTGGCATCGCTGGTGTTCTTTTTTTCAGAGATACAGAAATAGCCACCAATGGCTTTCTTGTTCTTTTCCAGTGCCACCACATCTGGGGCATAGTAACCATTGTTGGATGCACCTAGGTTGCGGTCTAACATATAATAAGTAGTGGTGGTTTCATCGGCCTTCTTTCCCTTTACCTTTACCACACCATAATAGAACCAGCCCTTCACCTTCTTCTCGTTATCTCCGTTTTCTGCCAACTGATAAACATTATATACCTTGGAATTCTCATCTATCTTATGGAAGATACCAGTATGATAAACAGGATAAGTGATCTCGATGCCAGCCTGGTTGGTGATGGTAAATGAAGACTTCCACAAATCTTCATTTACCGTAGTATTGGCAAGGCTTACCTTCCACTTACCTTTACCTTTATCTTCTTCCACTTTGATTTTATCATCCTTTTTAGTAATCTGATCACCATTAAGTTTAGGGATAAGATACGTGATATCGGCTGTTCCCACGCAGAAATGCAAACCATCATTTCTCACAGCCCCTTGCATTTCTGCAGGAGTGATGCCTTGCACACCATTGTCCAACCAGTAGAAATAGTCGGCAGCTACGGTGGAGTTATTATACTGCATGATAACGGTTCTATCAGGATCATCTTTTCTAAAGTCAAAACCAGCCTGCTTGATGGTTATATCAAGAGAAAGGTCGCCATAAGTAACGGTGATGGTGCCTATACGTGGATTCTCTGATTGGTTATTCTTTTCAAGCGTAAGCTTCAAGGTATATTTCTTACCTTTAGAAGATCTGTTTGTCTCTGGTATATCATTCACGGTCTCTGGCTGACAATCGGTTATCCAAGTATTATTTCTCTTGACACTATATAGCGCACTATCACTACTCGTTGCCTTTGGCAAGGTAGTAACAATGGTTACGGTAGCCTCTGTTGTGTTTGCATTTATCTCCTGATAATCGCTCACTCCCAGTTCATAGTCTTTGCAAGCTATCATTCTGGTGATTTCAGGATTATCGTCCCGCACCTCTACTTCCACTCTATTCTCTGGCAGACTCTTCTTAGCCTCTTCAAGCGTAGAGAAGCCATAGTCGTTTACCTTGGTTACCTTGATGGTATAATGGTGGTTACGGAGCAAGGCATATTGGATTTTCTCTTTAGCATTCTTGTAGAGTGCCACCTTATAATATCCTACACTATCCTTATAATTCGCCTTGATAATCACCATTGCCTTGCCTGCAGAAGTTTCATTTACTGCCACGGTGGTTGCGGTACCGCCGCCCAATGGGTTGTCTTCCGTTCTGAGAACGGTAGATTCCGCCAAGTCATCGGTCGTTGGCTCAATATAATTGGCAGGAGCTATGGCTGCCTTGGTTGCCGTGTTATAGACATACAAGCCTGCATTAGTGAAATTACTCTGGATGCTATTGTCTATCTCCAAACTTATCTTGGCGCATTGGCGCAACATCGGCACTGAAGGATTAGCTTCCAAAAGTTTATCTATTGAAATTTTACCCCAGCAGATAGGGGCATCAAGCTGAGGGTCTCTCTTCTTAGCAGCAGTGAGAGACTGCAAGTCTTGTGCCTCGCTCGGCGTCATGTCGCTGGCATTGGCTACAAGATGTACATTCTTGGTACCAGCAGGTACATTGGTTATCTTTACCTTGTAGCTGCCATCAGACTGCTGTGATAAGGTAGAATCGCAATCTGTCTCGCCTAAGTATTTGTCCTTATCTCCATAGAACACAGCGCAGAGCGAATTGAATGTCTCCGAGGCCCCCGCTCTTGTACCAATCTGTTGCTTGGTGAAGTTAGTCAATTGAAGGTTCAAGACAAGTCCCTCGGCAGGGATTTCATCCCCGCCGAGTCCGATAGCCTCCATCGTATCCTTGCAGGAAACAAGGCTTAGGAGCAATCCAATCCATATCATTAAATGTTTGATCTTCTTCATTGCTTAAACTGATTTATAACAGTGTTCAAATCTGATTCTAATCTTATTTACTCACATCAGATGGCTTGCCAGCGTGCCAAGAGGAGCCATCGTACCAGCCTGTGTCATCATGCTTCTCATAGCTGTTGCCATTGAAAAGGAGAATGGATTTGTCGTCAGAAATTTGATTATCTTTCATAATTCTGATGTCCTTCTCGTGGTCTCCCTTAACAGTCTTGAGGGTAATCACAGTCTCATACCAACCATTGCCGGCATTAGTGCAACTCCAACTTTTTCCATCTTTGTCGAAAATAGTGAATTGTTCTCTTTTGCCATTGTTTTCGTGGGCGACACCATATACCTTAAACCATCCGTAAGTCTGGAATTTGGTGTAAATGGTAAACTTGATGTTCTCAATAGTTGGCATGGCATCATATATGTTCCAAGTAGGGTCTGATGTAGGATCATAGACAATCCAACCCTCGCAGTCCTCATAGTCGAAGAGTGGAATACCTGGTTCCAAGTGTTGTGGGCAGCGATGCACAGAGTAACCTACGCTGTTGTTGTAGTTGTTGCTAAACATTATCAGCGTTTCGCCCGGTTTTATCTTTCTGTCACCAGTGGCTCCGTGCTGTGTATGTTTCTGCACAGCATTTACACTGAAGTCTTTGTAGTACCACCCCGTATTGGTTTGGTCGTATTCCATATAGTCTCCTGGCCAACCTGAATCATCTTTGCCACCCCATTTTTCTGTATATATCCATCCTTTTCCTGTGATGGCATTCTCCGTTTCACCTATTTGGGTATATACGTAGATGCAATGGTTTTTTGTTTGTGGCTGATTCTTGTCACCTGTCCATCTCTCTTCAAACCATCCGTCGTTCCAGTTGTTATTGCCTCCCTCGGTTAAAACACCCAAGAAGTTTCCTGTCACGTTAGATTTGTTCGGGTCGCTTGTGCCGGCGTATGGAATTCTGTCGTTGATGGCTCTGAAGTTGATACGATAGTTACCTACTGCAGGCTTTACCGTTACCTTGATTTTCTTGACAAAGTTGAAGCCTTCTGCAGATTCCTTTGGCTTCACGGTGAGGTAATGTACTGTCGTGGTAACAGGGTTACTGGTTGCCTTAATCTTGAAGGTTCCTTCTGAAGTATCAGGTTTATCGCAAGATGCCTCAATGGTTGACTTACCTACGGTGGAAGAGGCGTTACCGGTGAAAGAGGCGTTACCGGTGAAAGCCAAACCGCCGAGGTTGGTCTTAAACTGTACCACTTTGGTACTGTCGCTACCCCAATAGATGGTTACTTCCTGTGGATTTACCTCAAAATAAGGAGAGGCATCATACTCTACATCGAGATACTTCTTGATGTTACCAGCCTTAATCCAAACCTTTGCCGTACCCTGGTGCTTTCCATTATAGTCGGAGAACTTAATGTCCTCGTTGATTTTGAATGTGATTCTATGATTCTTCACTGCATCTAGCTTGCTCAACACAATCACATCTTTCACACCACTGGATGTTGTTACCTTTTCATCGCAACCGAAATCTGCATTTGTCAGCATTACGTTCGACTCATAGTCGATGGAGTCTGTCGTTGTAGATGTTACGCTCGCCTTCGTCTTGCTTACCCACAAAGTAGTATGGTTGAATTCGGCATCTATCGTTACAGGAGTCCAGTCCTTTACGCTCACATTACAGTCGAGAGTCATGTTTCCCAGACTCTTGATGTTGCCGATAATCTCATAATAGGTGCCACGAGGGAAGGTCGGAACTTCGGTGGAAGTTGGGCTCTCGTCCTGACGATGTCCCAGCTTAATCGTATAGTTGTTCTCAAAGCTACCATTCACAAAGCCATTAACTTTGAGGGTAGACTGCTGAGAGGCATCGGCGATATAACGCTCAGGCAGATAGTAAGTGCCTTGGAAAAGCCACTTATCGGCGGCATACTGTGGAGCAGCTGTAGGAGTAGCACCCTGATCAAGGGTGATGATGTTCTTATTATTCACATTGGCATTGTCTGCATTCTCTGTCCAGTCTCCCGCCTTATAATAACCACCCTTATTGCTTGCCTCAGAAGGAGTTACATAAACTCTATTTTCAAAACCTTTGGCATAATCAAGGCTAACATTAGAATTGCTAAATGCTCCATTCCAACTCAGCGTGGTGCTAGGAGAAAGCTTTTGAGCCAGAATATCCTTGATGCGATAGTTCTTTCCTTTGAATGCAGAACCTTCAGCAGTAGGGTCGAAGAGCAGGTTGAGCTTAACCTTTACGCATGTAAACTTCAGGTTAGCTGCCACAGTGGTATATTTCTTACCACTTTTTTCTATTTTTGTATCGATGATTTTACCGTTTACATCCTTTGGCTCATAAATCATCGGGATGTTTGTAGAAACCGGCATTCCCGGTTCTGTTCCAACACCATAACTCAGTACTATTTTTTTGAGATCATCTTCTGTTTGGATAGTTTGACCGCTCAACACCTTGTTCATATTGGCAACCACATAGATATGGTAAGTGCCCGGCTCGATATTGAGCTGATAGTTAG
>OLQC01002964.1_pt1 | contig 10545 bp, 10 predicted proteins | sample 1672471 | NCBI WGS metagenome assembly OLQC01 (sample SAMEA3136689, study PRJEB25190) | human gut metagenome | biome: human gut; feature: human-associated habitat; material: faeces | place: Austria | collected 2013
ACGTTTGCCATGATTTATCAGGCTCCCTTCACTGCCGAACGGACGAGAACGATGCCGCCCTTGGGGCCGGGGATGGCACCCTTAATGGCGAGAACGCCGTTCTCAACATCCGCGGAAACGATGGTGAGGTTCTGCACAGTGGAGGTCACATGACCCATGCGGCCAGCCATGCGCTTGCCCTTCAGAATACGGCTCGGGGTTGCGCAAGCGCCGACCGAACCCGGACGACGTTCGTTCTTGTGGGAGCCGTGGGTACGACGGTAGGACTTGAAGCCCCAGCGCTTGATGGTGCCGGCGAAGCCCTTACCCTTGGTGGTGCCGGTCACGTCGACCTCAGCACCCTCTTCGAACACCTCAGCGGTGAGTTCCTGACCCAGCTCGTACTCGGTGGCGTTGTCCTCGCGCACCTCGACGAGGTGACGACGCGGGGTAACACCAGCCTTGGCGAAGTGGCCAGCCAGCGGCTTGGTCACCTTGGTCGGGTCGATCTGGCCATAGCCGATCTGGACTGCGGTGTAACCGTCGGTCTCTTCGGTCTTGATGGCGGTCACCACGTTGGTGGACACGTCAACAAGCGTGACGGGAACGAAGAAGCCGTTCTCATCCCACACCTGGGACATGCCGAGCTTCCTGCCCAGCAGGGCCTTACGATCTGCTCTTTGCGACATAGCGGTTCCTCCTCCCTTACAGCTTGATCTCGATGTTGACATCTGCGGGCAGGTCGATGTGCATCAGGGAATCCACGGCCTTAGGGGTCGGGTCCACGATGTCGATAAGACGCTTGTGCGTGCGCATCTCGAAGTGCTCGCGAGAATCCTTGTACTTATGAGGAGAACGAATAACACAGAAAACGTTCTTCTCGGTCGGCAGCGGAACGGGGCCAACAACAGTTGCGCCCGCGTTCGTCACCGTTTCGACGATCTTCTTCGCCGATTGGTCGATGACCTCATGGTCATAGGACTTAAGCCTGATGCGGATTTTCTGTCCCGCCATTGCCGTCCGCCCTTTCTAGCGATTCGTGTACTGTTTACCAGCCTGTTTCGTGTTAAGGGCACCGGCGCGTATGGCCTCCGTTGGACATACGTCCCACTAGCGGTCATCCATCATCAGTGCGCGGCCCATTGCAATCACCGAAGTAATCGCAACCCCGCGCTCGCTTTTTTAATTCCAATTTGCGAGCCCAAAACAGGCAACTTGTTTATTAAAACATTGGGGCGTGACTAATACGGCCGCTTTAGACTCCGGGCGTGTCGCTCCTGCGGCCGGTAGTAGTACATATGCGGACTCGAGGCTGACGACACGCTTCCCCACGCTACAGGAACGATCCTCGTAATCATATGCTCCACGCCACAAGCTGATCGGCAAGACCATTCAACAGCCATATGGCATCCCAAGGAAATGCCGTGCACAACATGAATCCTCGCACCATAATTGACGCACCACACTTAGCACCGCACGCAGAAGTGCCATGCCGGTATTGTTCCGAGAACCACTTTACGAATAAACAAATAATGGACCCCACAGATGATCTCTGTGGGGTCCATATCCGCTATTCGCTCATGGATGCGATTATCCGCACCGCAGCACCCATATACCTATATATAGGCATGCATACGGCGATCTTATCCATGACTTGAACAGATCACACGCGCTCGGAGGCTTCCTCCGTGGCGGCCTCGCCCTCACGCTCCACGCGAATCTTGTGGCCTTCGGCCTGAGAGACGCCATAGTACGCGGCCACGGCGATGTCCTTCATATCGTTGATCAGCGGAATACGCGGATTCGCCGGGGTGCACTGATCCTCGTAGGCACGCATGCCGGCCTGATCGAGGATGGACCAGAAGAAGTCCTCGTCCACACCACACTCCTGGAAGCTCTTGTTCATGCCGAGCTTGTTGTCGCGGTAATCCTCGACGGCCTTCGCCAGGTTCTCCACACCTTCGGCCGGGGTCTTGCCCGGGTCGACACCCAGGTTCTTGGCAATCTCCTGGTAGCGTTCCGGCGCGATGTACTTGTTGTACTTCGGCCAGGAGGTGGGTTCCTCAGGAATCTGGCCGTTGTAGCGGATCACGTACGGCAGCAGGATGGAGTTGGTGCGGCCGTGGGCGATGTGCAGCAGCGCGCCCAGCGTGTGGGCCATGCCATGGCACATGCCGAGGAAGGCGGAGCCGAAGGCCATGCCAGCCATGGTGGCGGCGTTGTGCATCTTCTCCTGGGCGTTGGTCTTAGCCAAGCCTGGCTCACCGTTGACGGATTCCGCCAGATTGTCCCATACCAGCTTGGCCGCGTGCAGCGCCATGGCGTCGGTGAAGTCGTTGGCGTACACGGACACATAGGCTTCGAAGGAGTGGGTCAGGGCGTCGAAGCCAGCGTCGGAAGCCAGCTTGCGCGGCTGGGTGCGTGCCAGCACCGGGTCGACGATGGCCACGGACGGAGTCAGCGCATAATCGGTGATCGGGTATTTGTAGCCGGTCTTGTGATCGGTGATCACGGCGAACGGCGTGACTTCGGAACCGGTGCCGGAGGAGGTCGGGATGCACACCAGCTTGGCCTTCTCGCCCAGCGGCGGGATCTTGAAGGCACGCTTGCGGATATCGAAGAACTTCTCGCGCACATCGGAGAAGGCGATTTCCGGGTGCTCGTACAGCAGCCACATGATCTTCGCGGCGTCCATCGGGGAGCCGCCGCCGACCGCGATGATGGTATCCGGCTCGAACTCCTCGCGCATCATCGCCGCGCCCTTCTCGACGGTGTCGACGGAAGGCTCCGGCTCGACGTAGTCGATGATACGGAAGGTGACGCGATTGTCGCGCGCACGCAGCTGGTCGATGATCTTATCGACGATGCCGAGCTGTTCCATCACCTTGTCGCACACGATGACGGCCTTCTCGATGCCGTACATGTCGCGCAGGTATTTGATGGCATTCGGCTCGAAATAGGTCTTGGCCGGGATCTTGAACCACTGCATGTTGTTGTTCCTCCGAGCAATGCGCTTGATGTTAACGAGATTCACGGCCTGCACGTTGCCGGACACCGAGTTGCCGCCGTAGGAGCCGCAGCCCAGGGTCAGCGACGGGGCGATGGCGTTGTAGATGTCGCCGATGCCGCCGAGGGAGGAAGGCTGGTTCCAGATGATGCGGCAGGCGTGCATACGGACGCCGTACTCACGCACGAGCTCCTGGTTGTTGGTGTGGATGGCGGCGGTGTGGCCGGCACCCAGCTTGAGCATCTTCTCGCACATCTCGAAGGCCTGCTCCTTGTTGTCGGCCTTGAGCACGGCCTGCACCGGGGCGAGCTTCTCGTGGGTCAGCGGCTCGTCGTCGGAGACTTCCTTGCATTCCGCGGCGAGGATGGTGGCGTCGGCCGGGATTTCGAAGCCGGCGGCCTTGGCGATGAACTGCGGGGATTTGCCCGGCACTACGGAGTTCAGCTTCGGGGCCTGGCCGCTGCCTGCCACGCAACCGAACATGTACTGTTCGAGCTTGGCCTTCTCTTCCTTGTTGACGAAGTAGGCCTTGCGAAGCTTGAGCTCCTTGATGAGGTCCTTGTAGATGTCTTTGTGGGCGATGATCGCCTGTTCGGTGGCGCAGATCATGCCGTAGTCGAAGTGCTTGGACAGCACCAGGTCGTTGGCGGCGCGGACGATGTCCACATCCTTGTCGACGTATGCCGGTGCGTTGCCGGCGCCGACGCCGAGGGCGGGCTTGCCGGAGGAGTATGCGGCCTTGACCATGCCCGGGCCGCCGGTGGCGAGGATGGTGGCGATGCCATCATGCTTCATCAGGGCGCCGGTTGCCTCGATGGAAGGATGCTCGATCCACTGGATGCAGTTCTCGGGGGCGCCTGCCTCGATGGCGGCGTCGCGTACGATCTTGGCGGCGGCCACGGAACAGTTCTGGGCGCCCGGATGGAATCCGAAGATGATGGGGCAACGGGTCTTCAGTGCGATCAGGGACTTGAAGATGGCGGTGGAAGTCGGGTTGGTGACCGGGGTGACACCGGCGACCACGCCGACAGGCTCGGCGACCTCGTCGATGCCCAGCACATCGTCTTCGCGGATGATGCCGACGGTCTTCTGGCCGGCCATGTAATGGGTGACGTGCTCGCAGGCGAAGATGTTCTTGGTGGCCTTGTCCTCGACCAGGCCACGGTGGGTCTCGTCCACGGCCATCTTGGCGAGTACCAAATGCTTGTTCAGCGCCGCCACGGAGGCCTTGGCGACGATATGGTCGACCTGCTTCTGGTCGAGCTTTTCGAATTCGACGAGAGCCTGCTGGCCCTTGGCTACGAGTGCGTCCACTTCAGCTTCGGCTGCGGCGAGCTTTTCTTCCGGAGTCGGCTTCGTTGCGCTGTTCTTAGTTTCTGCCACTGTAGGATCCTCCTCTAATAGAGATCTGGAACGTGGTGCGTTATTCCTTATTGCTGATTGCCGTTGTGCAGCAGTCATGTCACGACGCTTCGTGATACCGAATCGCCTGTGACCTGCATCACAATATACATGACCCACTGCATCTTTTCATCCCTTAAGCGGGTTGTGCGTTTCGTGTTACATTCCGTGTGTTTAATGTTTAAACAAGGGTTATTTTTGCACGAAACTCTGTTCATTCTCTCCCAATTGTAACCTTTTGTTCATTTTATATATCAAATGAACATTGCATCACCCCTATTTCTAAAAGTCGTTTTTTAAAACCAGCGCATTCAAGTCTGCCTCGTCAGACAACTTCTGCAAAATCATTTTATTTTAGTGGGATTGTCGCGTGACCGCCCATCGGCAAGATCATCGACCGGCGTTCCCACTGGGTTTCCGACTCGTCTTCCGATGAGCCTTTCGAAACGCCGACGGCGTCGTTCCGGTCTCATCCAGAAAGCGGCGGTTGAAATTCGACGCATTGTCGTACCCGCATTCCTCCCGGATCCTGGCCACCGCGCGATCCGTCGTGGCCAGCAGACGTTTGGCCCTGCCAATACGCAGTCGTCGCACGAAATCCGAGAATCCGATGCCGGCCGCCCGCTTGAAGAAACGGGAAAACGCCGAAGGGCTCATCGACACCAAACGGGCCGCCTCCTCCAGCGATATCTCCCTGGCCAGGTTCTTCGTGACATAAGCGATGGCCTCGTTCACCGTGCGTTCGGTGTCGGAGCTGAGCTCAAGATCGTACCCCGGCGTCACCACCGTGGCTACCTCGGTCTCCGGAGCATCGGCGAATACGCCGAACAACTCGATCAAATCAGCCACACGTCGCGCGGAATCATGGTCGCCCATCCCCTCCAGCAACGCTCCGGCAGCCTGGGCCGACTCCCCGGAGAGCACCACCGCACGCGCGGCACGGCGCAGCACCAGATTGAACCGGGCGGTTTCCGGAAAACACGTCATCAGCGCCTTCATGGTCTGGGGACGCACATGGCACAGCACATCACGTCGGTCCAGCCGTTCCCCCGGCTTCACATCGGAAACCCAGTTATGGGGAAGATTCGAACCGATCAGGGCAACATGCCCGGCACGGAAGGGGACCACGCAATCACCCGCCATCATCAGCCCCGATCCCTCACGGATAAGATGGAACTCGATCTGCGGGTGATGATGCCATTTGGCCAGCGAATTCGGATACCCATGGCTCGCCCATCGCACCGCGGCCTCGGCATCGGGGACGATGACCTCCAACGCCCCGGAACCCGATTCCGCAACGGTCCGACGACGGTCGGCGAACATGATATCGGCATTCATCGAAGCCCCCTTCGTTTGCCTTGACATCACCGGACGGTATGGTTCGACCCATCCCACCGGATGGGCCGAACCATACCCGGCTCAGTCACGATCCACGGTAATCTGCAGCTTGATATCGCCGGGACGTCCCTCATCCATACGGTCGAAGGCGGCCTTGGCATCGGCCATCGCATAGGTGTCGGTGATGAACGGCTTGAGGTTCAGTTTACCGCTGGCGACCAGATCAATGGCCTTCTGGTAGACGTTCGCGTAACGGAATACGTTCTCGATGCGCACCTCGGTCGCCTGCAGCTCAGTGATGTCGATGCTCACGGGATTGACCGGGATGCCGACGAGGACGGCGGTGCCGCCCGGCGCGACGAGCTTGAAGAAGGTCTCGTAGGCCTTGGGAGCGCCCGAGCATTCGAAGACCACATCAGCTCCCCAGCCTCCGGTTTCCTCACGCACACGTTCGACAAGATCCTCCTTGGTGAGATCCACCGGCACGATTCCCGGAATCTTGCCGATGATGTCGAGCTTGATGCTGGAAACGTCGGAGACGATCACCTTGGATGCGCCACCGGCAAGCGCGCAGGAGGCGGTGAGCATGCCCACCGTGCCGGAGCCGGTCACCACGCACACATCGCCGGGTTTGATGCCGGCCTTGGTGGCGGCCCACATGCCGACGGCGGTGGGTTCGAGCAGCGCTCCCTCGCCATAGCTCACATTGTCCGGAAGCTTGTAGGTGAACGCCGCGGGATGGTTGACCGTCTCGCACAGGCAGCCATCCACCGGCGGGGTGGCGAAGAAACGCACGGCCGGATCGACGTTGTACATGCCGAGTTTGCTGGCACGGGAATTCATGTCCGGGATGCCGGGTTCCATGGCCACGCGATCGCCGACTTCGAAGCCCTCGACGCCGGGACCTACCGCGACGACGGTACCGGAAGCCTCATGCCCCAGAATCATCGGCTGTTCGACCACGTATTTGCCTACACGCCCATGCGTGTAATAGTGCAGATCGGATCCGCACACCCCCACGGTATGCGGGGCGATGGTGAGCTCCCCCGCCGCCGGAGCCGGGGTGTCCGGCACCTCGCGCACGTTGATGACGCCCTTCTTCTCAAGAACAACTGCCTTCATGATGTACTCCTTCTGTTTGGTTGATTGGTTGATTGGTTACATATTCGATTGCCGACGGGCCACGGCACCATGGCCGATGACACCGGCATGTGGGCTCTCACCGTCAGGCGACGGCCTGCCCCCGCCATTCCGGTTCGGGCTGTGCCGATTCGCCGCTCGATTCCAGAGACTTCCGGGATTCCAAGGCTGTTGCGTCCTCGCCCTTCAGTCGCCGCCCGCGTTCATCGAATCCGGGCTGCTTCGGCCGGATGAACACCGTGATCAGCGAACCGACCGCATAGAACCCGGCATAGGCCCAGCACACGCCGCCATAGCCGACGGTGGAGATGAGAGCCGTGGCGATCAGCGGGCCGAAGAACGTGGTCAAGCCGGAGGCGAGATTGTGTGCGGAAATCGCCGCGCCCTTATGATCCGGGGCAAGAGCCGGGAATATGGCTCCCATCGGCACGAAAGCGGAGACACCCAGACCAAGCACAACCGCGTCGACACACATCAGCGCCATATTGCCGCCGAAGAAGCGGGGAATGTAATACATGCCCAGCGTGCCGAACACGCATCCCCAGCACCCGAACCAACGCATCTGACGCATCCATCCGTAACGGTCGCCCATACGCCCCCAGAACACGTTGCCGAACACGGTGACGACGAACTGGAATCCCCAGATCCGGCTCCATTGCGAGACTCCGAACCATGCGCCGCCGCCATTGGTGTGGGTGGCGAGATACAGCGGCATGATGACCGGGAACCCGTACAGCGTGAGATTGCAGATCACACGAACCACTGCGGCGAGGGCGATCTGACGGTTCTCCACGAGGATGGTGGCGCCACGGCTCAACTCATAGAGCTTCTCCCTGGCACTCATTGCATCCGTCTTCTCGTTACGGGTCGATGGCACCAAGGCAAGGCAGATCAGCAGACCGGCAACCGCGAACGGCAGAGACAGCCACAAGCTGCCGTATTCCCCGACCCATCCGATGGTGAAGCTCGGCAGGTATGCGCCGAATACGCCGATGCCGAAGGAATAGGATGTCCAGAACCAGCCCATCGCCGTGGCGAGCTTGCCCGGGTCGACGGTCTGCGAGATCAGGACCACGAAGCTGTAGATGAACAACGGGTATCCCGCGCCTCGCAGCGTATACACCGCGAGCATCAACGCATAGGATCCGGATGGCAATGCCATGGTCAGGAACACCAGGTGCAGGCAGATCCACGAGATCGCACCGATGAGCATGATGCGCTTGGCACCGAACATTTCGGCGAGCACGCCAGACGCCCAGCCTGCGACCGCGGCCATGAGCCCGTACATGGTGAACATCAGCGATGCCTGAGATGAGCTGAATCCCTGATCGACGATGTATTTGGACAGGAAGGTGAGTTCGAAGCCGTCACCGGTCATGAACACGGCGATGGCGATGAATCCCGCCAACAGTTTCCTTGGCAATCCTATGGACATGTTTCCTCGTTTCCCAGCACGTCGTTGTGTGTTGTGTCTGTCCGCTCCTCCTTGGGCGTAATACCATTCTCATGCTGGAAAACCGGGTGTTTTGGTGCCCAACCACCTCGTTGTGATACTTTTTTGACACACGAGACAGGGCAACATTTCAAAAAGTCTTTTGCTAAAGTAATGAGGGGCCTTACACAGGCAACGACGCGCGAAACGGAAAGGATACGTCATGAAGCCCATGCCATCAACAGCGGTCAAACAGGCCAACCGTCAGGCGATAATCGACTATCTGTACCGGCATGGCCCGTCCACCAAGCAGCATCTGCAGATGACCCTCGGGCTGAGCCTGCCCACCATCACCGCCAATCTGCGTGACCTTGAGGATGAGGGACTGGTCGGACGAGGCGAGCCGACGGAATCGACCGGCGGACGCAAGGCACAGACCTTCGTGTTCAAAGCGCAATCCCACGCGGCAATCGGCATCACCATGCGAACAAACGCCATCACCATGGTGGCGGTGGATCTTTACGGCAACGTCATTATGCGCAGGCGCAAACGCGCAACATACTGCAACGACAGCGATTACTACGATATGGTCGGCGACCTGGTCACGGAATTCGCCGGTAAGGTCGTACGGTCCGGCAGCGAGGTGCTCGGCGTCGCCTATTCCATGCAAGGTATCATCTCCGCCGATGGTACAGCCATTACCTTCGGCAAGATCATGAGCAACACCGGGCTCACACTGGAAAAGCTCACCCGTCACATCGAACTGCCGGCCATTATGATCCACGATTCCGACGCCTCCGCCATGGCCGAACTGTGGTTCGACCATACGATACGCGACGCGGTATGCGTATATCTGGAACGCAGGCCGGGCGGCGCCGTCATCGTCAACGGCTCCCTATACCAGGGCCCGAACCTGAGTAACGGCACCATCGAACATATGTGCCTTGTGCCTGGAGGGCGAATCTGCTACTGCGGCCAGCGCGGCTGCATGGACACCTACTGCTCCCCCGAGGCGCTGGCCATCGACGGGGAAAGCCTATCGGGATTCTTCTCAGTACTGGCGCAAGGCGAGCCTGAGCACAGGCAGCGATACGGGGAATGGATGGACCATGTAGCACAGGCCATTGCCAATATTCGCGCCGTATTCTCCGGAGACATCATTATCGGCGGCGAGGCATCGCAGTACCTGGATGACGACGCCATTACGGATCTCAAACGTCGCGTGGAGGCCCTCAGCCCATTCCATTCCGAGCATTTCTCGCTACGCAAAAGCAGGTGCACTGACGATCAGAACATCATCGGCGCGGCATTGCGTTTCGTGCAGTCCTATGTGACCGATATCTGCAATACGGAAGTCTGACGGCCGCTGTCGGGAACTGGGAATGGTTTTGATGGCGGAGCGAATGGAGTCCATGCCGGCCCCATCGCTGAGACGCCTGACGAAAGCGCAACCGCCGCCGTCCCCAGACTCGTCCCATATCGGCACCCGCATCACGACACGCCAGTTTTATAAAGTCACTTACAAAAAGTGAGGGGGGGTTCTATACTCGGCACCGTCAACCGGAACATTCGGCTGACGGCAACCGCCCTTCGAAACAAGGACACAACGAAAGGAACATTATGAACAAGAGCAAGCTTTTCGCCTCCATCAAACGCGGATTCGCCTTCGCCGGCATGAACGCCCTCGCCTCCGCCGGCTACAGCAAGTCCATTGTGGACGCGATTGAGCAGATGGAAGACATCAAGTAAGTCCGCAACATCGCATAGACAGTAACGAAAATCGGCAAGGACAACGGGGGCCTCGTCAGACAGCCGCCAGCAGGGCGGTTTTTTATGCCTGAAATCGTGCGGGAATCGGCACTGGCACATGGCGGCAAAGAGCCGACATGCCGCACAGGAACCACTGCCAACCCCATTATCGCAATCGTGCCACCGGACTTTCCGCATTCAACAGTCATCAACCTCAACCGCATGCAGAACCCTCATACCATACACGTGCAAAGCCGCAAGATACATAAACGGCGAGGGGTGTGCCTCCATCCGATTTCCATGAATGAAGACACACCCCTCGCCGTTATCCAGTAACAGACTCAGACGATCTGGCAGAACTCGATGGTCTCGCCGTTCGGCCCGTACACATTGAAGTAGCGGATGCCATGCTCCCAGAAGCTGTCGATGTGCTGAATCTCGGTGTCTTTGAAGTTCAGACCGAGTTCCTTGGCGTTCTCGAATGCCGCTTCGATGTCCG
>OLQC01002966.1_pt1 | contig 10539 bp, 9 predicted proteins | sample 1672471 | NCBI WGS metagenome assembly OLQC01 (sample SAMEA3136689, study PRJEB25190) | human gut metagenome | biome: human gut; feature: human-associated habitat; material: faeces | place: Austria | collected 2013
TCTAAAACCAGAAGTTTCTTTTCCTGTTTGTGATGTTTTGCATATATCCCATAGTAGCGAAGCATTTTGAAATGTTTTTCAGGGATGTGGACAATCAGTTTCTGGATGAAGTCCAAAGCAGGAATAGTTTCAGTAACAGTTTTGTTGTCTTCGTGTCTGGTGTACATTTCATTTTTAACTTTACGAAAAGATGGACCAATGCGGGAAGTTTTTATAAGCTGGTTACTAAGTGACCACCTTATTGGTTACTGGTGCCACCTGGTGGCCACTATTTCTGACATGAGGAATAAATTAAGGATTGGTAATGAAAATCCTCTTGACAAATCCGTCGTAAGAATATATTGTATTACTTATATAGTACAAAAATACGGAAAGGGGTGATTGCATGGCATGGGAATTGGATTCGGATCGTCCTATTTTTATTCAGATTGTGGAGCGGATTCAGATGGAAATAATATCCGGTAAATACAGTCCGGGAGATAAGTTACCTTCTGTCAGGGATCTGGCGGCGGTAGCTGCAGTAAATCCGAATACGATGCAGAAAGCACTGACAGAGTTAGAGCGGACAGGACTTGTGTATTCCCAGCGTACAAGCGGGAGATTTATAACGGAGGATGCAAAAATGATTGAGGAGTTGAAGAATAATCTGGCACAGGAACAGATTAAGGAATTTTTGGAAAATATGAGCAAGCTTGGCTATAAGAAATCAGAAACCTTATCTTTGATTGAGGAGATTTTGGAGGGAGAGCAGGCATGAGTACATTATTGGAAGTAAAAGATGTATGCAAGCGATATGGAAAGAAAACTGCGCTTGACCATCTGAACCTGACCTTAGAGAGCGGACATATTGTTGGCCTCTTAGGACCGAACGGAAGTGGAAAGACAACACTGATTAAGCTGATTAACGGAATTCTTACTCCGGATGAGGGCGAGATTTTGGTGGAAGGAATGAAGATTGGCGTAGAGACAAAGAAGGTGGTTTCTTATCTGCCAGACCATACATATCTTAACATGGGGATGCGGGTACGTGATATTTTAGATTATTTTGAAGATTTTTATCAGGATTTTGATGTGGTAAGAGCTTATGATATGCTGGCAAAATTATCCATTAATCCCAATGATAAATTAAAATCCATGTCCAAGGGAACCAAAGAAAAGGTGCAGCTTATTTTAGTAATGAGCCGTCGTGCGGACTTATATGTTCTGGATGAGCCGATTGCAGGAGTAGACCCGGCGGCAAGAGATTATATATTGCGGACGATTCTTACCAACTATGATGAGAATGCAACGATTCTGATTTCAACCCATCTGATTGCAGATGTTGAGAATGTATTAGATGAGGTAGTCTTTATTCAGAATGGAACAATCAGCCTGACTTCATCAGTAGATGATATTAGAATTAATCAGGGTAAATCGGTGGATGCTTTGTTCCGGGAGGTGTTTAGATGTTAGGAAAAGTAATGAAACATGAAATGAAAGCAACCTGGAAAGTATTATTTCCACTGGCAATGGTTTTGGTCGGCGTTACGTTAATTGGCATGCTGATGATGAAAATGCAGGTTTTCGAAACAGATATAGGAGCCTTGGTCGGGCTGGCAATGCTTCTTTTGTATATCATTGGGCTGATTGCATTGAGCGTTACGGCATTTATTTTTCTGCTGGTTCGGTTTTACCACAGCATGTATGGTGCAGAAGGTTATTTGTCACATACCCTTCCGGTAACCACTTTTTCCTTGATTAACGGAAAGCTTTTGGTGGCGGTATTCTGGGATGCAATTACGACAATACTTGTTTATGTTTCGGCATTTTCATTGATAGTGACAGCAGGATTGAATCTGGGTAATGAAGGGGAAAGAATCAAACTGGGAGAATTGCTGCAGCAGCTGGGAGATATGATAGGAATTTCGATTCCGGCACTCTTTGGCTGGGCAATATTATATAGTGTGATTTCTGCGTTTTCCGCTATGCTTATGGTATATGCCAGCATGGCAATCGGTCAGTTGTTCCGCCACAAAGTTGCAATGTCGATTGTGATGTATGGTGTGCTTTATGCGATTCTTCAGATTGTATCTTTTGTGATATCCATTAATTCAGCAAATGGATTTGTTGAGAAACAGGCTGCAATGGGAGATGACAGCTTCTTTAGCATAACGATTGCAAATATGTATGGAAATATATTTTCAAAGAGCATGATACTTTACATCGGTGTATCAATTGTATGCTATATCATAACAGCATTGATTACCCATAAGAAATTAAATCTGGAGTAAATGAGAAAACTACTTGTTGTGCATCCTCGAGGAACGTTTTTCAAATTACAGGAAAGCAATTTCCTGTAAAGTAAGAAAAGGCGGAACCAATCAAAAAAAGACTGGTTTCGCCTTTTTACGTCGCCATGAATTCCATAGAAACTGCCAGTGGCAGTTTCGGCTGGCACAGATTAGCGGAGAAAAATAAGAAATTACTTCGAAAGAAGACAGTCAATCAGCTTATCATTCATCTCCGGCATCATAAAGCAGAAGCGGATGTATTTGTTATCTAAGAAAGGAAAAGTAGAGCAGTCGCGAATCATCATATTCTTCCGGATTGCTTTATCAAATAAATCCGCAGAAGTAATGTCCTCCCTTAAGATTTTAAGAAGCATGAAGTTGCCGGATGGCTTGTATGGTTTGAAATCCGGGTGATTTTTAAAGATTTCATAAATCCGGGCACGCTCTGAAGAAATAAGAGATTTTGTCTGCTGGATGTATTCCTCATCGGTAAACATCAATTCTCCGGCAATTACGGCAAGAGAGTTAATGGTCCATGGATTTTTTCTGGTATTGATGGATTTGATTAAATCCTGATTGCCGCTGATAGCGTAGCCAAGGCGGAGCCCAGGAGCAGCAAAGAATTTGGATGTTCCACGCAGGATAATAATATTGTTATAGTAGTGGGTCAGTGGAACTGCGGTAATTTCATCCATGTTATCGGCAAATTCCACATAAGTCTCATCGACCATGACAAAGATATCATATTGCTTGCAGATATCTAAAATCCGGCGCATATCCGTCCGGTTGATGCAGGATGAGGTAGGGTTATTGGGATTGCAGAGTACTAAAAGGTCGATGCTTTCATTTAAGTGAGCGGTAAAATCATCCACATCAAGGACGAAATCATCCTTTTCCCGGAGTGGATAGTAGAGTGTAGTACCGCCGCCTAAGGAAATTTCGCGCTCATATTCCGAATAAGTCGGACCGAGAATCATGGCTTTTTTCGGATGCTCAATCTGAATAAAAAGAGAGATTAATTCCGTGGAGCCATTTCCTACAATGACCTGGCTGGCATCGGTGCCGGTATAGGCAGCAATACATTTTCTTAAAGAAGTATATTCCCGGTCCGGGTAGGATGTAATGGCATCAATATGGGAAGCCAAAGTACTTCGCAGTAACGGAGATACGCCTAAGGGATTGACATTGGCGGAAAAGCTTGTAATATCCTCTTTTTTGATACCGTAAACGGCTTCTATTTTCTCTAAATCACTTCCGTGAAAATGTTCTTTTGGTGTTATCATGAAAAAGACCTCCTGTTAAAATACAACGGAAAGAAAGTTGCATGTGTGTTTTAAATAGTTTATAATCTATTATAACTGTAATGAGAGAAAAAGCAACAAAATCTCATATCGGAGAAGGAAAAGCAGGTGACATTTTGCGTAGACGGATTCAGAGACTTGCAGCAGGAAAATTTGAACAGGAACAGCCGGTTTTATCTCTTTCGGAAGAGAAGATTGAAATTGAGGTATTAGAGGGACAGGATTATACGGGAGAATTTGTGATTGAAGTATCCAACCATGTTCCGGTAAAGGGGCTGATTTATTCCTCTAATCCATATATGGAATGTCTGACACCGGAATTTGAAGGGGAAGAAGTCCGAATCGGATTTCAGTTCCATAGTGAGGGTTTCCGGGTTGGCGATATACAAAAGGGTGAATTCTGTATTATTTGTAATCAGTTGGAATACAGCCTTTCTTTTGTTGTGTCTATAATCCGGCCTTATGGAAATGCGTCTACCGGAAGAATCCGAAATCTCAGTGATTTTATCAAACTGGCACAGACGGATTATATGGAAGCTTACCGCCTGTTTGCTTCCCAGGGCTTTCAACATGTATTAAAAGAAGAAAAAGGAAAAGAACTATTATGGTATGCCGGCTTTGGCGGACCGGGAGCATTGATTTCCGGTATGGAGGAGTTCTTGGTTACGATCAATGCCAAGCCACGCATTGAACTTGCGTTAAAAGAACAGGAAATTACCTATCAGGATATCAAAGAGGAGCAGAAGGAAACGCTTTTTGTGCAGAAGAATGGCTGGGGGTATATAAGCTTTGAAGCACAGACAGACAGCAGCTTCTTAAAACTGGAAAAGAATGTTTATACTTCAGATGATTTTACCGGAAGTATCTGCGACCTTATTTATTATATTGACCCGGCAGAACTTCATACCGGAAAAAATTATGGAAGAATTACTTTAGAAAATATTTATCAGCATCTTACTTATGAGATTACCATAATCAGGACGCCGGAGCGCAGAGAACAGGAGCATATCGATTATCTGGAAGAGCAGAGAACACTTGCACATATCACCGGAATCTATCTCAATTATCGTATGAAAAAGATTGGTGCAGGACTTTTTGCATCAGGAATGTTAGATGCACTGAATCATCTGATTGCAATGTGGCCGGAAAATGCCTGGTATCTTCTGATGAAAATACAGGCATTACTGGTAAGCGGACAGAAGCAGGAGGCAGAGTGGTTATTTAATGAGTTCCGGCGGAAAGAGGAAGCAAAAGATACACCGCTTTATGCATATTTCCTCTATCTCCGTACGTTGTGGGAGCGTGAAGAATCCTATGTGAACCGGCTGACTGCAGAGATTGAAGAAATTTATCAGAAAACCGATGATATCCGGGTGTTCTGGATGCTGCTTTTCTTAAAGAAAGAATATTGTGAGAATGATACCAGGAAAATCCGGGCAATTGAGAGCCAGATGTTAGACGGCTGTAACAGTCCGTTTTTCTATATCGAAGGATTCTATTTATACTGGCAGAATCCGTATCTTTTAACGAGACTTACTGATTTTGAAATCCGTATTCTTTACTGGGCGGCAAAAAAAGGTGTATTGACCAGTGACCTTGCCATGCAGATTACGACGCTGGTATCGGAAAAACGGGTATTTCATCCGTTGCTTTATAAGACTATGTGCATGGCATATGATAAATTCCAGAATAATCAGATGTTGTCAGCAATCTGTGCTTACCTGATAAGAGGACAGCGTTTTGGATTGCATTATCATATCTGGTTTGAACGTGGCGTGGAGGAAGATTTGCGGCTGGCAGGATTAAATGAAGCATATTTAATGTCCATGGATTTACTTGCCATTAAGAAAATTCCACGGATGATACAGATGTATTTTCAGTATAACAGCAGCATTCCATACAAACAGAAGGCGGCTCTGCTTGCAAATGTAGCGGCGTTAAAGGAGAAAGAGCCGGAGGTATATTCCAGTTACCGGAAGCGGATGGAAGAATTCGCAATTGCCCAGATAGAAGAAGGTCATATCGATGATAATCTGGCGATTATCTATTCTGATTTATTAAATAAAGGCATGATACAAAAAGAGATGGCAGGACCACTGGCGAAGATTCTCTTTACCCATAAAATGAACTGCTTTGCACCGAATATTGTGCGGATGTATGTTTTGCATGACCAGCTGCGAAAAGTGCAGTGTGTGCCGATTGTAAATGGCAGTGCTTATTTTGAGTTATACAGCAAGGACTATGTCATTGTATTTGAGGATACGAAGGGATACCGGTATGGTAGTGAGATTTCATACCAGCTGGAAAAGCTGATGAGGCCGGGTGCCTTTTACCGTACCTGCATGGAATATGCACCATATGAGATTTCGTATCTTTTGTATCATTTTACATCCAGGGATACCCACCTTGCATTTATGCCGGAGGATAGTGAGTATTTACGCATCTTCTTAAAAGAGGAAGCATTGCGGGAAAGTTACCGGGCAGAGCTTTATGCAAAGGCAGTACATTTCTATGAGCAGGAAGATAATCAGGAACTGGTGGAAGAGTGTCTGCGTCATGCACCGCTTTCTTCTATGAAGCGGGATGACAGAGCCTATCTTTTGAATCTGATGTTGGAATACCGGTTATATGAGATTGCATATCCGGATATCCGGGAATTTGGCTGGGAAGGCATCCGGCTGGAGAAACTGACAGCACTTCTGACTTATGAAATAGAAGAAGTGGATTATGAAAGTGATGACTTCCTGCTGGCACTTTGTGCAGTGACTTTTCAGGCGAAGAAATACAGTAAAGAGATGCTGCAGTATTTAGCACAGTTCTACTGCGGTCCGACCCGTGTAATGGCGGCGGTCTGGTCAGCAGCGCAGACTTTTGATATAGATACCAGAGACTTGGAAGAACGGTTATTGATGCAGATGTTATATACAGCAGAATTTGTAGAACAGGTGCAGAGCATTTATGAAAGCTTTGTGTCACACGGAGCACCGCATCTTCTGCAGAAAGCATATGTAAATTATTTCGCACATTTCTATTTTGTGCATCAGGGCATTGTACCGGAAAATGTCATTAGAGGCTTAAAGAAAAATTATGAGGAACAGGAAGAATTAAGCCAGGTGATGAAGCTGGCACTGCTTTATGCAGTGGCGAAGAGGGATTTGTCCATAGAAGAAAAAGGTGTAATGGAGATGACAGAGCAGCTTCTACAGGAGCAGCTGTCACAGAATCTTTATTTTGCATTTTATCAGCAGATGCCGGAAGAGATCCGCTATCGATTTCATTTTTACGACCGGAAGTTTTTGGAATACCGGACAAACCCAAGTAAGCGTGTGGTGGTTCACTATCAGAAGGGTGAATCCTATGTGGATGAAGATATGAATGAGATGTATGAGGGCATTTTCGTAAAAGAATTTATCGTATTTTTTGGAGAAGAAATTCCGTATTATATTTCAGAGGAAGCACCACGGGAGTCCGTTGTGACTGAGAGTGGACGGCTTTCCTGTAAGGATGTCTGTGGCAGGGAAAACGGAAGCACCTATGATATGTTGAATGAAATGGAATTAGAATATACCTTAAAGGATTATGAGAAGTTAGAGCGGCTTTTACGGAAATATGACAGCATGAAGAAAAGGAATGAAGAACGTTTTCAACTGATGTAATAACAGGGAAAACAATAACAGGGTGATGATATGAAGGAAAAAAGCCTTTCAATAGGACTTGATTTTGGAAAAAAATACGCATTAGTATCATATTGTACATCCGATATGTCAGAGCCGGATACCATCAGTACCGTGGCAGGCAGTGAATTGTACCAGATTCCATTAAGCCTTTGTAAGCGGAGAGGAATCGGACAGTGGTATTACGGAAAAGAAGCAGAGACTGTCATGAAAAATGGCGAAGGAAGCGGCTGTGACCGGCTCTTTGGCCGGGCACTGGCAGGCGAACAGGTTACCGTGGAAGGGGAAACTTATGATACGGTAGAACTGTTAAGTCTCTTTGTCCGTAAAATTCTTACGGTACCGCAGAAATTCGGCATATCCATGAAGCTGGCAAGAATTACCATTACCATGGATACTTTAAACCGGGAGAAGATGGAACTGATTGAAAAAATAGCCGGACGGATGAAGTGGACAAAAGAGCAGTATCATGTCATCGATTATGCAGAAAGCTTTTATTACTATGCTTTAAGCCAGAAGGAAGAACTGTGGCTGCATGATGCAGTTCTCTTTGATTATTCCAAGAACAGTATGCGCTTTTATTACATGGAGCGTAATCTGAATTCCACACCACAGCTGGTTCATATTTATCTGAAAGATTATGGTCCTTTGATTGGCAATAAAGACACTGCGTTTTTAGATGTAGTAACAGATGCCGTTTCCCGTAAAATTTATTCTTCGGTATATCTGACCGGGGATGGTTTTGATGGAGAATGGATGAGAGAATCCTTAAAATTTCTCTGCAACGGAAGGCATGTTTTCTTGGGCAAAAATCTTTATGCTAAGGGAGCCTGTTATGCATCCTGCATCCATACCGGAATGCAGCCATGGCAGTTTGTCTATATTGGCGAGAATGAGATGAAGGTAAATATCAGCCTTAAAGTAAAAGACCGGGAAGAACTTATTTTCCATACACTGGTAAGTGCAGGAGAAAACTGGTATGAAGCAAAGAATCAGTGCGAGATTTTACTGGCAGGTACGAATACCGTTGATTTCTGGCTGCAGCTTCCGGACAGCAGGGAAGCAAAGATAGAATCCTTAGAGCTTACGGATATTCCCAAACGGCCGGAACGTATGACCAGACTTTCTGTTATGACAGAAGCACTGTCGGATTCCGCTGTAAAGGTTACCATACGGGACCTTGGATTTGGAGAGATTTATAAAAGCTCTGAAAAAGTGTGGGAATATAAAATGGAACTGTAGGAGGAGAACTCATGGGAGAATTGATTTTATGCAATCGGAAAGAAACCGATGTGCCATATTATTTAGAACAGAATATGATAAATATCTATTCCCTGGAGGAATTGAACTGGTATATTTTAAACCACACGGAATATCTTGACGATTCTTTTGTGTCGGATGATTTAATCAGCTGGATTGCAGAGGAGTTAAAAGACCTGGAGTTAGCCGGGCAGTTAAAAGAGGCTGTCCGAAAGAAAATAACGCTGGCAAAGAAAGTCCGGCTTCTGATGGATGCATGCGGCTTTTGCACAAAGAAAGAAAAAGATGAAATCGAATATGCACTGGCAGAAGTAGAAAATAAATCAGAAATTGAATGTATGAAAATCAGGGCAGACAGAAGCCTTATGAATCATCGGTATGTCATGGCTATCAGGGAATATATGCGTCTGCTGCAGAAGGAAGAGGCGGGGAAGCTGGCTACTTCTGTCATAGGAAATATATGGAATAATATTGGAGTTGCACATACCGGATTATTCCTGTACCGGGATGCGGCACGATGCTTTAAGAAAGCTTATGACTATAATAACAATCCGGCATGTATGCGGGAGATGGAAGAAGCATGGCGGATGGCAGCACCGGATGAAAAGGAACAGGTTTATGAAGTATCAGAAGAACTGCAAAAGACATTAGAGGATATTCATAAGCAATGGAATGATGAGGAAGAAGTACTGGAAGCATTTCGGGATGTGCTGGATAAGAAAAAATATATTTACGAAAGCAATGGACGGTGGGTATAACATTGATTAAATTTTTTAGAAGAAAAAGGAAACCAAAGAAAACAATCGAAGAGGTCTTAGAATGTATCACAGAGGATACGTTATCGGAAGAAGACCGGAAGGATGAACATAAAGTACAACATTATGTTCTGGGTCACTGTGAACAGATGATTGATACCACAAAGACCCTGGAAAATGAAAAGTCTGAATATCGTATGCCGTCTTCTGCTTGAAAAAAAATCCAGATTATTGAAGAACTGCCGGAAGATGAGGCAGCTGCTTTAAGAGATACTGCAAACAGTATTCTTACACTGGACCAGTCCCGTTCCGATTATCTGAAAGCAACCAAGAAGCTGACAGATACGCAGTATGCACAGATGGAACAGGAAGAGGAGACTTTGACGGAATCCATTCGGACCCTGCAGGCAAATGAGATGTATCAGGCGGCCGTAAAGCGTGATATGAATTACCTGGAAGGGGAGAAGAATGAATGGGCCTATTACCGGGAAGAGTTAATGGAAGAACAGAAGATTCTGCGGAAAGCATCCTATGTAGTATTTGGCATGGTACTGGCATTCCTTGCAGTCATATTGTTTCTTCATGTGGCATTGGAAATGGATGTACGGATTCTATTTACGATTCTGATGGTAGCTGCGGCAGCCAGTGGATTCTTTATGCTGTACCGGAATCAGAATAATACAAGAGAAATCAAGCGGGCAGAAGTGAACATGAATCATGCCATTACTCTTTTGAACCGTACTAAAATAAAGTATGTAAATTCTACGAATGCGGTGGATTATGCCTGCGAGAAATACCATGTGCATAATTCCTATGAACTGACCTATCTCTGGGAGCAGTACTTAGAAGCCAGGCGGGAAAGAGAGAAATTTGAGCGGAACAGTGATGACTTGGAATATTTTAATGGAAAGTTAGTACGCATGCTGCAAAAATATGAACTTTATGATGCAAAGGTCTGGATTAGTCAGCCCAATGCACTGGTAGATAAGCGTGAAATGGTGGAAATCAAGCATGAATTATTGAGCCGGCGGCAGAAAATCCGGGCATCCATTGAATATAACATGGATGTAGTATTAGAACAGAAGGAAGAAATTGAAAAACTCATGAAAGAGTATCATGAGGAAATCCCGGAAGTCCGTGAGATTATTAATTCTGTGAACCGGCTCTGCGGAACCGGAGAATGAAAATAGCGTATCATCGATAGAAAATATCGGTGATACGCTATTTTTTACTTTACAGGAAATTGCTTTCCTGTAAAGTAAAAAACGCTCCGCGAGGA
>OLQC01002967.1_pt1 | contig 10534 bp, 4 predicted proteins | sample 1672471 | NCBI WGS metagenome assembly OLQC01 (sample SAMEA3136689, study PRJEB25190) | human gut metagenome | biome: human gut; feature: human-associated habitat; material: faeces | place: Austria | collected 2013
ACCGCATTCTTCACCACAACCGTTATGGCAACTGATTTTTTACCGGATTTGGCGGTAATTCTCGTCGTTCCCGCCGTTTTCGCTACAACCAGGCCTTTCTTTGTGACTGCCGCTACATTCGCTCTGGAAGAAGTAAAGGTAATCTCTTCCTCAGACGTGAGCGGTTTTACGGTCAGATTCAGTGTTTCTGCCTGTCCTGTGTACAGAGTAAGTTTTTTCACAGAGGCGGTAATGCTTGTGGTTTTTACCGCTGTTCTCTGTACTTTAACTATGATTCTGGCAGCTTTTCCGCTGGCCAGCTGCACGGTGATCTTAGCAGTTCCCGGCGTTGTTCCGGCAGCGATAGTGCAGGTTCCGTTCTTCTTTCCTGCAACTCTTACAACCTTTGTATCACTGGACTTCCAGGATTTCACGGAATCGCCCTTTGCCATCTCAGTTACTTTTACCGCTGTGGTCTTCTGTTTGATCTGCAGAGAAATGGAGGAAACGTTGAGTTTCAGAACCTTTGTCAGTTTTTTGCCAACGGTACGGGTCTCTGTCTTCTTGCAGATTGTGCAGCTTCGCTGCTGCTTGGCTGCCGCAAATACAGTAGCCTTAGAAGTTGTCTTCCATGCGCTCCAGATGTGGCCGGTGGCGGCGATTGTCGTCTGGGCTTTCAGCACTTTTCCACAGGTCGCGCAGTGGCTTCCTTCGGTTTTTCCTGCTGTCTCACAGGTAGCTTTCACTCCGGCGTCGGTAACTGCGGTGTGGCCTTTTGCAGGGATCGTTTCCTGCGCTTTCAGCACTTTTCCGCAGGTCGCGCAGTGGCTTCCTTCCGTCTTTCCGGCGGTCTCGCAGATTGCTTCTACGGCTGCGTCTGCTACTTCGGCGTGACCCGCTGCAGGCAGGGTATCTTTCCAGGTGGAGCCGCACACATTGCACTCATAGGTTGTATAGCCATCTTCCGTACAGGTCGCATCCTTATGATCTATAACTTTTTCGTCGTGATTGCAGAGAATAAGTATATAGTTCTTATCTGCCAGATAATTTCCGTCCGCATCCCGATATTCCACTATGATCTCCATAGACTGAATGCTGCCTTTTCTCAGAGTGGTATCCTTATCCAGGCTCACGCTCAGAAGACCTGTCTCACTTATGGAAGTATGAACGCCCTCTGTATTGTTTAAAATCTCCCGGATCACAAAGGTTCCGTCTTCAGTTTCTTTTCCTTCCGGCCTGCTGATACTGTATACATAAGGAGTGAACTGCTCCTTCAGGCTCTCTCCGGGCGCCAGCACCTGCAAGTTCTCTTTTTCGGTCTTCAGCTGATAATACTTTCCTTTAACTGTGATATTCAGGCCATTGGAGGTAAGCTCCTGTTCTTCTGCATCCAGAACCTGTACGGTAACCCAGCTGTCTCCACGGCCAACCGTGTGAACCGTTCCATCCTCATCTACCCGAATGATATTTTCATCATAATCAGTATAAACGATATGATAATCGGATGCTTCCAGAGGCTCCTGCTGAATCTCTCCGTTTTCATCTGTGAACAGCCGTGCAAGCACCGGCTGAAGTTTCAGCGTTTCTCCCGGAAGAAGACAGGTGCCTTCGCCGGATTCCCGCTTCACTTCAATGTCGATGATGTTGATATAATCCTCCTGCACATAAGCCTCGCAGCTGATCGACGGAACTTCGTTTCCTTCTTCATCCACAAGCAGGAAGCGCATGGATGTCTGACCTGTTTTTCCCAGAGGCAGGATATGGATCCCTTCTTCATTGTCCGTGATCTGAAGAAGTTCATTTCCCTCCTCGCAGTCTTCCTCGATTCCTGTTACCTCTACTTTTGTACGTTTTCCCTCCGGATACTCTCCACTTTCCTGATAAGTTTCCATCCAGATCTTGCCATTGGTATCTCTTGTAAAGAAGGGACCGTTTTTCTGGCCGATGAACAGGCATACGCTCATATTCTCCATGCCGGTAAAATAGTAGCTCTCACCGCGCACTTCGATGCTGTACTCACAGCGGGCGATCTCCTGGCCATAAGCCATTACAACAGCTTCTGCCTGGAACCAGTTTCCCTGAGAACCATCTTTAGCCGTTATGGTAAGAGACGGACCATCCTTTGTACAGCTTATAGATTCCGGATCGAGATCCTTGCGCTCGCCGTTTTCATCATAAACAAAGACCTTCCATTCAATGGAAATATCCTCATTCCATTCGATGACCGGATTAATCTTAGCTGTCAGGGTCAACGGTGCGCCGACATAGACTCTGGAATTTTCCGGTCCGCCGTAGCTGTAAGCAAGGTCCAGCTGATACTCAAATCCGTCAAACCAGTAATTCTGAGAGTCGCCGATCTGCTGCCAGTCATCTTCTTTGGAATCCTCACCCGCAAAATTCATCTCCGCAATGACATTTATGCTGGTTCCCCAGGTTCCTTTTCTTTTCAGAACCGGAAGGGTGTATTCATCGCCTTCATCTGTGCGAATCCAGGCATTATCATCGTATTTTGCCCAGAAGCGGAGCTCTTCTGCCGGTACTTCAAATGTGGTCTTTTCTCCCTTATCCGGATTATAAATTATCTGATAAACCTTAAACTCCACCTGAGAAAGATCCAGGGTCTCACCGATCAGCGGATTGGATTTCAGTTCCTGCGGCTCGATCACATAATATTCCTCGGAAACATCCACCCAGATGTTTGCCTGACCAATCTCCTGATCTCCGACAAGATAACGGACAGGAATGTTCGTTCCACCCATTTTTTTCTTTGCCTTCACATGGATCGTCTGACCGTCATCCGCCACGCTCACATCCAGAAGCTCCTCGTCAAAATCTGTCCATTCCGCATCGAGAGCCACCTCAACGGTATAATCTTTTACATCTTCAACCTTGTGTCTGCCCTCGTCCAGATCGTACCAGTTGTGATGAACGGAAGTCGTAATATCCTGCTCGTCCCCCGGCTGCATATGCCAGGTTGTGCCATAGTAGAAATTTATGTCGTAGTTTTCCCCTTCTACCATGACAGCAGCCTTCCATTCGCCGCTGATCTTATAGTTCTCGTCTTCTGTGTAGTTATAAGAGAGCGTCAGTTCCGCAGTTCCGGACTTGACACTTCCCTCCTCATTTACCGCATAAACGTGATAATTTCCTTCCTCATCCGGTATGAGAACTCCGCTTTCATCCACGTCACAGCGAAGCACGCCATCGGGATCGTTCACGGAAACACCGGTGATCTGAACCGGTACACTTACTCCTTCGGGATGTCTGATATCTCGTACATAAACCCAGCATTCTCTGTCAATGTCATAGCTCCAGTCCGGCAGGAGTACGCGGTCACCAGGAAGGGAATCCTGAAGATTGCATTCTGTCGCCGCCAGACCAATATCTGTCTCTGTGGAAGCGATCTCATTTTCCTGTACCATAATCTTCGCTTCTACATGAATCCAGCTGCCATCCTCCGGGAAATCAGCCGTAGGAACCAGTGTAATCTGATCGTTGTCCTGATCATCATAGTTAACGGCGGTAACGTCTCTTTCTTCACCGTCACAGTACTGGGTCACAATCCACTGTGTATCATATTTCGTAAGACCATTTAAGCCATCCTTATTCAGAGTCAGGGTCAGCGCTTCGCCTCTTTCGCCGTAAAACAGGGTGCAATTGTCTCTTTCGCCATAGCTGTACTCAAGATCCACCTCACAATGTACGGAATCAAATGTATAACTCCGATCAGCAGCATAGCTCCAACTTGGTTTTTCAGAATCCGGCTCTGCCAGATTGATTTCTGCCGTAATCCAGATACTGGTTTCACAGTCTTCCAGCCTTTTCAAAACAGGCAGACTATAATCCTCGGCAGAGTCCTCGGCAAAATCATCCTCGCGGCTCCATACATCTCCGTTATATCCTACCAGATAGCGGATGTTTTCTTCCGGCTCCGCTGTTTTCTCCACGTCTCTGGTCTCTTTATTGTAGTGCAAATGGTACACTTTAAACTCTTCTGCAAACGCGGGAAGGTCTAAAATCTCTCCTTTCAGCGGATTTACTGCTTTTCCGTTTTCATCTGCCAGAAACTCAGGTTCCAGCTGATAGACATCTTTAGACACATTTACATAAATGGCTGCCTTTCCGATTTTCTGATCGCCTACTTTATAATAGACGGGAATATCTGTTCCGCCTTCATTTTCGTACGCTTCCACATGAATAGTCTTTTGATCTTCGGATACGGTAGCCGTTACCAGTTCCTGATCATAATCCGTTCCCACTTCTACCGTATAATCCGTGATCTCTTCCCTCTCGGTGTCTCCATCCGACCCATACCACTCACGATATACAGAAGTAAAGATATCCTGTCCACTGCCGCATATCATCTGGCCCTTTTGTGTGCTGTAGGCAGAGTCTACACAGTATTTTTCCGTATTCACAGTGAGTGAGAACTGCCATTCTCCATTAATATCCTGATACTCATCAGTAACCCCTGCAAAGGAAAGAAAAACATCTGCGCTTCCGGTTTTTGATTCCTCTTCGCTTTTTGCCCTAATACAATACTGACCATCTTTATCCGGCTGAACAACTCCATTTTCATTTCCATTATAGCTGAAGATCTCGTCCGGATCATTGATTCTTACGCCGGTAAGCTGTACGTTCACGCTCTCTTCCCACAAATGCTTCGGATCGCGTACCTAGACCTCAAACTCAAAATCTTTGCTGAGTTCAAAGCTTTCGCCTGGCAGAAGCACCTCATTTTCAAGCTGAAGTCTCGATGCATCCAGTTTCGTGGGAATCACATCGAGATGCGTTCCCGCAGCTGTGATCTCCTCCCCGTCTTTTAAAACCTTCGCCTCAACATCCAGTCCGTGACCTTCTTCATTAAAATCTTCCATCGGTGTAAGCGTTATGGAATCTTCGTCTTCGGAAACGGAAACATCAACGCAGGTGGGTTCCTTGGTCTCATCTTTGTCCTGTATCACCGCCCACTCGATTTTGTAATCTTTAAGACCAGTCAGCCCTTCCGTATTGAGTGTCAGTGTAAGTTCTTCGCTTCTGTCTCCATAAAACAGGAAGTGTGCATCTTCTCCGCCATAACTGTATTCAAAGTCTACGGAATACTCCACCGGGTCAAAAGTAAATTCTTTTTCAGCAACTATTTCCCAGTCGTCACTTTCTTCTACATATCTCTCTGCAAAAATCGTCACACTGATCTTTCCATCAGATTTTCGCCGCAGCTCCGGGAGGCCTGTGCCATCTTCTGACCCATCGTTCCGCTCCCATTCATTTTCATCATACTCGGCGCGCCAGCGGATTCCCTCTGCATCGAGATCCTCCACCTCCTCTTCAACGCTCCTGCCATCTGCGTAGCTGGTTCTCCTCAGCAGGAAGATTCCACCCTGACTTGAAAAATTCACCAGATCACCCAGGAATGGATTGATCTCGTAACTCTCGTCGTTCAGCAGCTTGTCAGAACCGCCGGCAGATATAATGGAATACTCTACTGTTTCCCCGGAAAATACCGCGATCCCCGGCTCCGTGTCCGCGATCCCGCTCCCAAGTGCTTCGGCAGCCTCTTCTGGCGGAGGTGTTTCCGTCTCTGTTTCTGTCAGTGCCTCCGTCTCGGATTCTGTTTCCGATGCCGGAGTCTCTGTCTCAGAAGTTTCACTTTCCGGTGCGGCGCTCTCTGTCTCAGAGTTTTCGCTTTCCGGTGTGGAGCTCTCGGTCTCAGAGTTTTCGCTTTTCGGTACAGATATCTCGCTCTCAGCAACTTCCGGTGCGGCGCTCTCTGTTTTCATTTCTGCCTGAATAGTCTCGGTTTTCTCCAGAACCAAAGCCTCTTCGGTCGGAAGCTCTGTTCCTTCTGTTGCCATCTGCACCGCTTCGCTTTCGGTCTCCTGGCTCTGAACCGCGATCTCTTCCGCCGTTACTTCCATGTCTTCTATGGATGCCGCTGAAACATAGCTTCCCGACAAAGAAGAAGCGGTCATCAGCACAGCCATCAGCATTGCAACTTTTCTTCTTTTCATAAAACGTCTCCTTTCCGTTCTCTTTTGACTTGAGTATAGCATCCCGTTTTCGCTATTTGGTGTCCTGACAGAAGACTTTTCCGGGCATTTCCAGCCGGACACTGTCCATTTTTTCCGGCCTGTGCTATACTTAGTAATAATGTTATTGTCCCTTGAAAATCTATGAATTTTCAATGTATAACAACAGTTATTTTTAAACAAATTTCGCAAATCATTGTTGGTGAAACTTACAACCGGAGGAAGCTCTGTGAAACATACGGATACTGAAAAAAAGCTGACCACCTCCCAGCTCCTGTCCATCATCAAGAAATCCGGACAGTTCTCTGAGGTGACAAATATCTGGCAGGACGAAATGGAGACACCCGTCTTCTGCCATTATCTGTACGAGACTATGGAAAAACACAAACTGACTGCCAAGGACATCATCCAGCGCAGCGGCATCGAACGATCCTATTTTTATCATCTTCTCAGCGGGTTCAAAACCCCGGGGAGAAATATCGTCCTTCGGATCTGCCTCTGCATGGAAGCGACCCTCACGGAGACCAGCCAGCTTTTAAGACTTGCCGGCCACGGCAGTCTTTACCCAAAAGTACGCCGTGATGCAGCGATCATCTTTGCCATCGAGAAAAAATACACCATGCAGCAGGCTAACGAACTGCTGCTCAGTCTTCAGGAAACGCCGCTCTACCGGGAATCCAACGACTGAATCCGGAGGAACTGCCTATGAAAGATCTCATCCTGCCTGACCCTCTCGCAGAACATTACGAGCTCGTTTCCTGTCTGAAATATTCGGAGCAGGCTTCTACCTGTCTCATCGCTGTCAGAAGCAGCGGAAAGACCGTCCTCCTCAAGACTGCCAGCGATCCTCTTCTGTCCAAATCCCTTCTCCAGGAAAAAATGGTCCTGGAGATGATTCATCAGACCGATTCGCCCTTTGCAGCCTCTTTTCCCCGGCCCATTCTCCTGGAGTGGTATGGGGAAACCTGTTTTTATATCCGTTCTTATATAGAAGGAAAAAGTCTGGAGGAACTCTGTGAGTCGAACTATGAACGCCCGGGCTTCGCCGAACCGACGGCCCTGGAGTATTTGATCGAACTGACAGAGATTCTTCATTTTATGCATACTCTGACCCCGTCCCTGCTTCATCGGGACATCAAACCCCAGAACGTCATCGTGGACAGCTTTGGAAAATGCCATTTCATCGACCTTGGCATCTCCCGCTTCCTCAATTCCTCAAAGACAAGCGATACGCTGGTCATGGGAACCCGGCTTACCGCTCCGCCGGAGCAGTTCGGCTACCAGCAGACGGACCTTCGAAGCGACATTTATTCCCTGGGAATCCTGCTTCTCTACTGCATCACCGGAGAGTACAAACCGGAAAATGCGGTTCTTATGGAGCTCAGCGAGCCGGTCCGCCAGATCGTCACCAAAGCCACGATGTTCGACCCCGACAAACGATATCAGACCACGGAGGAACTGCTTCCGGACCTTCTGAAAGCCCGGTACCCTTCTGTCTTTTCTTCCCAACCTATTCCAATTGCAGTTCCCCCTTTTCGAAAACACAGCCGTTCCCGCCTGCCCTATTTCCTTCTCTTTCTTTTCACGGCAGGCGCCGGACTGGCGGCCGGCTGGAGACTCTCCGGGAAAATTTCCCTTCCGGAGACGATTTTCCAGAAGGAAGACAGCTATACCTTCACGGAACCTCTCATCGAAGAGGCCGTACGCTCCATGCTCAACAAACCGGAAGGGCTTCTCACGCTTCCCGATCTCGAAAAAGTGACGGAGCTTCACATTTTCGGCCTTCAGATTTTTTCCTCTGACAGCGAATTTCAGTCCCTCGGAAGTTCCATCTGGTTTTACGATGAAGCCACGCGGAACGCAGAACTCTACAAACAGCGCGGAACCATCTCTTCTCTGGAAGATATCACCCATATGCCAAACCTCACCGTCTTAAGCCTCTACAACCAGCAGATCTCTGATATTTCTCCCCTGAAGGACACAACGATAAAAGAACTGGGCCTGGGCTACAATCCGCTGACGGATCTTACCCCCTTAAGTGGAAATTCTCATATTGAGAGCCTGAACCTTTCCACGCTGGAAATCGAGGACCTTTCCTCTCTCGCTCCCCTTCCGGCCCTTAAGAATCTGGACCTTGGCGAGACGAAGGTTTCCACCATCAAGCCCCTCCTTTCGGATTCGCTGGAAAAGCTGAATCTTTTCGGCACGAAGCTTAACGATTACACCGAGCTTCGCTTCCTTAAGAATCTGACTTCCCTGACCCTGGATTCCATGACCCAGTCCACGGCCGAGGCCTTAAGCGGAATGAACCTTACCGAGCTGGAATTTCATTATTCCCATGATTTTCCCCTCTCCTCCCTCAATGGCTTTTCCAAACTTACGACTCTCTTTTTCCGGGGAGACAATACCTCCAGCCTCGTGATCGGCTCCGTGGATCTTCCTGCCCTTACGGATCTTACCCTCATCAGCTGGCAGATTGAGGACTTCTCGGGGCTTGAGCGCCTTTCCAGTCTTAAGACCCTTCATATCTACGGGGCAGCCTGTCTCTCCTATGAGGGGCTCGACAGGCTTCCTTCCCTTAAGAGCATCAACTGCACGGAAGAGCAGAAAAACGCCATCATGGAGGCCTATCCGGACAACGATTTTATCTTTCTTGTGTAACCTGGAAAATCTGTATGGCAGAACAAAAAATAGCCTGCTTCCGTGCGGATTTTGTCTCTTGAAAAATCGGTAATTTCACCTATACTGGAAGTACAAAGACTATCTAAGGAGGAGTTACACGATATGGACATGAGAAAATGGTTCAAAGAGGCACAGTACGGAATGATGGTACACTGGGGACTCTATTCCCTGCTGGCCGGCGAGTACAAGGACCGTTACAGCGGCGTTTACGCAGAATGGATTCAGGCTCATCTGGCTATCCCCAACGCCGAGTACGGAAAACTGACCAAAGCATTTAACCCGGTATTCTTCAACGCAGAAGAATGGGTAAAACTGGCAAAAGACTGCGGAATGAAATATTTCGTTGTGACCAGCAAGCATCACGACGGTTTCGCTATGTTCCATTCCAAAGTAGACAAATACAATGTGGTGGACGCCACTCCCTTCGGCCGCGACGTCGTTGCCGAGATCGGCGAGGCCTGCTACAAACACGGCCTGAAAATGGGTCTTTACTACTCTCAGGATCTGGACTGGCATGAGCCCAACGGCGGCGGCTACCTGTCCAACCATATCCCGAGCCAGGGCGTGACCTGGGAGAACAGCTGGGATTTCCCGGACACCGCACACAAGAACTTCGATCTCTGCTTTGAGAACAAGATTTACCCGCAGGTGGAGGAACTTCTCCGCAACTACGGCGATCTCTGCCTGATCTGGTTCGATATGCCCATGACCCTGAAAGAGAATCAGAGCCGCGCGCTCTTCGAGGCCATCAAGAAATATCAGCCGGACTGCCTCATCAACTCCCGTCTGGGCAACGGTGCTTACGATTATGTATCTCTGGGCGACAATGAGATCCCGGATTCCATGCCGGAAAATGTAGAGTTTGACCCGTCCCTGATGAACGGCATCGACGGCTTCAAGCCCTCTCCCTACGGCCTCTACGAGACCGCTGCCACGATGAACGATTCCTGGGGCTTCTGTGCCCGCGACCAGCACTGGAAAGATGCCGCTGTGATCGCTGCCAACAAGAAGAAACTGAACAGCATGGGAATCAACTACCTCTTAAACGTAGGTCCCGACGGCCTGGGCCGCATCCCGCTGGCCAGCCAGAAGATCCTTCGTGAGGTTGCCAAAACGCTGTAAAAACGGCAAAAAAACCTCCGCGGAAACATGTTTTTACGCATGTCCGCGGAGGCTTTTCTTTTTTCAGATCAGTCGAAACCGTTCTCGCTGATCACGCCGCTGTACCAGCCGGCGCTCTTTTTCGGGATACGCTCTCCCGTCTCATAGTTCGTGTAGCAAAGGCCATAGCGCGGTGAGAAACCGGCAGACCACTCGAAATTGTCCATGAGAGACCACAGATAATAGCCTCTGACATTGATACCGTCCTCCAACGCGCCATGAAGCGCAATCAGAACCTGTCTTACATAATCGATTCTTTCCTGATCGTTGAGAACCTCCTCCATCGGGCCGTCCTCCTGGGGAAGACCGTTCTCTGTGATGTAAATCGGAATATCCACATGATATTTTTCCACCACCATATGCAACACATCGCGGAGCGCTTCCGGATGCTGCTCCGGACGATCCTGATAGTTTCCACCTGCCTTCAGTATCTCCTCTCTCTTTCGGATCTCCTCCATATTGTCATAGAGTCCGTTGTAGAAATTCAGTCCGTAGAAATCCAGCTTCTGATGCATCACATCAAAATCGCCCTCTTCCATCCTGGGAACCAGATCATTTTTTTCAAGGTAGGCATTCAGCTCATCAGAATAGCCTCCCAGAAACAGGGGATGAAGGAACATGCCGTAGCCTGCGATCTCGTTGTTGAAAATGGCTCTCTCCTCGTCCTCTTTGTTTCCCGGGCG
>OLQC01002969.1_pt1 | contig 10533 bp, 8 predicted proteins | sample 1672471 | NCBI WGS metagenome assembly OLQC01 (sample SAMEA3136689, study PRJEB25190) | human gut metagenome | biome: human gut; feature: human-associated habitat; material: faeces | place: Austria | collected 2013
ATAATTATATTATATCTAATATCAAACAATTAAAAAAGGTTAATTCCTATTTTATACCAACTAAGTGCTAATTGTCTTAAATCTATACTACTTTAATAATTATTTATAAATTTATTGCCATATCAATGCTAAACTTTTGTATGTACATAAATAAAAAAAGAATTAGATAATACATTTATTATCTAATTCCCTCATTAATTATTCTATATATCTAATACACCTAGCTACGTTATCAACAGTGGGCTGTTTCAAATCACTTGCTTCGCTCGTTCTTTGACAGCCTTTGCATGGAACGTGCCAAATACTTCTCTTCGTCACTATCGTTCCTTGACAAGTAAGGCTACGTTCTCAATATGAGCTGTATGTGGGAACATATCTACTGGTTGAACAGTTGTAGTTTTATATCCATTTTCCTCTAATATAGCTAAATCTCTTGCTAAAGTACTTGGATCACAACTTACATATACTATTCTTTCTGCATTTATATTTGTTATGGCATTTAATAGTTTAACATCACAACCTTTTCTAGGTGGGTCTACAACCACAACATCAGCCTTTATTCCTTTGTTAATTAAATCTGGTATAACAATTTCTGATTCACCAACAAAGAATTCAACATTATCAACATTATTTTCTTTTGCATTTATATTAGCATTTTCAATAGCTTGTGGAATAATTTCTACTCCATAAACCTTCTTAGCCTTTTGTGATAAGAATAAAGTAATTGTTCCCGTTCCACAATATGCATCAAATACAGTTTCATCTCCACTTAATTCTGCATATTCAAGAGCCTTACCATATAACACCTCTGTTTGAATAGGATTGACTTGGAAGAATGATAATGGTGAAATATTAAATTTGAAATCACCTATATAATCACTTATAGTAGGCTCTCCCCATAATGTTATACACTCTTGCCCTAATATTACATTTGTAGGCTTAGAGTTAATATTTTGAACTATACTTTTAATTCCTGGTATATTATCCACCATTAATTTTATAAATTCATCTTTGTTTGGTAACTTAGCTCCATTAGTAACTAATACAACCATTACTTCATCAGTTTTAAAACCACGTCTAATCATTACATGTCTAAGTATTCCACTTTCATCATACTTTCCATCAACATTATATGGTTTTATATTATTCTTTTTAATCCATTCTCTAGTCAATTGTACTACTTTATCTGCAACCTCATCTTGAATCAAGCATGTTTCCATATCTATTATTTCATGACTTCTTGGTGCAAAGAATCCTATTTTTAATTCTCCATTTACCATTCCAATAGGTAATTGAACTTTATTTCTATATCTCCAAGGTTCTTTCATACCTAGTGGGAATTTTACTATTCCTTCATCAAGTTTGCCTATTTTACTTATACAATCCTTAACTCTTTCAAATTTGAAATTCAATTGTTCATTATATGTAGAATGCTGTAATTTGCATCCTCCACATCTTTTATGTATGTTACACTTTGCTTCACATCTTTCTGATGATGGCTCTATTATGTCTACTAATTTACCATATGCAAAATTCTTTTTAACTTTTACTATCCTTGCATTAACTCTTTCTCCTTTTAATGCGCCTTCTACAAATACAGGAAAAGTATCATTTACTTTTGCTATTCCTTCTCCTTCATATCCTTGTGAAATAATATCAAGTATATATTCCTTATTTTTTTCTATCAAATCTATCACCTATCAATCTTCTTATGTTATTCTAACAAACTATTAATATTATATACCAAACTACTAATGTAATAAACATACCATATCTTTTTTATGTAAAAAAAAGACACCTTTCGGTGCCAAATAATGAAATCAGTTGCCTTTACCATTTTAATTCTTTCGAACTTACTCTGATATTATCAATTATACCCTAATTTATCAAGTCTATTTGTAAACTTTTTGTTAACTTTTTATAAAAAATAGTATTTTTGACTTTTATAGCACTATATAGATAGAATTTGTGTCATTTTATAAGTATACTTATCAAAATCTTTTTTCATAGCTAAAGCTTCATGTATGTCCATGTCGATAACTTTATCATCTCTTAATCCAACTACTCTAGCAGACTTACCATCTAGTAATAATTCTACTGCTCTTACCCCTAATCTACTTGCTAGGATACGGTCAAATGCAGTCGGACTACCACCTCTTTGTACATGTCCAAGAATTGTTACTCTCAAATCTGAACCTGTTCTTTCTGCTATTTGTTTTCCTATTTCATGTGCATTCCCTACACCTTCAGCTAAAACGATTATGCTGTGTTTTTTACCTCTTTTTTTAGTTGTTTCTAATCTGTCACATACAGTTTCTATATTTTCTGGATGTTCTATTTTCGGTAAAGGTCTCTTTCTTCACAGGAACCTTCACTCATCATACCACTGACATATTGATAAAAATCTGAAACTATACTGTCCATGGGACTGACCTCCTGTTGAACTTGTATTTTTAATCTAATCAGGCATCTGTTACTTTTGCCTTCTTAGTTAAATATCTTTGGGAGATTTCTTTCTCTCTTTGATGGTTATATAATAACATTCGGCGTCTAATTTGTCAATATATTCCTTTGATTTTTTTATATTTTTTATTTATTATCTGCTTTGGTTGTAATTGTCTGAATTTTCAAACATTTCAATTAACAGATTTCTGCTCCAGCCGGCATTTCTTTTTCCGGTGTCATCAGTGCAAGGTTACCTTCTGCATCTTCTGCACAAAGCAGCATCCCCTCTGAAAGTACGCCTGCCAGCTTCGCAGGTTTCAGGTTTACAAGAACCATAACTTTCTTACCAACCATTTCTTCCGGTGTGTAATGTGCTTTGATTCCGGATACGATCTGTTTTACCTGGCTTCCAACTTTTACCTGAGAGCAGAGAAGCTTTTTGGATTTCTTTACAGCCTCACATGCAATGATCTCTCCAACCTGGAACTGCATTGCTCCGAACTGCTCAAATGTGATCTCATCTTTCGGCTCAATGTCGATAACAGCTTCTTCCTCTTTCTTTTCTTCTACCTTCGGATGAAGTTCTTCAACTTTCTTCATAACCTCTTCGAGATCCATTCGCTGGAACAGGATCTCCGGTTTCTCTGTTACATGTCCGTTACCAAGCTGCTCAAGGATCTTCTTACTTGTAGAAGGCATAAAGGATTCAAGAAGTCTTGCACCTTCAGAAATGCTCTGGATCAGATTCCAAAGTACTGTAGAAAGGCGATCCTTCTTGGATTCATCTTTTCCGAGTACCCAAGGAGTTGTCTCATCAATATATTTATTGCAGCGTTTGAACAGATTGAAGATTTCTGTAATCGCATCGGCAACGCGGAGGTCTGCCATCTTAGCATCAACTGCTTTAGAAGCATTCTCTACAACTGCTTTCAGTTCTGCATCTACATCTTCTACAACACCCTTATCTTCTACTGTTCCGCCGAAGTATTTGTTTGTCATAGAAACAGTTCTGTTTACAAGGTTTCCAAGTGTATTTGCAAGATCAGAGTTCAAACGCTCTACCATCAGCTCCCAGGAAATAACACCGTCATTCTCGAATGGCATTTCATGCAGTACAAAGTAACGAACTGCATCTACGCCAAAGAAATCAACGAGTTCATCTGCATAGAGAACATTTCCTTTAGACTTACTCATCTTACCGTCTCCCTGAAGCAGCCACGGATGTCCGAACACCTGTTTCGGAAGTGGAAGATCAAGTGCCATAAGGAAGATTGGCCAGTAAATTGTATGGAAACGGATGATATCTTTTCCGATCAGATGAAGGTCTGCCGGCCACAGCTTGTTGAACTGCTCTGTACTGTTTCCGTCTGCATCATATCCGATTCCTGTGATATAGTTTGTAAGAGCATCAAGCCATACATATACAACGTGCTTTGGATCGAAATCTACCGGAATTCCCCACTTGAAGGATGTTCTGGATACACACAGATCCTGAAGTCCCGGAAGAAGGAAGTTGTTCATCATCTCGTTCTTACGGGCAACCGGCTGAATGAACTCCGGGTGTGTATTGATATGCTCGATCAGACGATCCGCATACTTGCTCATTTTGAAGAAATATGCCTCTTCCTTTGCCGGCTGAACCGGGCGTCCACAGTCCGGACATTTTCCATCTACAAGCTGAGACTCTGTGAAGAAAGACTCACACGGTGTACAGTACATTCCTTCGTAATGTCCTTTATAAATGTCTCCCTTGTCGTAAAGTTTCTTGAAAATCTTCTTAACCTGTTTCTCATGATCTTCATCTGTTGTACGGATGAATTTGTCATAAGATGTATCCATCAGATCCCAGATTCTTTTGATTTCTGTTGATACATTATCTACGAATTCCTTTGGTGTGATTCCAGCCTCCTCGGCTTTGAGCTCGATCTTCTGTCCGTGCTCATCTGTTCCTGTCTGGAAGAATACATCATATCCCTGGCTTCTCTTGTAACGTGCGATTGCATCTGCAAGCACGACCTCGTATGTGTTTCCGATATGCGGTTTACCTGATGTATAGGCGATCGCTGTTGTTATATAATATTTTGGTTTTTCTGACATTTTTCTGCCTCCTTTTCCCGCAGTGCGCATCCTAAGCGGAGCGTTTTTATATATTAGGATAGAACTTTCCTAATATATAAAAAACGCCTTCCCAGGGACTTGCATCCCTGAGAAGACGAATCATACCTTCGTGTTACCACTTCTCTTCGTTCCTTCCTCGCGGAAAGAAACCTCTATGAGTATCTGCATTTTCGTTAGTAAAAACTGCTTTGTTAATCAAAACCACTTTGAATACTACGGCATTTCTCACTGTTGATACTCTTCGCTATAAAGGGCGAATCCCTTCACAGACTAACCCGGATCTTTTTATTCAAGATTGCTGCTTAAACAACTCACTTGCTCACTCTGTTCAGGCTCATCTGCGCTGCTCAGAAGCCATCTTCATCTGTCTTCCATCCATCCCTCTCAGCATCCGGCCTGACAGCCTTCAGGACTTTTCTGTAGAATCTGTTACAGACTACTCTCTTCCTCATCGCGTTTCGCTTATCACTGCTTTTCATTCCTTAAAAAGGTTAGCATAACGCGAATAGAATGTCAAGATACACCGCTTGTTGTTTTCTCTTTCGATTCCTCTGTTGTCCCGCCAGCATTTCCTTTCGCTTTCACTCTTGGAAATGTAATATCTACCCGGAACAAATCTCCGTCCAGATACAAGTCAAATGTGCCGCCCTGCATTGTTGTAAGGCTCTTCGCTATAGAAAGTCCTAATCCACTTCCCTCCGTACTTCTGGAAATATCTCCGCGGATAAAACGTTCTGTCAGTTCGTCAGCCTGAATATTCAACTGATGCTCGGAAACATTTTTCAATGAAAATCTTACCTTTGTATCATCTGTTTTCAGAGTCGCGTAAACTCTGGTTCCAGGCATTGCGTACTTGGCTGCATTTCCGTAAATATTTTCCAGGACACGCCACATTCTTCTTCCATCGACATGCACAACAGCCGGTTCTGTCGGAAGATCTGTGACGATTGCCAGATTTCTCGCCTCGAATTTTTCTTCGAGTTCACCCTGCGTCTGCTGGATCATTTCTGACAGATCAAGATCCATATATTCCAGGGAAATATTCCCGCTGCTGACTTTCGATGCTTCTACTACATCTTCTGTCAATGTCTTCAGTCTCTGTGCTTTCTCTTCCAGAATATTCAGATAATCCTGAACTTTCGGATCCGCCGGATCTGTCTGTCTTAAGATGCCGACATAATTCAAAATGGACGTCAGTGGTGTCTTAATATCATGAGAAACATTTGTGATCAAATCTGTCTTGAGACGTTCGTTTTTCATTGCCTCGGCAACTGCTTTGTTAAGTCCGGTTCCGATCCCGTTGATCATCAATGCAAATTTCTTGTTCTCCCCATGCAGTCCGTCGATTGGAATCTGATAACTCATATTTCCGGCAGCGATCTCCTGAATTCCTTTTCTCAATCGATTCTTCTCCATCACATTTGCAACCATGTAATAGAATAGCACTGCATCAGCAATCAGCAGCAGAATCACCAGGAAGAAATCTCCACCCCAGAGCACGAAAAGCTGAAACAGGAAATAAAGAATCAAAAGTCCTGCTGTTTTCTTTGTAAGCTTCACATCTCGGAATACTTTTCCAAGAAATACTCCCACGCTTCGAAGCAGACTGTTCTCCCACAGACTCTTTGCTTTAATTCTTCTTACCAGACTGAGGTAACCGGCAAAGAAACAAGTAAAAGTGAACACTCCATAGGAAAACACACCCACTGATTCTCCGAGACTTAAAGTCTGCATATATACATTCGGAACATAGGATGATGGAATAAATGTATCACTTTCCACAGCACCGTATGAACTACTCAACCCTGTAATTCCATCAAATCCTGCTACGAAAAAGAAATAACTTCCAATCACCCAGACAAAAATAATAACTGCAGCGGCAATCTCTGTCTTCCGGGAATCGAACTTTAACAAATGCAGTTCTTCATCCTGCGGTTTTCTTCCGGCACCCAATGTCAGCCACACTACTGTGATCAAAAAGAGTACTCCGCTGAAAATCATAAAATGCAATGCTGCTTTCATATGCGGAATATTATTCTGATACTCAATACTGTTCTGGTAAAATTGATCCTGAATCGCATATTTTGTATCAACCGCAACTGCAAAAACATCTTTCCACTTTGTTCCTCCGGAATAATAACCATAAGAACGAATATTAAGCCATTGATCAGAATAAGATACATTCATATTTGTCTTAAAATCTTTCAATTCCGGATAGATCACCATGTATTTCACAGATTTTTTAGATGCAGAAGCTGTTATATTCTCTATGCTATCTCTTACATCCGCATAATTTGCATATTCTGCTTTATTTGTAGTAACTTTCTTTGTCGATTCATCTGCGTACAGATAGGTAAAATTGGTATTCCCTTCTTCCAGATAATTCCAACCGCCTTCATAATCCTGCCAGTCTTCATAGATTGTTTGCAATGCTGTGGCTATATTATCGTAAACCAGCGACAATCTTCCATTTAGCTGTGGATTGTTATTTACAACCTGAAGCAGATTATCCGCTTCAGCCGGTGCGTATTTCTCTATCAGAGACTGGCCAAAATTCCAGCAGTCTGTATAAAGCAGATCACCATTTTCATCTGTAATCTGAAATGTATAATAGCCGGAAGTCGTAAATTCGCCCGCCTGCAATCCTACCAGAAACTGATCTCTGTCCTGCTCGCCCATCTGAAACTGAAGTTTTCCTGCATTTACAAGAGAGAAGAAATCATTCATATAATAGTAGTAATAATTTCCGTCTGGTTTCTGGCAGACGATCACGCCATTCTGTTTGTAAAGATTGTCGTTATCTGTCCCACTGTAAGTTTCGCCCCAGTTCACCAGTTCTTCCATGGTGTACGTGACACCTGACAAATTTGTTTCTGAAATCTTGCCCTTCTTTGACAGTTCCATTACATCCACCAGTTTTTTGGGATTGTAGGCGCCGTCACTTTCAAAAAGATTCTGCAGATAAAGCTTCTCCTGTACATCGTACATGTAACTTTCGACCATCTTGCTGAATTCTTCGGATTCTTCAAAAGACTGTGTATTCATCTTTTGGATCTGTGACAAACTCATTCCCCCCGCCAGTGTCAGGAGAGAAAGCAAATTTGTCACAAGCAATGCTCCGCTAAGAATCGCCACAACAAGAACAATTGTCCTTGTCACGGTCTTCCTGTACCATTTCTTCATTGTTAACCCTTCCTTATATGCCTTCTTATGCATTTTTCTATGTTCTCTTATATGCTTTTTCTATCCATTTTTACATGTGCTTTTGTTACTGTTCGCACTATGCTTTTTCGATTTTATATCCGACACCCCAGACTACTTTCAGGTAACGTGGGTCTTTCGGATTGATCTCTATTTTTTCTCTGATATGACGAATGTGAACTGCAACTGTGTTATCCGCACCAATTGCCTCTTCATTCCAGATGGATTCATAAATCTGATTGATTGAAAATACTTTTCCCTGATTCTTCATCAGAAGCAAAAGGATATTGTATTCAATCGGTGTCAGTTTCACAAATTCTCCGTCTACTGTCACCTGCTTGAGATCATCATTGATCTGAAGGCCGCCTACCTTATAAATTGTCTCTTTTGGCTCCTGTGCTGTTCCGCCAAGTTCGTTAAATCTTCTCAGCTGTGATTTCACTCGTGCTACAAGTTCCAACGGATTGAATGGCTTTGTCACATAATCATCCGCACCGATATTGAGTCCAAGAATCTTATCGGTATCTTCTGACTTCGCAGACAAGATAATGATTGGCAGACTGTTCTTCTCGCGGATCTTCAATGTTGCACGGATTCCGTCCAGTCTCGGCATCATGACATCGATAATCAGAAGATTCACCTTCTCCTTCTCCAAAATCTCCAGTGCTTCGATCCCGTCATACGCTTTTAAGATCTGATATCCTTCCTGGGAAAGATAAATTTCAATTGCTTCTACGATTTCTCTATCGTCATCACATACTAATATTTTATACATTTTACATACCCCTCGATAATTGCTGACACCGATAACAGCGCAGCAACATAATTATCACATGATCAAGTTCTAACTATAGTATACATGATACTTGATGGTTTTTAAGAGATAGATTGGAAAAATATTAGAAATTTCTTAAATCGACGATTTAACAATTTAAATACTTTCTATTTCTTGCACATCTTTTGCCAACGTTTTATAATAAGAAACCGTGAGCCACTTTAGAACACAAGTGTAGCTGCACAAAAATGATTGCATTTGGTGCTAGAATCTCTTAGTATAGCTGCAATCCATCAATAAAAAGGAGTATAAATTAAGAATGATTGAATTTTTGAAATCCTTCCTCTTTGGAATTGTGGAAGGAATCACAGAATGGCTGCCGATCAGCAGCACGGGACACATGCTTCTCGTCGACGAATTCATTACGCTCAATATGAGCGATGCGTTCAAGGAAATGTTTTTCGTCGTCATACAGCTGGGGGCCATTCTGGCCGTCGTCGTCATATTCTGGCACAAGATGATCCCTTTTCAGCTGGCAGATAAGACAAAGCCCCTGGTAAAAAGGGACACCGTCTCTATGTGGCTGAAGGTCGTCGTCGCCTGTATCCCGGGGGCTATCGTAACACTGCTGTTCGACGATTACATCGAAGCGCATCTGCATACGGCACCCGTGATCGCGGCGGCTCTCATCATCTATGGTATCGCCTTCATTGTCATCGAATCGTGGAATAAAAAACGCGTGCCGAAGACGCAGAATCTGGAAGATATTACCTACCGCATCGCCTTTATCATCGGACTGTTTCAGGTTCTGTCCATCATCCCCGGAACGTCCCGCTCCGGCGCCACCATCGTCGGCGCGCTGCTTATCGGCGTATCGAGAGTTGCGGCAGCGGAATTCACCTTCTTCCTGGCGGTTCCTGTTATGTTCGGTCTGAGCGCCATCAAGATCCTCAAATTCGGATTTTCCTTTACCGGCGCGGAACTGATCGTACTGGCTATCGGCATGATCGTAGCCTTTTTCGTATCCGTTCTGGTCATCAAGTTCCTTATGGGATACGTCCAGAAACACGATTTCAAGGTATTCGGATGGTACCGGATCATACTCGGTGTCGCCGTCATTTTATTCTTCTCACTGACATGATCATACAATAACTCCGCACGGAAAGGATCGGATGATCCGGACCGTGCGGAGTTTTTTCTTTTTCCGCTACATTGCCGCGATGAGAAGCTGAGAAATGTAAACCACGAGAATGGCGGCCACCGCTACCACTACCAGACTTTTTTCAAAATAGGCCAGCAGAATCGCCGCGATCGTTCCGGCCACCGCCGTCGCCGTACTTCCCGTGCACCAGAAAATCGACGGAAAAGTCAGCGCCGCCAAAACGGCGTAGGGAACGTAAAACAGAAAAGACCGGATGTAGACGTTTTCGATCTGCTTCCGGAATACGACGAGAGGAAAGACTCTCGGAATATATGTGACAAGCGCCATCACCAGCACGCTGATCAGAGCTTTCATTCCGCCGCCTCCCCTCCTGCTTCGTTCGCTGCCTCTTCCCGGACCGGAAAGAGAAATGCCGCCGCGCCGGCTGCGAGAATCGTGGCGATGATGACGCGGAATCCCTCGGAAATGCCGGCAAATACGGGTACAGCCTGCATCAGCACCATCAGCGCCACGGCCAGCAGGATCGTAAAGATGATGGGTCTCGACTTTTTTGCCGGAGGCACTATGATGGCGATGAACATGGCATCCCCATGGCGTTGGCCACGGATTCCACCAAAAGGCCGGAAATCAGCGCTCCCAGAGCCGTGCCCAGCGTCCATCCGATGACAGGCGCCGTAAACAGCCCGTACATATACGACGCCGTCAGCTTCTTTTTTTCCACCGAAGCGATGGCGAACACCTCGTCGGTTACGCCGTAGCCGATGAGAAGCCTGCGGAAAAACCCGATTCCCCCTTCCATTTTCTGGGATAGTGAAAGCGACATCAACATATA
>OLQC01002972.1_pt1 | contig 10528 bp, 12 predicted proteins | sample 1672471 | NCBI WGS metagenome assembly OLQC01 (sample SAMEA3136689, study PRJEB25190) | human gut metagenome | biome: human gut; feature: human-associated habitat; material: faeces | place: Austria | collected 2013
AAAGCCAGATTGGGTTCATTCCCTCCCTAACGTGGATTTCGGGCGTGGCTTCTATGCCACGCCGCTATATGAACAGGCGGCGAAGTGGTGCGGCAAATTCAAACGCCGTGGGAAAGATGGTATTATTTCACGACATGAATATGATGAAAGCCGAAATCTGAAACCAATTTAAAGTAGAAAAGTTTTGACAAAATGTTTAAACTAATAACACTAAAGATATGATAAAGATTAATGTGGAATGGAGACTTTTAATGGCATATCGAATAGTTATATCTTTGGTAGAAATGAAACATATTTTAGAAGTTTTAGATAGAAGGAAAATTATAGAAAGTTCTGATCTGATAGAACAAGAAGATTATTTATTTATCAGAAAAGGTGATGAGGTTAAATTAATAGTGGCATTGAATAAGATGACTTCGTTGTATATAAGCAATAGGAGTAAGACATGTAAAGTAAAGAAAAGGTCATTTTATTGCATTGTGATTGATTTATCTAAAAGTAAAGCTCATATGGGACTCGAAGAATTAGTATTGCGATATTGCAAAGGAGAAAAGACTATGGCAGCTAAACAAATTAAGTTAGAGGAAACAGCGGAAGAGTTAATGACATATTCAGATGATGATTTGTACAATATCAATTCATGGGGGGCCGATTTGTCATTTCGTGAAATTATTACCATGTATGAAGAGGGTGAATTATTAAAACCAGAATTACAGAGAAAGTATGTCTGGACGAGAACAGAAGCCAGTAGATTTATTGATTCTATATTATTAGGGTTACCCGTACCAAGTGTGTTTTTTGCTAAGGAGCCAAATGAAACAATGTTAATAATAGATGGATTTCAACGAATTATGACAGTATATGATTATATAAAAGGCGTTTTTTCTGGGGACGGGAAAATATTTAAATTATCTAATACTGAAAATATAAATGCCAGATGGAGAGGAAGAGCTTTTGCTGAACTTGATACTGAAGAGAAAAGACGAATTCGTAATACCACAATTCATGCAATTATTTTTGAACAAAAGCATCCTAGAAATGATACTGGAATGTTTCAAATTTTTGAGAGAATCAATACAGGAGGGCGTACATTAAAAGCACAAGAAATACGAAATTGTGTATATCAAGGAAAATGTAATGACCTGCTTTTTGAATTAAACAAACGTAATTCATGGAGAAGAATTCTAGGGTTAGATGTAGAAGACTCTAGAATGGCGGACTTAGAATTGATTTTAAGATATTTTGCTATGAGAGATTTACACATTAGAAATGAAGGACAATTAAAGCAAATAAATTTAGCTAAGTATCTTAATCAGTATATGAGTGATAAGACGAGAACAACAGAAGAAGATATTCTAAATATGAAACAAGATTTTATCCAAATGATTGATAAAGTATTTGAACTATTTGGAAAAACTGCATTTAAGAATTTAAAAAAAGAATCAGAAAATTTTGCAAGTAGAATAAATCCTGCGATTTTTGATGCAATATCGGTTGCAACGTCATACGCAATTAAAACAGGGGTCGAATTCACGCAAGAAGATTATTTGGAGAAATATAAGAGTCTATTGAAAAATGAAGAGTTTCTTCGAGCGTCCAGTAGTAGAACTACTAATATTGATAATATTAAAATCCGTATTCAACTAGCTGCTAAGAGCCTTTATGGAGTTACTTATGAATGGTGAATTTTTACAAATGATTGCGGATACAAGAGGAGAACTTGATAATATTCGCAAATGGATCAATGCTGGAAATCAATTTGATTCTAAAACAAGATATTTGATTTCCTACGCTGTTATCAAAGCTAGTGGTACGGTTGAAGTCATTTTTAAGAATATGATTTATAATTGCTTGAGTGATGGGGCAAATGAAAAAGCAAAAGGGTATTTTGAAAAAACGATTATTGATAGTTCGTGTAATCCTAACGCAGGAAATATGAGCAATATGTTACAGAATATTTCCTCGGAATGGAAGACTTTATTTGATCAACAAGTAAAGCAAAGTGGAGAAAAGGATAAATTAAATTCCCTTGTGCAATTAAGAAACGACTTTGCTCATGGCGATAGCATATCTGTTTCTATTGACACGGTTATTAAATATTTTGATTCAGCTGTTAAGATATTAAATATATTAGATAACGTGTGTACATAGGGAAAACGAGGCGAAAATATTATAATTTCCTGTTTCTTTTGGAAATATTGAGATATATCGTAATATTTTCGAAACTATATTTGGAGAAAACTATAATGATTCAACTGGCTATATACTGCATAGCGAATCGAAAGCGAGGTGTTATGATGACCATAGAAGAAATTCTTGCAGGGGAATCAAAGAATGTAGAGTTTAAAGAGAACCTGCCGGAGAAAAGCATCAAATATATGAAATCTGTGGTTGCCTTTGCAAATGGAACCGGAGGAAAAATTATTTTCGGAATTGCCGATAAAACCAGAGAGGTTGTTGGCTTTGACAAGGAAGATGTGTTCAAGAAAATGGATGCCATTGCAAATGCTGTATCAGACAGCTGTGAACCGGCAATTATCCCAGATATCACTTTACAGACGGTTGGTGGTAAGACTGTCATTGTGGTAGAGGTTTCTGAGGGCAGACAGCGCCCATATTATATCAAAGCCCTTGGCAGAGATGGTGGTGTATATGTCCGTGTTGCCGGAACTACCCGCCTTGCCGACGAGTATATGGTAAAGGAGCTGCTGTTTGAGGGCAGTAACCGCTACTACGATCAGGCTTTATGTACTGGGTTAAATGTTACAGATGAAGATATTGATGTCCTATGTAAAGCCATGAAAGAACAGGCTGTTAAAAATGCCCGTACAGAGGAACAGAAAGCAGCGATTAAAGATGTCGGTAGACAGCAGCTGCGTTCCTGGGGTATTTTGATTGAGCGTGATGGAAAAGATTATCCGTCCAATGCGTTTGCTATTTTGACAGGTAATGGTGGACTTCATGTTGCAACGCAATGTGGCGTGTTCAAAGGGACAACGAAAGCGGTATTTGTTGATCGTAGAGAATATACCGGTCCGCTTTGGGAGCAGATAGATGAAGCATTTCAGTTTGTTCTGCGAAATATTCATCTGGGTGCTACCATTGTAGGAATTTATCGCCAGGATGTTTATGAGATTCCACCGGATGCCATTCGTGAGTTGATTATCAATGCTATGGTACATCGTAGTTATCTGGATCATGGTACGATACAGATTGCGGTATATGACAACCGATTGGAAATTACTTCTCCAGGAAAGTTGCCAATGGGACAAACGATGGAGCGTATGAAAGAAGGCTATTCCAAAATCAGAAATGAAGCCATCGCCCATGCGTTTGCATATATGAACCTGATTGAGCATTGGGGAAGCGGTATTCCGAGAATTATTGATAAAGTAAAAGCTGCCGGACTGCGGGAGCCGGAGTTTATTGGTGGCGAAGTTGATTTGCGTATCAATATTTATCGAGGCCAGGTTGATACAAATAACGCCATGATTAACGCCAATGACACTAAAGATGGCGCTAATGGCGTTAATGATGCCGGAAATGGAACTAATGGCGTTGAAGTGCCACTTAATAAGGAACAGGCACAGATAGAAAAATTGTTGCAGATTATAGAGAAAAATCCGTCTGCAACACAGGCATATTATGCAGAAGAGATAGGCGTGTCGAAAAGAACGGTTTCTCGAATGTTTGTTTCTTTACAGGAAAAAGGTATATTGGTACAGAGCGGAACAAAGCGAAAAGCTAATTGGACAGTTATAAGGTAGGAGGAGCAGCATAGATACAGACAAAATAATACAAGACTTGAACCGCAGATTTGCTGCACCTTTGCCAGAGTTTTATCAGCGTCGTATTATCTTCTGGTATGATGAAGATAAGGAATTTGAGGATAAGATGGACGAAGTGGTTCTGGAAAATGCAAAGGTGATTGCTTTGACTGGCAATAATGCGTTTTCTGTAAAGAAACTGCTTTCGGTAGATGATTTGACCACAAACTATCTGGTTTACAGTCCATTAGCATATAATCGACCGGAGGATAACTGGCTTTTGGATGTGGAACTTTATAGTGAGGAATTCCGGGCAGATCTGATTTCTATTTGGATAGATGAGATGGGCATTGCATCGAATCCGGACATGCGGAAGCAGGTCAAAAATTATTGTGATTAGTTTAAGGCAATAGATCGCAGGTCAAAAATCATCAGACAGAATAAAATCCCTATAAACCCAGCACAGCTGCACATGGCTGTCATGGCGGCAATTTGTGGATTGAAAGACGCACAGCCGAATATGATTGTCCGCAACGTGTTCCGTGCAGGACTGGATTTGAAGAACAATACTGTTTATCAGGATTTTGTAAAATACCATGCAGACGGTGCATTTTGGGCGATGGTTCGCCAGGGCTGCGGATTTGCAGAGGAAGAACCAGACCTGGGACGGCTGGCAATTAAATTATCGATCCATGCAGCAAGAAAATGAATTTAGAAAAGAATTTTGGAAGTTAGTACCGAACAATGCAAGAATTGTTTATGGATATGATGCACATAGAACTAATGAACTTGTTTTAGCACAAGATATGCTACATGAACGAATTTATTCAATCAGAGGGCATAAAGAGAAGGCAGAGTACATGAAGAAATTAAATGAATTAGAAGTTTGACCGCAATTTGACCGTGTTAGCAAAAAACTGTAAATAACAATAAATAATTTTAAATTAAATACAATATAAGGAAAGCCCATAAAATCATTGGATAGTTGATACATCAGGTTAGCCTGTATACAATCCGGACATTCCAAACGACACCGCCCACCGGAGTTATGAGAGACAGGGCATTGACAGGGTATCAGAGATACATGAGGGGGGATCGGCTGCCACCAGCAGGACGAAAGAGCCGGGAATAATAAGGCAATGCAGGAGCAGAGCACAGGGGAGAATAAACGGCAGTATCAAATAATGAACATAAATACGAAAAAAGGTGTGGAATTATTTTTGAATTGTGGTAAAATGTTTTAGAACCTAAAAGAAGATATAAAATAAAATAGGGGAATTTATTGATAAGGAGTATTTTTCGTGACAGAAGATAAACGTTCTATTATTCAAATGGTAGCAGGCCTGATCGAACAGGGCAAAAAGAATCAGGATAAGATCGCATACAGCAAAATCCTGGATACATTTTCAGGGGTAGAGATTTCCTCTGAGCAGTTTGACAACATTTTAAAAGTTTTAGAAGATAACAAGATCGAAGTCCTTCGCTCAAAAAATGACATGGAGCAGACGGTTTCTTTGTCTGCAAAGGAGAAAGAACCGGATGAGGTGGATGACGAAGAACTGGAAGAAAGTAAGATTCTTTTGGATATTGATGATGATATTGAGGAAGATTCCGAGGAAAATATCGAGGAAGATCTCTCGGTTATGGAGGGGGCGGATATCACGGATCCGGTACGTCAGTATTTAAAGACGATCGGACAGGTGCGTCTGCTTACCATGGAAGAAGAGCAAAAGATTGCCAAGCGGATCAGTGAGGGTGATCCGGAAGCCAAGAAGGAACTGATTGAAGCCAATCTCAGACTGGTAGTAAGTATTGCCAAGAAGTATGTCGGCAGGGGATTGCCGCTTCTGGATCTGATTCAGGAGGGGAATATCGGCCTGATGAAAGCAGTCGATAAGTTTGAGTACGAAAAAGGATTTAAGTTTTCCACATATGCGACATGGTGGATCCGTCAGGCAATTACCCGTGCAATTGCAGATCAGGCAAAGACGATCCGTGTTCCGGTACATATGGTGGAGACAATCAATAAGGTTGTCCGTGCACGCCGTACCCTGACACAGGAGCTGGGAAGAGAACCTTCCAATAAGGAAATTGCGGAGATGCTTGGCGAAGATGAAGATCGTGTAACGGAGATCATGAGTTTTAGTCAGGATCCGGTTTCCATGGAGGCTCCGGTAGGGGATGAGGACGATTCCCATCTGGGTGATTTTGTGCAGGATTCCAATGCGTTATCCCCGGAGGAGAATGCGATTGCGGAGATGCGTAATAAGCAGATTTCACTTGCCATGAAAGACCTGACGGATCGTGAGCAGGAAGTGATCACACTGCGGTTCGGTCTTGACGGAAATCAGCCGCACACGCTGGAAGAAGTGGGACAGATGTTTCATGTGACAAGAGAGCGTATCCGTCAGATTGAGGCAAAGGCACTGCGTAAACTTGGTGCACCGAGCAGAAAACGTATGTTGCGTGACTTTTTATAACAGGTATTTTGCCGGACAATTCTGAAATTACGGACGTGATTTATGATATGGTTTTTGGCAGGGAGTGAAACTATATGTTTTATTTTAAGCTATCGCATCCAGCCCAATACCTATCCGCAGTGTCAGATGGATTTGGCACTGGCCATTATGCATGTACGTGCACATGCACGGCAGTATGGCATTGATGAAAACCGTATTCTTGTGGTGGGAGCTTCTGCCGGTGGCATTTGTGCGCAAGCACGGCAATGCTGCATGAAGAACTGAAAACAGAAATTTTTTGTGTGCATCCGGAGCTGGAAAAACTATATGGAAGGATTTCTGCGCGGCCGGACGGGGTAGGACTGTTGTACCCGGTGATCAGTTTTACCTCGGAATATCATGAGGGAAGCTGCCGCTGTAATACAGGCGGAAACCCGGATCTTCAGAAAAAACTGTCTGTAGAACTTCATGATCTGACCGGATATCCGCCAACATACGCTTATGCGAATCTCGATGACGGCTGTGTTCCGGCCAGCAATACGACCCGGTTGGATGCAGCACTTACGAAAGCAGGAGTGAAGCATCTGTGTGAGACTTTTCCGACGGGAGATCACGGCATCGGGTTAGGATATGCTACTTCGGCCAAAGCATGGAGTGAGCATATGCTTCGGTTTTTTGATGAAACTTTATAAAAATCCGGTAAGTATTAAAAATATGATACATTACAATAGTCTGAAACCGAAAATCCGGACATGGTAACGTTGTATTTGTATATTAGCGTTACGTTTTACTCAGCAAGTGCCGTGCATCTGAAAAGATGCGCGGTTTTCTTTTTTCCTTTCCCATGCTATGATGGAGACAGAAAAAAGAAAGAGAGAACAAAACATATGGGATATATATTGGAATTGAGAAAACAGGTAGGTCATCGGCCGTTGATTATGACCTGTGCAGGAGTGTTGCTTTTGAATGAAAAAAGGGAGCTGCTTCTGCAGAAACGTGCAGACAACGGGTTATGGGGATATCCCGGGGGTTCTATGGAACTCGGGGAGAGCTTCAAAGACTGTGCCAGACGGGAAGTACGGGAGGAAACAGGACTGATCTGCGGAAAACTCGAACACTTTATGAATGTCTCCGGAGAAGAAGTACATTATGTTTATCCAAACGGGGATGAAATTTATGCCGCAGAAGAGATCTTTTTATGCCGGGAATTTTCCGGGCAGATCATTTGCCAGCAGGAGGAAGTAGAAAAACTTTGTTTTTTCCGTATGGAAGAACTCCCACCGAAAGAGCAGATCAATCCCAATAATTATCCGGCAATCGAACGGTTAAGGAAAATGATGGATGAAAATCACAGGGAAAACATATAAATTTCCAGCTTTGTTACTTCTTGCCTTTTGCTACAGAGAATGGTAGGATAAGACATAGAATAAGTTACAAAGGATCAAAACACATATAAGTGGGGGAATTCTTATGAGAAAAGCAAAGAAATTAATAGCCGGAATCATGCTTGCATGTATGTTTATTGCGGGAACTGGTGTGGAGCCGTCAGATGTGTATGCGGCAGGAACCACTGCAGGTTCGCTGGAAATGAAGACTGCCAGTGACTCCATCAATTTAAATGCGGGACAGTCATTTGATGTGACATTTTCTGTCAATGCGGAGACTTCCGGATTCGGAGGATACCTGACTTATGACAATTCAGTATTTACTTCGGTTACGGTAGTTGTTGACGGGGGCACCACATCCGGAAAGACAGACAATAACGGAGAGTGGAAGGCTTCTTATAATGGGTACACACATTTTCTGTCCGTGGATTATTATAAAAAGGATGCGGCAGGAAATACTACCGCACAGATTGCAGATCCGGTAAAAGTATCGGGATCATCGATTGCAACATTAAAATTTACCTCGGCAAAACCGGTCATAAAGACTGACATTACCTTCAGTCCATCTTATCTTCGCACAAACGGATCGGATGTGGAACTGAAAACGCAGAAACTGACACTGACGAATTCCCAGGCAAAGACCGTGACACTTTCCCTTGGAATCGTAAAGGGAAACGGGCATATTTCCGTTCCGGTATATTTTTCCAGAAATGATGGATTCAACAAGATCAAACTTGGAATTTCATACAATAAAAATATTCTTGCATTCCAGTCTGTGACACTGGCACCTGAAGTACAGTCGACACTTACGCAGAGTGATTACAATATGTCTTCCTATGGAGGGTATCTTACGACAGAATATACGGCAGCAGCAGATGTAAATACTTCGGGAAATCTGATGTATATTGATTTTCAGCTTGCCAATGGAATGACAGCCTATTCCAACAACGGAATCAGTACGGATGTTACGGTTGCCATTGAGTCTGTGGAAGATCAGCAGGGGGATATTTTTTCCTACAATTCGGCGACATCGAGTGTGACGATCACAGATCAGCAGCATACACTGGGAGATGTCAGCGGGGACGGAAAAATCAATCTGATCGATGTATTGTACGTCATTCAGTATTACAATAATACAAAGACGTTTACCAGTGCGGAGAAAAACGCAGCGGATGTAAACAGGGATGGGAAAGTAGACCTGACGGATGCCTTAAAGATCCTGCAGTATTACAACGGTGCGATCAAAACATTATATTAGAACAAAGGAGAAATCATGTATTGTAGAAAATGTGGAAGAGAGATTCCCGATGATTCTGTCATGTGCGGATATTGTGGAACACCTACAAATCCGGATAATCCGTATACCTATGGCGGAACACCGCAGAATATGGACGAAGGTGCAAACGGGCTTGGAATTGCTTCAATGATCCTTGGGATTGTTGCCATTCTGCTGGCATGCTGTGCCGGAGGAAAATGGCTGACATTTCTTGTCGCAGCTGCCGGTCTGATTCTTGGAATTATCGCATTACAGAAACCCAAGTACGGCAGCAGCAGAGGAATGGCTCTTGCGGGTGTGATCTGCAGTGTGATCGCGCTTCTTATGAAAATTATTGTGATCATTTTACTGGGGGTGGGAATCGGAACCTTTCTTTATTCCCATATGTTTCACTTTTAAAGTCCCATTCTGATAGATGGGAGTTATTCATAATATAACCGGAAGTTATAATAAAAATAGTGCTTGACAAACACAGATTATAGTATTATGATCTAAACAACACAAAGAAAGTAGAAGGTTTTCGAGATATGAGAAGACAGGCGTTATCGCTTTTAGTGGAAAATAACCCAGGCGTGACGAGCCGGATATCCGGATTGTTCAGTCGCCGCGGATATAATATTGACAGTTTTTCATCCGGTGTGACTGCAGATCCGAAATATACCAGAATTACAATTGTTGCCAGTGGCGATGAACTTATTCTGGATCAGATCGAGAAACAGTTACTGAAACTGGAAGATGTGTTGGATATCAAAAAACTGGAACCGGGACTTTCTGTTACCCGGGAGCTGATTCTTGTAAAGATCCGCGCAAAGGATAACGAGCGTCAGCCGATTATGAATGTGACAGAGATTTTTCATGGAAAGATCGTAGATGTCACAAACGATTCCATGGTAATTCAGCTGGTAGGACATCAGGATAAACTGGATGCCTTTTTAGATCTGCTGGATGGATATGAAATTCTGGAACTTGCACGTACCGGAATTACGGGACTTACCCGTGGATCGTCGGATGTCCGTTTTTTGGATTAGTTACGGCTACTTATTAAAAATATTTTTTTATATAAGAGTATACATATTTAGGAGGACAATGATATGTCAGAAGCAAGAATTTTTTATCAGGAAGATTGTAACCTTTCATTACTGGATGGAAAGACAATCGCAATCATCGGCTATGGTAGCCAGGGACATGCACATGCATTAAACTTAAAGGAGTCCGGATGCAACGTCATTATCGGTCTTTATGAGGGAAGCAAGTCCTGGAAGAAAGCCGAAGAGCAGGGATTTAAGGTATACGTTGCAGCAGAAGCTGCTAAAAAAGCTGATATTATCATGATTCTGATTAACGATGAATTACAGGCTGATATGTACAAGAAAGATATCGAGCCAAACCTTGAGCCAGGTAACATGTTAATGTTCGCACATGGTTTCAATATCCATTTCGGATGCATCAAGCCACCAAAGGATGTCGATGTTACAATGATCGCACCTAAGGCACCAGGACATACAGTACGTTCTGAGTATCAGGCTGGTAAGGGAACTCCTTGTCTGATCGCTGTTGAGCAGGATGCTACCGGAAAGGCATGGGATCTTGCACTTGCATATGGTCTTGGAATCGGCGGAGCAAGAGCCGGACTTCTTGAGA
>OLQC01002981.1_pt1 | contig 10506 bp, 10 predicted proteins | sample 1672471 | NCBI WGS metagenome assembly OLQC01 (sample SAMEA3136689, study PRJEB25190) | human gut metagenome | biome: human gut; feature: human-associated habitat; material: faeces | place: Austria | collected 2013
CCCGGGCGTCTGTCTCTTAATGAATTAAATAGTAAATCTAATGTGTTATATAATTAGCTATCAGATTATTATCCAGCACCTCCTTGCAAGTGTCTATAAGACTCTGCGCACGGTCGGAATATTTCTGGCAGAGTTTTTCGTTGATATTTTTCCGGCTGCCATCCAGGAGAGACATTAAACGCCCACTTGCTACAGTTCCGTCTTTTCCTATTGTAAATAGCATGTTATCATCGCTTGTGATAAAGGAACCTTCTCCTACATAGGATATCTGGGCTACAAATCCCTCGTCTGCATTCAATAAATCATGTCCGAATACATAGGGCTGTTTTGTATCTAAATCCATAAGATTTGCAATTGTTGGCATAATGTCTACTTCGCCACCAACAGTGTCTGCTACCTTACTTTCATTTAATCCTGGAATATGAATGATGAACGGAACATTCAGCATCTCATCATAGTCGTATTCTTTTCCGAGGAAATCTGTCATTTTCCATTGAACGGACGGGGTTTCTTTATTCATTCCCTGATGATCGCCGTAAATAGCGATTACTGTATTATCGTACATATCATTTTTTTTGAGATATTCTATCAGCTTTCCAAAGGCTTCATCCGTATATCTGACGGTCTGAAGGTAATTACCAAAAGTACTTCCCACATCACTGTCTTTTAGTTTAAGGCTTGCCAGCGACTGATCCAATTCATATGGAATATGGTTTGTGAGTGTAATCATAAAGCTGAAAAATGGCTGTTGCTTTGTTTTTAAGATATCAACTGCCTGGCGGAACATCTCCTTGTCGGTAATTCCAAAGCCAGAAATCTGAGTCTGTTCCAGTTCTTCTTCCGAATAATAATGCTGGAACCCCTGATTCTTGTATGCCTCGCTTCGATTCCAGAACGTCTTTACATAACCATGAAACGCCATTGCACTGTATCCTTTTTCCCGGAACATCCACGGAAGACCGTTATATGTATTATCCACATACATTCGGTAACACTCTCTGATGTCATTCGGATATAAACTGTTTAACGCTGAAAATTCTGCATCACATGTATTTCCCACACCGGTTGTTGAATAAAAATGGTTGAAATAAATAGTATCCTTTTTCAATAATTTATTCAGATTCGGGGTAATTTCCTGACCGTTATATGTTGCCCCAATAACAAAGTTATTAAAAGATTCTGTCTGTATCAATATCAGATTCTTTCCCTTTGCCACACCTTTATAGGCTGTCCCAGATGACTTTGGCACAATGCTCTTCATCTTCTTTTGAATGGCTTTCTCGTCAACAGAACTTCTTTTTAACTTGCCGACTACATTTACTACTATATCATTCGTATGGTAGGTAAAAAATTCAATGTGGTTTACCTGCTGAACTGAGCGAAGATTCTGTGGATTCAATCCATAGTAATACCACGCACAGATTGCCACAATGTAAATAATGATATGCAATGCACTCTTTATCAGAGATAACATAAATTTCTTTTCTTTCCACACATTTTTAAAATGAAACTTTTCCGGCCAGCACTTTGCCAGTTCATCAAGCATTCCTTTTTTACCTTTATTGCGCAGGCGATACCAATATAAAACAAAAGGATAGTCAATCAAAGTCAGTAAACACCACGGACTTACACTCGCTCCAATCACATCTCCATCTCCTGCAATCTGTCCAAGGCTTGTAATCTGATAAAGCTGGTTGACAGATACATATTTTCCAAAATAGCTGCTATACGCTGCATCTGCCAGCATAATTAACGTAATTAATGTGTATACAATATAAAATCCATATCGTCTGGGTTTACTTTCTTTAAAAGAAAATGCCTCAAATACACAAAATAAAAATAACAGACTTAATAATGGCACATCATAAATACTAAGCATATCCAGCCGCTTCGTCTGCCAATAATATATAAACATCTTTAAAATTAATACTGGATACACTAACCAGTAGTGAGCCAGTAGCTTTTTGATTATTGTTTTCATAGTTTTTCCCAATTTTTTAAAATAAGAAAATCTCATCAAAGTTCTGGAACAAACTCAAAACTCCTGATGAGATTTCTCTGATAGTACTTTTATATCATCCGGCTTCTGCCTTAAAGCGTGTTTGAAAAATCATTTCTGCAATCTGCACACTCTACTTCGCGGTGGTATCTACTTCTTCTACTGCCTCTGGCTGTGCTGCTACTTCTTTAATAGAAGTAACGAGGCCTGCGAGATTCTGAATCTCAGACGGAATAATAATCTTTGTTGCCTTTCCATCTGCTGCCTTCTCAAATGCTTCTAGAGATTTCAACTTGATAACTGCTTCATCTGCTCCGGCTTCTCTGATGGCTCTAAGACCGTCTGCAGTTGCTCTCTGTACTTTAAGAATCGCTTCTGCCTGACCTTCTGCTTCACGGATTGTCGCTTCCTTTTTCGCTTCCGCATTAAGAATCGCTGCTTCTTTTTCTGCTTCCGCTTCAAGAATCATGGACTCTTTATGACCCTCTGCTCGAAGAATAGAAGACTTCTTCTCTCCTTCTGCCCGAAGAATAGCTTCACGACGTTCACGCTCTGCCTTCATCTGCTTCTCCATCGCATTCTGAATCTCTGTCGGTGGAATAATGTTCTTAAGTTCCACACGATTTACCTTGATTCCCCATGGATCTGTAGCTTCATCTAATGTCGCACGCATCTTTGTATTAATAGTCTCACGGGATGTCAGAGTGGAATCAAGTTCCAGATCACCAATAATATTACGCAATGTTGTTGCTGTCAGATTCTCAATCGCCATAATCGGATTATCTACACCGTAAGCATAAAGCTTAGGATCTGTAATCTGGTAATATACAACAGTATCAATACGCATTGTTACATTATCCTTTGTGATAACCGGCTGTGGTGCAAAGTCTACAACCTGCTCTTTTAAGAGAACTTTCTTTGCAACACGGTCAATAAATGGCACTTTAAAATGCATTCCAACGGACCATGTTCCATTATATGCACCAAGTCTCTCAATGACATATGCCTGTGCCTGCGGTACGATTCTCACGCAGGATGTTACGATATACACGATTAACAATATAATGATAATCATAAAAATAGTTCCAGCCATACTTGTTACACCTCCTGTTTTTCCTTATATACTCTTGGATTCTTCTTACAAAATCAAATACAGAAAAATTCCAAGAGTACATTTTTAAATCGGTTTTACAATTACCTTCACTCCGGAAATAGATTCTATCATGACCTTCTGTCCTTCATGAAGCTGTACATCATCGGAAATACTTCTCGCTGTCCATATCTGTCCTTCGACTTTCACCTGCCCCTTCGCATTGAGGTTATCAATGTCCTGCGTTACAAGTGCTGTCTGTCCGATCAGACTGTCTGCATTCGTCCGAACCGTTCTGCTGTTAAGGTACTTCAATGCCCACGGTCTTGTCAGAATAAGAAGAATTACTGACACAATCACAAATGCGATAATCTGACTCCATAATGGCAGGGAAAAAGCAGCCATCACTGCACCTACTAAAGCTCCACCGGCAAACCATATTGTTGTGAGACCCATTGTGATAATCTCAATTACAACAAAGATTGCTGCGGCTCCTAGCCAATACATTACAGTCATACTTCCACCACCTTTCTTCACAGTAGAATATTTCCATCTGTGTGTTTATCCCTATTTTATCTTATCCACTATAAGAAGTAAACATAAATTTTCTTAATTTATTAAGCAGACGCTCAAAAAAAATCATATCCCCTTTATCTGTGCCATTAGTCGCGGCATGTTGAACGTTCGCTCCATGCGCTCGCATCCAGCACTTGCTCTGAGGTCACAGATAAAGGGGATATGATTCTTTTGGTAGCTTCCTTCTTCGGTTTCGTCTGTCTTACACTGACAAAATCACCCCAGAACCAATATATACCAGCCATGCTGTGATCCAGGCCACGCCACACTGCATGATGACAATTCCTATCGTTTTCAACGTAGAATGCATTTCCTGTTTAATGGCGGCAATTGCTGCTACACAAGGTGTATACAATAGTGTGAAAACGAGGAAACTTACTGCAGAACGAACGGTAAATAAAGTACCGAGAGCGGCAGATACATGGGCTGCATTGGTTCCTAATAATACGCTGAGTGTGGATACTACTGCTTCTTTTGCTGTGATTCCAGTTACAAGGGCAGTAGAAATTCTCCAGTCTGCGAATCCAAGTGGTTTGAAGATTGGTGCAAGTAAATGGCCAAGTATGGCGAGGAGACTGTTTGCACTGTCTGTCACAACATTTAACCGGCTGTCAAATGTCTGTAGAAACCAGATAATCATTGATGCAAGAAAGATAATCGTAAATGCTCTTTCTAAGAAGTCCCTTGCCTTTTCCCACATTAAAAGTAAAACGCTTTTTAAAGAAGGAAAACGGTAATTCGGAAGTTCCATGACAAACGGCATTGGCTTTCCAGCAAATAAAACCTTTTTGAAAATTAATGCCATCAAAATTCCAATTACGATTCCGCCAAAGTAGAGGCAGGACATAACAAGTACGCCTCTATGTGGGAAAAATGCTGCTGTAAATACGGTATAGATTGGTATTTTTGCCGAACAGCTTATAAATGGAATAAGCATGATCGTGAGATTCCTGTCTCTTTCTGAAGAAAGAGTTCTGCTTGCCATTACTGCTGGTACAGAACAGCCAAATCCGAGCAGCATCGGTACGAAACTTCTTCCAGAAAGACCAATTTTACGGAGAAATGTATCCATAACAAAGGCAATTCTCGCCATATATCCTGTATCTTCTAATATAGATAAGAAGAAAAACAGAATCAGAATAACTGGAAGAAAGCTTAGTACGCTTCCTACTCCTGTAAATATTCCATCAATTACAAGACTTTTTACCACTGGATTAATTCCATAGTTTGTGAGTAGTATTTCTATTTCTCTTGAAACCCAGTCAATTCCTGCACTTAATGCATCACTTAAAAATGAACCAAACGGGCCAAATGTCATCCAGAAAATAAATACCATAATGCCTGCAAATACTGGTAATGCCAAATAGCGGTTTGTGAGCACACTATCTATCTGCACACTTCGCTCATATTCCTTGCTGACCTGACATTTCACTACTGATTGCTCACAAATATTTTCAATAAAGCTATAGCGCATGTCCGCCATTGCCGCATTACGGTCAAGTCCACGGTCTCTTTCCATTTCAATAATACTGTGCTCCATCATTTCAAGTTCATTTTCTGAGAGTTTCAGACGTTCAATAATATCCTCATCACCCTCAATTACTTTCACCGCTGCAAACCGTCCATTCATCCCGCTTCGGCTGGCATGGTCTTCTAATTGATGATACAAACCATGTATACAGCGATGCACCGGGCCTGGCGTACAAAAATCATAGACTTTTGGATATTGTTTATTTTCCGCAACTTCGTAAGCAGTATGTATTAAATCTCCCACACCTTCATTCCGAATCGCACTGATCGGAATAATCGGAATCCCTAAAAGACGGCTCATTTCTTTTACATTAATAGAACCACCATTATTTCGGACCTCATCCATCATATTTAAGGCAAGTACCATCGGAATCCTCATCTCAATAAGCTGCAGTGTCAAATACAAATTTCTCTCAATATTTGTTGCATCCACTATATTAATAATCCCGTCTGGTTTCTCCTTCAAAAGAAAATCTCTTGTGACAATTTCCTCATTCGTATAGGGACGGAGAGAATAAATTCCCGGAAGATCTACCACTGTCCCATCCACTGAAGCTGTAGTAAACTTTCCCATCTTCTGATCTACTGTTACACCGGGGAAATTACCAACATGCTGATTCGAACCTGTCATCTGATTAAATAGCGTCGTCTTTCCACAATTCTGGTTACCAATTAAAGCAAAAATCACTGGACAGATCCCTCCTTTAATACTATCTTCTCTCCATCCTCTTTTCGAATCGTAATATCATATCCGCGAAGATGAATCTGTATGGGATCTCCCATCGGTGCCATTTTAAGCACTTTCACTTTTGTCCCTGGAATAAGGCCCATATCTAAAAAACGACAGCGCAGATTTCCCTCTCCGCCTACCGTCTCAATAACTCCTTCTTTTCCCACAGGTAATTGTGCTAAAGTCATATTTCTTCCTCCTGTAGTTATCGTTAGTTTTAATTACTTCTATCTATATAAATATATAAATTATATAAATCTCATATGAACATCCAAACTCTATTTTTGAACACTTCCATATAAGTAGCAATTAACTCTAGTATAGCCTTAATGAGAATCTTTTTCAACATTATCAAGCTAATTGAGAATGTATTATCATATATGACTTTATTCACATTACCCAAACTGTCTCTTATTTCTGAAGCAAATAAAAAACTGTCCTTTTTGCATTATTTTTTTAATTTGCTATCGCTTTTTTTCTAAAAATGTATTATAATATAGTCAGATTAATTCATTTCATGTATTCTGAATAGGATTAATCACTATACTTTGCATAACAGGGAAAGGAAGAATATTTTCGACTCGTTGGTCGTTGAAAATATATCTTCCTTTTTCTTTTATTATAAAAACTGATTTACCCTGCACATTTCACTTCAACCCAAAATTCAAGTCGAGCCGCCTGAAAGAGGTTGGAATCTTCTCGACTGAGATAAAAAGAACTTCAGACCATATCACTTATAAACATATAATCTGAAGTTCTTTTTTATATCTTTTTCTTGTAGTGAATAAACTCTCTACTCTTCTTTGAGCCAGTTTGCTACATCAAGGGCATGATATGTAATAATCATCTGTGCACCTGCTCTCTTCATGCCAATCATATTTTCCATAACGATTTTCTTTTCATCAATCCAACCGTTTGCTGCGGCAGCTTTTACCATGGAATATTCTCCACTTACATTATAAGCGCAAAGTGGCATATCTGTTTCCCAGGATGCGGTTTTTAAAATATCAAGGAATGCTAATGCCGGTTTAATGATAATGATGTCAGCACCTTCATCGATATCATCCTGAATATCACGCATTGCTTCTCTTGGATTATGGTAATCCATCTGATAAGTTTTTCTGTCACCAAAGCCCGGTGCAGAGTGCGCTGCATCTCGGAATGGTCCGTAGTATCCGGAAGCCATTTTAGCGCTGTAAGCCATAATCGGTGTCATCTCATATCCGGCCTCATCTAATGCTTCACGTATTGCTGCGACGTGACCATCCATCATGTTCGATGGCGCTACCATATCAGCACCAGCCTGTGCGCAGGTTACTGCTGTTTTAGCAAGCAGTGGAAGTGTTTCATCATTTAAGATAATACCGTCTTTGATTACTCCACAATGTCCATGGGAAGTATATTCACAAAGACAGATATCTGCGATAACGACAAGTTCAGGAAATACCTTTTTAATGTAACGAATCGCTTCCTGAATGATTCCGTGTTCATTATATGCTTCTGTTCCACACTCATCTTTGTGCGCAGGAATTCCAAATAAGAGAACTCCTTTTACACCAGCCTCGCGGATACGGTCTAATTCCTCATCCAGACGGTCGATGGAATACTGATAGATTCCCGGCATAGAATCAATCGGATTCTTAATGTCCTTTCCTTCGATAACAAATACCGGATAAATTAAATCGGATGCACTTACGGATGTTTCACGAACTAATGCACGTAAATTCTCTGATGCACGAAGACGTCTTCTTCTAATCATAATACAACTCTCCTAACTCTGATATAAATTATAACTGTAAACGGTTATAAAAATTACAACTCTAACGTTTATATTTTACCACATTGGATATGAAAAGCAACTTTACTGCTCATCGGAACCAATCTGAATAAACTGAATCATTCCAGGTCCTAAATCTTTTGTCGGTCTGGCGATGAATCCATGCTTTTTATAGAACTCTTCCCTACCTTTTGCACACATAAGATCAAACATCATTGTGGTCCCTTCGTACCCTTCCTGAATAACAAACTTCTTTAAGGTCTCTAAAATAAGACCACCGATGCCTTCTCCCTGCACTTCCGGACGGATAATCAGATCCTGTACATAGCAGATGATTGCTCCATCTCCTACGATTCGTCCCATGCCAACTGCCTTTCCATCTTTAAATGCAACCAATGTATACAGACTGTTACTAAGTCCTTTTTTCGCCTGATCTCGTGTCAGTTCTCTAAATTGAACTGACTGACGAAGTTCAAGATACGTATCTATATCTAGTCTGTCTTCCACTAACTCAATCATTTTGTCCCTGCCTTATTATTTCTTTTATTTCATTTTCGGTAAGAACCCGCTCTTTAGAAAAGGCTTTTGCTGCGGCAGTTTTCAAAATATATCTCCGCATTGCCTCTTCCTCAAAATTCGCCTTTACATACTGGCGAAGTTCTCCCATAAAAATTGCAATATCTGCATAATAATCCGGAACAGCTTTTTCAATCTGGCAACGAATCTGTTTGGATACAGCCGGGCTTCCTGTCCCGCTGTTAATTCCAATACTAATATTACCCTTTCGTACAACAGATGGGAAAATGAAACTGGACTCCGCTTCAGAATCTGCTACATTTACAAGGATGTGATACGCATGGCAAAGTTCTGCAGCACGATGATTCTCCTCGCGACTACTTGTCGCTGCCACAACAAGAAAAGCCTTTTGAATTTCTTTTTCTAAGAAATCGCTTTCCTCGTTTTTTATGAAATCTTCAAAAATACTTTTTTCGGGAAGAATTTCTTTAATCTCATCGCATACTTTTTTTGCAATTACAACGATATCCGCTCCGTATTGAAGCAGCGTATGCACCTTTCTTGCGGCAACTTTTCCACCACCCACAATAAGGCACCGTTTTCCTTCAATTTGTGTAAATACCGGAAAATACATCATCTCTACATCTCAATTCCTATACGAGAACTTATGCCCTGATCAAATGGATGTTTTACCTTTCGGATTTCGGACACATAATCTGCGTGATCGATTAATCTCTCAGAAGGATTTCTTCCACTGAGAACAACTTCTAATGCAAATGGTTTCTTCTCAAGATGTTCAATTAACTTTGCTTCATCTAAAAGATCTTTATCGATAGAATACACACTCTCATCAAGAACAAGCATATCGTAATCTTTTGCCATCTCAAAAAGTTTGTCTAACATTTCATTATTATAATCACGAAGCTCCTTCAGCTCTTCTTCATTCATCTGGAAAGTAAACTTCTGCAATTCTTTTCCTGAAACTACGTTAATCCCTGGCTGTTTTTCAAGAATACTTCTTTCACTGGAACTATTATTTTTCAGAAACTGATAAAAAAGAACTTTTTTTCCGCTTCCTGCTGCGCGAACTGTTAATCCAACACTTGTTGTTGTCTTTCCTTTTCCGTCTCCGCAGTAAAGATGTATCATTTTCCATCCTCTCGGATGCCGAGCCGCTCTGTGAAAATCCTCCAGAGCTCTTCTGCAGGTGTTCCTTCCGCCTTCGGCAGTTCGCCGTAGAGGGAAACGCGGATTCCGGCAGCGGCGGCGGCGCTCAGATTTGTCTTGATGGAGGATACATCGGCAGCGGAAACGATCATATGCGTGACATTTCTGCCTTCGATGATGCCTCTGAGCAGTACTTCCGGTACGGGAGTCTTCATGCAGATGATATTTTCCTGCGGATATCCCGCTTCCCTGCACAGGCGGATGCTGTCTTCCTCCGGCGGGAAAAGAGCGATCACGCGATCTTTGAGAACTCCGTCCTTCTCACTCACCACGGCCTGTGCCAGTTCCCGGCATCCGATCATCAGCACGCTGCCTACGGTATAAGAAGCATCCTTTACGATATCCGCCGCATCGGAACATCGGTTCGTATGGGTAAAATCCACGTCGACGGCGCTTCTGATCCTGAAGTAATCGATTCCCAGCTCTTCCGCCGCCCGGCGGATCATGTGGGATTCTTCCTGTGCATAGACTTCTGTTCCGTCCACGATGACGCCGATATCTACTCTTTTCGCCCAGCTGCGGATTCCCTCTTCATCCAGCCGCCTGGAGATGACAGTGATATTTCCGGAGATATGCTGCCGGGAACCGTACGCCTCCGATACGACAGCATAGATATGATCCGTATATTCCGCAAGAGCATCGGTAAACCACTTGGCCTCCCGTGATCCCGCAAAAATCATGACTTTTTCGTCTTTTACGCTCATCTTTTCCTCCCTTTTTTCCCGAACAGAGATGTCAGTCTTGACTTCGGTTTTTCCTCTTCAATCTGCTCCTGCAGTTCTTCCAGATGTTTCTTGATCTCTTTCCGGTCGGGATTATACCTCAGGAGCTTCTGATAATCCGAAACCGCCCTGTCGACATTTCCCAGTTTTTCATATGCCATACCGCGGAAGTGGTATGACGACTCCAGTGCCGCCGTATTGACCGCATTCTGATTCGTGATCACTTTCTTGAAAGCTTCCACCGCTTCCTCGTAGCGCTTCATATGATATAGCGCCACACCGCGGTTGACATAAAGATTTACATAGTCTCCGTTGATTTCAAGCCCGCGCTCCGCCGCT
>OLQC01002982.1_pt1 | contig 10506 bp, 10 predicted proteins | sample 1672471 | NCBI WGS metagenome assembly OLQC01 (sample SAMEA3136689, study PRJEB25190) | human gut metagenome | biome: human gut; feature: human-associated habitat; material: faeces | place: Austria | collected 2013
AGGGCGGCGAAGCCGCCCAAACCCGCCCCTCCGGGGCGGGTTGCCCTGCGGGCCGAAGCCTGCCCTCTGCAGGGAGCTGGCCGAGGAAAGCGTGGGGTGCCGGAAACCTTACAAAAATGTAAGATTTGGGGCGGGAAATGTAAGCCATATCGATGGCAAGGCAGGCCCCGCCCCTGTTACAATAGCAGCAGTAAGGCCCGGTCCCATTCATCGATGGGACCGGGCACCAATGCAAGGAGGCTGCTTAGTTTATGAGTATCTTGGAAGTAAAGGGTCTGCGCAAGGTCTACACCACCCGCTTTGGCGGGAACCAGGTGGAGGCGCTGCGCAATGTCAGTTTTAGTGTGGAGCAGGGCGAATATGTGGCCGTGATGGGAGAAAGCGGCAGCGGCAAGACCACGCTGCTGAATATCCTGGCGGCGCTGGATAAGCCCACCGCCGGCAGCGTGGTGCTGGATGGCCGGGAGCTTTCCAAGGTGGGCGATGCCGATGCCGCCGCCTTCCGGCGGGATAATCTGGGATTTGTGTTCCAGGAGTTTAACCTGCTGGATACCTTCTCACTGGAGGACAACATAGCGCTGCCGCTGGTGCTGGCGGGCAAGGGCTACCGGGAGATCAACGAAAGGCTGATGCCCGTTGCCCGGCGGCTGGGGATCGCCGAGCTGCTGAAAAAGTATCCCTATGAGGTCTCCGGCGGGCAGAAGCAGCGGGCGGCGGTGGCCCGCGCCATCATCACCCGGCCCAGCCTGCTTTTAGCGGATGAGCCGACCGGCGCCCTGGATTCCCGCTCCAGCGATGAGCTGCTGCGGCTCTTCGGGGAGCTGAACCGCGGCGGGCAGACCATCGTGATGGTCACCCACTCGGTGCGGGCGGCCAGTACCGCCGGGCGGGTGCTGTTCATCAAGGACGGTGAGGTATTCCACCAGCTGTACCGCGGCGGCCGCTGCGAGGAACAGTTCTACCAGGAGATAAGCGGTACCCTGACCCTGCTGGCGACGGGAGGGATGGAGCAATGAAATTCGGGCTGTATCCCCGGCTGGCGCTGGCCGGTATCCGGAAAAACAAGCGCCTGTATATCCCCTATCTGCTTACCTGTACCGGTATGGCGATGATGTACTATATCATCATCTTTTTGCAGCACAATGAAATGCTGGACGGCATGCGCGGCGGGACGACCGCTTCCACCATTCTGGCGCTGGGTGGCTGGGTGGTGGCCATCTTCGCCTGCATTTTCCTCTTTTATACCCATTCTTTTCTATTGCGCCGCCGCAAAAAGGAATTCGGCCTTTATAACATCCTGGGCATGGGGCGCCGCCACCTGGTGCGCATCGAGATATGGGAAACGATTTTTGTGGCCATCGGCACCACGGCGGCAGGGCTGCTGTGCGGCATTGCTTTTTCCAAGCTGGCGGAGCTGGGCCTGATGAACCTCATGCACGGCAGCATCAGCTATGTCTTTTCCATCAGCGCTCCGGCTATTATGGCCACGCTGCTCATTTTTGGGGTCATTCACCTGCTGCTTTTGCTGCGGGCGGCGGTCGCGGTGGGACGCACCTCGGCTATCCAGCTGCTGCAAAGCGAAGCCGCCGGCGAAAAGCCCCCGCGCGCCAATTGGTTTTTGGGCTTGCTGGGCGTTATCCTGCTGGGAGTGGCCTACTACATGGCAGTCACCATCAAGGAGCCGCTGATGGCGCTGGCACTGTTCTTTGTGGCGGTGGTACTGGTCATTCTGGCCACTTATCTCATTATGATAAGCGGCAGCGTGCTGCTGTGCCGCCAGCTGCAGAAGAACACCGCCTACTACTACAATCCCCGGCATTTTGTTTCGGTTTCCTCCATGGCTTACCGCATGAAGCGCAACGGCGCGGGACTGGCCTCGGTGTGCATCCTGGCCACCATGGTACTGGTGATGCTCTCTTCCACCACCAGCCTGTACTTTGGCGCGGAGGATTCCTTGATGGCCCGCTACCCGCGGGAGCTTTCGATCAGCTACGGCGTGGAGGATGTGGAATATCTCTCTGACAGCTCGGTGAAGGAGCTGCGGGAGGAGATCCTCTCCGTGCTGGAGAAAGAGAACTGCACCCCGCAAAATGTTCAGGATTGGCGCAGCCTGCGTATCTATGGTTACCTAAACAGCACCCGTGCCGATTTTGAACGCACAGATGAGGAATCGCAGACGATCTATCGGCCTGATGGCGAGATATATAACTTCGTTTTTGTCTCCGCCTTGGATTACAATGCCCTCACCGGGGAGAATGTTACCCTGGACCCCGGCGAGGCGGCGGTCTATACCACCCGCGGGTCCCGCTTTTCCGGCAAGGAAGTGGATTTCGGCTACGGGCTGCGTTACGATGTGGCAGGCTATTTGGACACTCCGCTGGAGAATGGCAGCATCGCCATGGATATTGCCCCCACACTGGTGCTGGTCGTTCCGGACCTGACCGAAGCCGAGCATGGCCTGGCGGCACTGGGGCAGTATCCCGCGTGCCGGTGGAACTACGGCTTTGATACGGGGCTGCCCGCCGAAAAGCAGGCGGAAATCAGCAACAGCCTGTACGATGCCAACATCGGGATGCATGATGACTATACCGAAGCCCATGGCATTCGCACCCGTACCATTGAGTGCCGCACCATGAATGAGGCGGATTTCTTTGGCACCTACGGCGGGCTGTTCTGCCTGGGTATTATCCTCAGCGTGGAGTTCCTCTTTGCCGCTGTACTTATTATCTACTACAAGCAGATCTCGGAGGGGTACGAGGATCAATCCCGCTTTGGCATTATGCAGAAGGTGGGGATGACCAAGGCCGAGATCCGGCGGAGCATCAACAGCCAGCTGCTTACGGTATTTTATCTGCCGCTGGTGATGGCCGGACTGCACCTGGCCTTTGCCTTCCCCATGATCCGCCGCCTGCTGCTGCTCTTTAACCTGAACAATGTGGGGCTTTTCGCTCTCACCACTGTCATCAGCTTTGTGATGTTTGGAGTGCTGTATGCCCTTATCTACCGCATTACCGGCAATGTGTATTACCGCATCGTCAGCGATATCCACGACCGGGAATGAGACCCTCTCTCTATAAGGAAAGCCCGATGGCCGGCATTGCTGCCGGCCACCGGGTTTTTGCTATATTAGGAGAGATAGAGAGATGATAGGTCAGTTGGCTGCCGGAGTGGGCAGCTTGGGATTTTCCTTGTAGTACTTGGCGCGGGCGGGCAGCCAGAACAGCAGGAACACTGCCAACGAGATGAGCGGGACCACCACGCCGGGCCAGATGAGACCGATGGCAATGACTAGGAACAGGGCACGCTCATACAGGCGGATGGGCCGGTAATGGTACCCCTGTACCACATAGGAGATGGGGAGAGCATCCACGATGCAGCAGACGAAGGTGACGATGGTATCCAGAATCATGTAGGGACTGCTGAAATCGTAGGTGAGGATGGATGGATTGTAGATAAAGGCATAGGGCACCAGGAAGGCCACGATGCCGATCTTGACCGCTTCCATACTGACCTTCATGGGCGGGGCTTTGCAGATGCCGGCCGCGGCATAGGAGGCCAGCGCCACCGGCGGGGTGATGCAGGCGATGGAGGAGAAGTAGAACAGGAACATGTGCGCCCCCAGAACCGGAACGCCCAGCTTGATGAGGGCGGTGGCAATGGTGGAGGAAGCAATGATGTAAGCGGCGGCGGTGGGCAGGCCCATGCCCAGCACGATGCACACCAGCATGGCCAGCAGCAGGGAGATGAGCAGGCTGCTGGAGCCGAGGGAGATGAGCAGGGAGGAGAACTTGACGCCAAGGCCGGTCATGGTGAGCATGCTGATGATGATGCCGCAGATGGCGGTGGCAGTGATAACGGTGGTGGAGCCGATGGCGCCGGAGCGCAGGGCATTCACCAGCTTTTTCAGGGAGAAGCGGTCGTCCTTATCGAAGCAGCAGCAGATGATGAGTACGGCCATGGAATACAGCGCCGAGCGGGAGGTGGAAAAGCCGAACACGCACAGCGAAAGGATGAGCACGGCAATGGGCAGCAGCAGTTTGGCACTCTTTTTCAGCACCGGCAGCAGCTTGGGGATATCCTTGAGATCCATGCCGGTCAGGTTGGCCTTGAGCGATTCCACATCCACGGTGCTGAAGATGCAGATATAGTACATTAGGGCCGGGACCAGCGCCGCCAGGCAGATGGTGCCGTAGGGGATGGCGGTGGCTTCGGCCATCAGGAAGGCCGCGGCGCCCATAACAGGGGGCATAAGCTGGCCGCCGGTGGAGGAAACGGCTTCCACCGCGCCGGCAAATTCATCGCGGTACTTTTGCTTTTTCATCAGCGGGATGGTGAAGGCGCCGGTGGTGACTACATTGGCGATGGCGCTGCCGGAAATGGTGCCCATGATGGCACTGGAGATAACGGCGATCTTGGCCGGGCCGCCGCGCTTGGCGCCCGCCAGCGAGATGGAAAGATCCCGGAAGATCTCATTGGCGCCGCTGACTTCCAAAAAGGCGCCGAACAGGATGAACAGGAAGATGATATTGCAGGAGGTAGCCAGGGCGGAGCCCCAGATGCCCTGATCGCCGAAGATATTGACGATGACACGCTGCAGGGAATATCCCCTGTGGCCAAAGCCGCCGGGGATGTACTTGCCCAGGAAGGCATAGCCGATAAAGATGACCGCCATAATGGGCAGCGCTTTGCCGGAGAGCTTGTACGCTGCGGCAATGGTGACCACGGTGGCCAGGGCGCCAAAGATGATGTCATTCTGACTGGCGGTGATGGAAAGACGGGTCTGGAAACTGGAGGGATCGATCATGACATAGACCGCCACAGCAATGGCAGCGGCGGAGAGAATGAGATCCGGCCATTTCTTCTTGAGCCCGGTCCAGCCGGATGCTTTTCCCTTCCAGTCGTACATCAAGAAGGCGAACAGCATTCCGAACATATAGTGCAGCGCATAAATGCGCAGATAATACATATTGACGATCGGCTTGCCGCCGATGCTGATATACTTGCCGATCTGGATAAAGCACATGACCAGCGCAAGTACGGTAATGATGATCTTGAAGATCTTATCAGCGCGGGGAGAAACGCCCCCCGTAGTTACTTTGTCACTCATAGGTTAACTCCCATCACAAAAAATCGGTCGGGTTTTATTGGAGCAGGGGTCAGGCTTTGTGGAAAAGGGGACAGGCGGCCGGCGCTGCGGCCGGCCGCCTGCGGGTTTATTGGTTCAGTCGGTTCAAATGCGTGGGGCAGGCATCAGGAGGGGGAGAAGCCGGGGGCTACCTCTGCCATCTGGATGCCCTGCTCCTGATAGTACTTGATGGCGCCATCGTGGAACAGGAAGGGCATATTGGGGATGTTCTCCAGCTTGAGGCCGCCGGCAAGACCGGCATAAACGGTGACCATGTCGTCATAGTGCTCCCAGGTGGCCTTGGTCAGCTCGTAAACGACCTCATCATCCACATCCTCGCTTGCAATGAAGAAGGCCCACATGGAACAGGAGAGGATATCCTTATCGGCATTGGCCTTATAGGTGCCGGCGGGGATATAGCTCTGAACATAGTAGGGGGTCATCTCGCATACGATCTTGACCTGCTCTTCTGTCATGGGCAGGATGTTGACCTCGTGAGTGGCTTCGGTTTCCGCCAGGGAGGGCCATGCACCGGCAGCCTGGGTGATAACGGCATCAATGGTGCCGTCCTTCAAGGCCTCTACAGTGGTGCCCCAGGCGTCATTGTGTACGGTTACATTGATGCCCATGGCATCCAGCAGCTTGCGCAGAACGGGATCGATGCCGGAGCCCTTGGAGCCCAAACCGACGGTCTTGCCTTCTAGGTCGCTCCAGGTCTCGATGCCGCTGCTGGAGAGAGCGAACGCGGTGAGGGACATCTCATACATGGGGGCGATAACGCGGGACTTGACCATCTTCTGGCCGCCGGTCCATTCGGCTACGCCTTCATAGGCTTCCAGAGTGGAGGAAGCGCCGCCCACGCCGAACTGGCACTCGCCGGTCTCGATAAGGGCAGTGTTGGCGGTAGCGCCGCCGGTGGTTTCGGCAGTAATGGAATACTTGCCATTGAATACGGAATTCATAACGGTGCACCAGCCGGTGCCTACTACATTGAAGGCGCCGCCGGAAGCGGAGCAGCCGGCACTAAAGGTTTGCAGCTTGGGGGCATTGGGATCGTTGTTGCTTTCGCCGCAGCCAACACAGGCAAAAACCAGTGCGCAGGTCAGCAGCAGGCTGAGGAAAACTTTGAGTTTCTTCATGGTCTTTTGTCCTTTCCGTTTTTATCTGCGATTCTTTATACTGTCGAAGAGGGCCGGTCAATGTCTTTTTGTCGACTGTCGGCAAACTCTCCTTTTTTACATTAACACTTTTTTGTAGGAAAAGTCTATGAACAATCGCACCAATATTCATCCCGCAATATTGTATACAATATACATAAATAGCTAAGAAGAGGCCTATTTGGCCAAATTTTATTGACGAAATCACCAAAATCCCCTATATTTATGTTGACAGTATACAGTATTTAATTTAGGAGCAACTACGATTTTATGAAAAATTCCGTCATTGGACCGTTCTGTTTCCGGCGTGTCATCAAAAAGACGCTGGTGAGCCGTATGAGGAGGTAGAGACCTCGGCTCATCCTTTTTGCCATACCGAAAAACAGGAGGAAACCCAATGAAAACAGAACCGAAGGATACCGGACTGCGCATCCGGCAGCACCCCATCCTGGGGGAGCAGCCGCAGGGCAGGCAGGTGACGATATACTTTGACGGAAAACCGCTTTCCGCCATCGAAGGCGAGCCCATCGCGGCGGTGCTGACGGAGGCCGGGGTGCGGGTGTTCCGTCACACCGCCCGCGAGGACCATCCACGGGGCATCTTTTGCGCCATTGGCCGCTGCACTGACTGCGCCATGACGGTGAACGGCGTGCCGGGGGTGCGTACTTGCATCACCCGGGTGGAGGAGGGCATGCGGGTAGAAACACAGCATGGCCTGGGAAAGTGGGGTGATCCCCATGCGTGAGAACCCCCAGGTGGCCATAGTAGGGGCCGGGCCTGCCGGGCTTTCCGCTGCGGCGGTGCTGGCCCGCTGCGGCGCGCGGGTCACCGCTTATGATGAAAACGACCGCCCCGGCGGTCAGCTCTTTAAGCAGATTCACAAGTTTTTCGGCTCCGGGCACCACGGGGCCGGGGTACGCGGGGTGGAGCTGGGCCGCCAGCTGCTGGCGGAATGCGAAGCAGCCGGGGTGGAGATCTGCCTTTCCCACGCTGTTTACGGCATCTTTCCCGGAGGGCGACTGGGTGTTACCCATGCCGGGTACGGCCGTATCATCCGGGCGGAAAAGATTTTGATCGCTACCGGCGCTACCGAAAAGGCCCTGGCCTTCCCCGGCTGGGACCTCCCCGGGGTGATGGGTGCGGGCGCCGCCCAGACCATGGTGAACCTGAACCGGGTGCTGCCTGGCCGCAGAATCATCATGGTGGGCAGCGGCAATGTAGGCTTGGTGGTGGGTTTCCAGCTGCTGCAGGCTGGGGCACACCTGGCTGCTGTGGTGGAGGCCAGGTCCCAGATCAGCGGCTATGCCGTCCATGATGCGGGCCGGGGTGCCTATCCTTACCGGGCATACCGTACTGGAGGCCCGCGGCAGGGATTCGGTGGAGGAAGTGACCATTGGCCGGGTGGATGAGCGGTATCGGCCTATTCCCGGTACCGAGCGAACCATTGAGACTGATACCGTCTGCTTGGCGGTGGGACTTACCCCCTCGATAGAACTTCTGCGCATGGCCAATGTGGGGCTGACCCACCTGCCGCCGATGGGCGGCTATCTGCCGCTGTACAGCGGCACCCTGTGTACCACCAATCCGGATATCTATGTGGCCGGAGATGTGGCCGGGATAGAGGAGGCCAGCACGGCCATGGAAGAAGGCCGACTGGCCGGGACGGCCATTGCCGCGGCGCTGGGCCTGCTGGAGGAAGCAGAAGCCGGGCGGCAGATGGAGGAGATCCGCCGGCGTGCGGCCCAGCTGCGAACCGGCCCCCACGGGGAAGCCCGCGGCGCCGCCAAAGCGGAACTGGAGAGGAGGTATGTCCAGTGGCAGAACAGCTGAAGCGCGGCCCCCATGCCGTTATCGAATGCACCGAGGAGATCCCCTGCAACCCCTGCTGCACCGCCTGCCCACAGGGGGCCATCACCATGGCGGAGGGCCTGAGCAGCCTGCCCTGCCTGAACCGGGGAAAATGCACCGCCTGCGGGCTGTGCATCCCCTGCTGCCCGGGCCAGGCCATCTTTGTCATCGATGATACCTATTCCGGGAGCGAAGGTTTGCTTTCTCTCCCATTTGAATTTACTCCCCTGCCCATTGTGGGGCAGTCGGTCATCCTTACCGACCGCCGCGGCCGGCGGGGGAGGGGACCATCCACCGGGTGCTGTGCCCGCCGGCTTTTCGCCAAACGGCTGTGGTGACGCTGCGGGTGCCGCTGGCCCTGCTGGATACCGTCCGGGGATTTCTCCCCACAAGTGGAAAGGAGGTGCTCCATGAAGGATAAGGATATCATCATCTGCCGGTGTGAGGAGATCACCAAAGGCGAGATCATACAGGCCATCCGGGATGGCGCCACCACCGTGGATGGCATCAAGCGGATGACCCGGGCCGGTAAGGGACTATGCCAGGGGCGCACCTGCCGCCCACTGGTGGAGGCCATTCTGATGGCGGAGCTGGGCCACCTGCCCCCCGCGGAGGAATACCCCAGTACCCGCCCCCCGGTGCGGCCCATGCCGCTTTCGGCCCTTTTGGCCGGGGAGGAGGACACATGAAGCAGCACAGCGAGTTTGTTATCATCGGCGGCGGGGTGCTGGGCGCCAGCCTGGCCTACCAGCTCAGCCTCCACGGCAGGGAAGTCCTGCTGCTGGAACAGAATGAAATATGCAGCGGCACCAGCAGCGGCACCGTCGCCTGGATCGGACCTTTTGACCGGCAGCCGCTTTTTATGGAGGAGCTGGCGATCCGCTCCTTCCTGCGGCTGTTCCTGCTGGAGCATGAACTGGACCGGCCCTTTGAATTTACCGTTACCGGCTCCCTTAAGCCGCTTTACACCGAAAAAGATATAGCCGCCGCCCAAAAGGCCGCAGAAATGGGCGCCGCCGCGGGCTATGATGTTGTCCGGATCCTCGCCCCGGAGGATGCCTGGGAAAAGGAACCGGCCATGCGGGGCAACGGTATGATCGCCGCCCGGTATGAGCCCTACTCCGCCCACATCAATCCTTTCCTGCTGGTGGATTCTTACATCCAGACCGCCAAGCGTCTGGGTGCGGAGGTATGTACCTTTACCAAGGTGCTGGACCTTGAAATAAGTGACCGCCGCATCACGGCGCTGATGACCGACCGCGGCCGCGTCACTGCCGAGCATGTCATCTGCTGTGCCGGCCTGTGGAGCTATGAGATCGGGGAAAAGTTGGGGATCCCGGCGCCGGTGCGGCCCAATCGCGGCTGCTGCCTGGTCACCGAAAAGCTTCCACCCATCCTGCATACCTTTTCCAGCAGCGCCCACCAGACCGCCCACGGCAATATCATTTTTGGCCTAAATAGCGAGGACCTGCCCGCCGGAACCCACGATACTACCGTCCCGGCCGAAGCGCTGCAAACCGCGGTGCGCCAGGCGCTGCGGGAGTTCCCGGCCCTAAGCGGGGTCAATATCATCCGCAGTTACGCAGGCCTGCGCTGCAAGCCTGTGGATGGCCTGCCCATCATTGGCGGCGATGAGGAAAAGCTCCAGAATTTCGGCTATTTCCTGATGCACAGCGCATACAGCTACACGGCGGGGGTCTCGCCGCTGGCGGCGGCCTACTTTATGGGCCAGGTCGATGCGGAGGATCCTTTATTAGCGCAGCTCCATTACCGCCGCTTTTTATACGGAGGAAACTAAACCATGATCCCAGCCCTTTCGCAGAACAGTCTCCCGGTCGGCATCTTGATGAACCGGGCTTCCTTCCCCCGCTTGCCGGGGGATATCGGCAATCCCGCCACCTTTCCCTTTGCGGTACGGTACCGTATGGTGCCCGGCACCACCTACCATGATGTGGTGGAAGCCCTGCAGGAGGAGCGCCTGCTGGTACCCTTCATTGCGGCGGCCCAGGCCCTGGAGCAGGAGGGGGTCTGCGCCATCACCACCAGCTGCGGCTTTTTGGCGTTGTTCCAGCGACAGCTCAGCGCGGCGGTGCGGGTGCCGGTCTATACCTCGGCGCTGCTGCAGCTGCCCATGATCGCTGCCGCCCTGCCGCCCGGCAAGCGGGTGGGCATCCTTACGGCGGATAGCGCCAACCTGACCCCGCGCCACCTGGCGGCCGCCGGGGCCAGCTACTGCCCTGTCACCGTAATGGGTATGGAGCATACCACCGAATTTTCCAGCTTCCTGCGGGAGGACCGTACCTCCTTTGATGCCGAGAAGTGCCGCCAGGAGCACATCGAAGCCGCGCTGGAGCTGATCCGACGGGACCCCGGCAT
>OLQC01002984.1_pt1 | contig 10504 bp, 7 predicted proteins | sample 1672471 | NCBI WGS metagenome assembly OLQC01 (sample SAMEA3136689, study PRJEB25190) | human gut metagenome | biome: human gut; feature: human-associated habitat; material: faeces | place: Austria | collected 2013
AGAAATTTTAGATGAATATTTTAAGCAAAATAGATAATAGTCTAGGAGATTAAGTATGAGTAGGCTAGAAAAAAAGATTCATAAAAAATTAAAAAGAAGAAAAATTAAGGTTGTATTTAAAGTTTTATTTATTCTAGCTATGATTACGAATTTAAGTATATGTATATTTATAATAGATAAAAGTGCAAAAGATATGTTAGGAACTGATGCATATCTTTTAAATTCTTTTATAGATGATATAAATATGGATGATATTAAAGTTAATATTGGTGAAAAAATAAATGAAATATATAAAGCTAAGGATAAAATAATAAAACTATATAATGATAATAAAAATAAGACTTAAATATTTAAGTCTTATTTTTACTATTAAGAAGTTTTAAATATTTAATGTATAAATAGGAGAGAATTATATAAGAAAAATAAGTTTTTGGTTTTATAACATAACGGTTATTTACATAAAAGGGGATATATTATAAAATAAAAGTTATGATAATAAAAAAGGAGGAACCAAGGTGGACAATAAACAAAGTAGAACTAGGAATTTTAGTATAATAGCACATATAGATCACGGTAAGTCTACCTTAGCTGATAGATTAATACAAAAAACTGGGCTTGTTAGTGAAAGAGAAATGAAAGATCAGTTATTAGATAATATGGATCTTGAAAGAGAAAGAGGAATCACTATAAAGCTTCAAAATATAAGATTAGTATATAAAGCTAAGGATGGAAATGAATATTTCTTAAATCTTATAGATACTCCAGGTCACGTAGACTTTAACTATGAGGTATCAAGAAGTTTAGCAGCTTGTGAGGGGGCATTACTAGTAGTTGATGCTGCTCAAGGTGTTGAAGCTCAAACATTAGCTAACGTTTATTTAGCGTTAGATCAAGACTTAGAAATTTTACCAGTTATAAATAAAATAGATCTTCCAAGTGCAAGGCCTGATGAAATAAAAGCAGAAATAGAAGATATAATAGGACTTGATGCAAGTGATGCGCCACTTATATCTGCTAAAAGTGGATTAAATATAGAAGATGTATTAGAAGCTATTGTTGAAAAAGTACCTGCTCCTACAGGAGATAAAGAAGCACCTTTAAAAGCTTTAATATTTGACTCATACTATGATGCTTATAAAGGTGTTGTAGCTTACGTTAGAGTATTTGAAGGTAGCGTAAGAAAAGGTATGACAATCAAGATGATGAATACTAACAAAAAGTTTGAAGTAACTGAAGTTGGTGTAATGGCTCCAGGACAAAGAGAGCTTGATGAATTATCTGCTGGAGATGTTGGATACATAGCAGCAAGTATAAAAGATATAAGAAGTTGTCAAGTTGGGGATACTATAACAGATGCTAATAATCCTACAGACGAACCTATGGCAGGGTACAAAAAAGCAACTCCAATGGTTTACTGTGGTATATATCCAGGTGAAGGTGAAAAATATGAAAATGTAAGAGATGCACTTGAAAAAATGCAAATAAATGATGCAGCACTTGAATTTGAAGCTGAAACTTCAGCTGCTTTAGGATTTGGATTTAGATGTGGATTCTTAGGACTTTTACACATGGAAATAATACAGGAAAGATTAGAGAGAGAATATGATCTTAACTTAGTTACTACAGCTCCATCTGTTATATACAGAGTAACTAAAAATGATGGTGAAGTAGTAATGATACAAAATCCAACTAACTTACCTGAACCAAGTGAAATAAGAATGATAGAAGAGCCTATAGTTAAAGGAGACATAATAGTTCCTAAAGATTATGTAGGTACTGTTATGGAACTATGTCAAGAAAGACGTGGAACAATGATAAATATGGAGTATATAGATGAAAAGAGAGTTATGCTTCATTATGATTTACCTTTAAATGAGGTCGTATATGATTTCTTTGATGCATTAAAATCAAGAACTAGAGGATATGGATCATTAGATTATGAAGTTAAGGGATATGTTCCTTCAACTCTAGTTAAATTAGATATATTAATAAATAAAGAACAAGTAGATGCACTTAGCTTTATAGTTCATGAATCTCGTGCTTACTCAAGAGGTAAAGCTATGTGTGAAAAACTTAAAAATGAAATACCAAGACATCAGTTTGCAGTACCTATACAAGCAGCTGTTGGTAATAAGGTAATAGCTAGAGAAACTATAAGTGCACTTAGAAAAGATGTTCTTGCTAAGTGTTACGGAGGAGATATATCTCGTAAGAAGAAGCTTCTTGAAAAGCAAAAAGAAGGTAAAAAACGTATGAGACAAATCGGATCTGTTGAAGTTCCTCAAAAAGCATTTATGTCAGTGTTAAAATTAGATGAATAAAATATAGAAAAGACTTAAGTTTAAAACTTAGGTCTTTTTTTGTTAAAAATATACTACCAAGTAGATAAGAAAAGTAAATTTTAATATTTAAATAGAAAGTGGGAATGATAATATTATAAAACCAGTTAAGTACTAAATAATATAAATGACATAAGGAGGAACTTAATGAATAATGAACTTAAAAAAACGTTAGGTTTATCAGCAGCACTTTCAACAGTAATAGGAGTAGTTATAGGTTCAGGAGTGTTTTTTAAACCTCAAGCTATATATACAGCAACTAATGGTGGTCCAGGACTTGGAATGATAGCATGGGTAATAGGAGGTATTATAACAATAACAGCAGGTTTAACAGCAGCAGAAGTATCAGCTGCAATACCAAAGACAGGCGGTATGATGGTATATATTGAAGAGATTTATGGTAAGAAACTAGGCTTCTTAACTGGTTGGATGCAAACTGTACTATTTTTTCCAGGAACTATAGCAGCTTTAGGAGTAATATTTGCAAAACAAATACTTGAATTACTAGGGTATAATCCAGATGCTAATATGATGATGGTTTTAGTTATATCTATAGTAACAATATTATTTATAGCATTTTTAAATACAGTAGGATCATCTTTTGGAGGAGTAATACAAACTGTAGCTACGATTGGTAAACTTGTACCATTAATAGTTATCATAATATTTGGATTTATAAAAGGTAATGGAAATCCTATACTTCAGCCTTTAGTTGGACCTGGTGCAACAGTAACAGGAGCATTAGGACAAGTATTAATAGCAACATTATTTGCATATGATGGTTGGATAAATGTTGGAGCATTAGCTGGAGAAATGAAAGATCCTGGTAAGGATTTACCAAAAGCAATAGTTGGAGGGATATCTATAGTAATGGCTGTATATATTGTTATAAACTTAGCTTATCTATGGGTAGCGCCAGCTTCAGAATTAGCACAAGCCACAGCACCAGCTGCACTTGTTGCAGAAAGAATTTTTGGTAATATAGGAGGTAAAATTATAACAGTAGGTATATTAATATCAGTGTTTGGAGCACTTAATGGATATTTACTAACAGGTCCAAGGGTAGCTTATACATTAGCTGTAAAAAAAACATTACCAGCAAGTGATTCTTTAGCTAAGTTAAATAAAGGTGGAGTACCTGCCAATTCTATTTGGTTAATAGCTGTTTTAGCATCAATATATGCTTTAACAGGACAATTTAACTTACTAACTGATTTAACTGTTTTTACAATCTGGATATTCTATGTGTTAACATTTATAGGAGTTATTAAGCTTCGTAAGGATAGACCTGAATTACAAAGACCATATAAAGTACCTTTATATCCAATTATACCAGCTATAGCAATAATAGGAGGTTTATTTGTTATAATAAATCAATTGTTAACAGCTACATTAATTGCTTTAGGAGGTATAATAATAACATTAATAGGTATACCAGTATATTCAATTACAAGTAAAAAATAATAGAAATCAAGAAAAGGAATTTGTAGATTTATGCAAATTCCTTTTCTTGATTTTTATTATAAAAATTAGGATATCTTAGCTATCTTCGTTATAAATATGGCATAAAACAACTATACAGTAGAAATTTCAATATATTGGGCTCTAAGGTATGGTTACTTTTACAACTTACTATAAACTGTTCCAGATATATTAAAATTGTAACTTTCATTTTATATTGGTTCACTATTTATAATGATATCTATATTTCAAAATACTTTTTAACTTTCTTTATAATAATAGACATAGGATAAATGAATACTAATAAGAATATAAGCGGTTAAATGTTTAAGTATCTTATATTAATACATAAACTTAAAGACTTTTTGATTAAATTATTTAAAATAGTGCTTATAATTTATACATTTGAAGAATATAAGAAGTGTAAAAAATAAAAATATTGGTATAATATAAGAGAATAAATGGATAAGGAGAAATAAATGTTAGGATTATATGTACATGTTCCATTTTGTGCTCAAAAATGTAACTATTGTGATTTTAACTCTTACAAAATAGAAGAGAAAAATCAGAAAAAAGACTACTTAATAAGCATTAAAAAAGAAATGGAATTATATAAAGAAGAATTTAAAAACAAAGAATTTACTAGTGTATTTTTAGGTGGAGGTACTCCTAGTATCCTAACTCCTGAGGAGTTAACTATTCTTATGGAAAATATATATAGTAATTTTAATATAAAAAGAGATGCTGAAATAACTATGGAATGTAATCCAGGAACTTTAAATAAAGTAAAATTAAAGGCTATAAAATCATTAGGTATAAATAGGTTAAGTATGGGACTTCAAGTCACTCAAGACCATCATTTAAAGTATATAGGTAGAATACATACATATGAACAATTTGAAAAAAATTATAAGGATGCAATAGAGGTAGGAATAGATAATATAAATGTTGACCTAATGTATTCACTTCCAAATCAATCATTTGATGAATGGAAAGAGACTTTAAATAAAATAATAAATTTAAATCCGTCACATATATCTGCTTACTCACTTATATTAGAAGAGGGAACTAAGTTTTACGATATGTATCTAAATAAAGAATTTGAACTTAATGATGAAGAAGTTGATATAAGTATATATAACTATACGATAGATACATTATATAAGAACGGATATCATCAATATGAAATATCTAATTATGCTAAAGAGGGATATGAATGTAAACATAACATATTATATTGGAAATGTAAAAATTACATAGGATTAGGACCAGGTGCATCTGGATATATTAATAATGTGCGATACAACAATGTAAAAGATTTAGATGATTATCATGATAAATTATCAAAAAATGAAAAGCCTATAGAGTTTTGTGAGAATCTAACAGAAAAAGATAAAATAGAAGAAAAAATAATTATGGGTCTTAGAATGAATGACGGGATAATTTTTAAGGACTTTGAGGAGTTTGGAATAAATTTTGAAGAAAAATATAAGGAACAATTAAAAAAACATGAAAGTTTAGACTTAATAACAAAAACAAATAAAGGATTTAAGTTTACGCAAAAAGGAAGAGAAATATCAAATAACATTTTTTTAGATTATATAGATTAAAACTATTGACAAAGAAAAAAATAAGTGGTATATAATATATATAATCTTTTTAGCACTCGAAAATAGTGAGTGCTAACAGCGAGGAGGAAAGAAAAAATGGAACTAAATGAAAGAAAAATGAAAATCCTCAAAGCGGTAGTTAAAGATTATATTGAAACAGCTGAAGCTGTAGGATCTAGAACAATTTCGAAAAAGCATAATCTTGGAGTTAGCGCTGCTACTATAAGAAATGAAATGGCGGACTTGGAAGAATTGGGATATTTAGTTCAACCACATACATCAGCAGGTAGGGTGCCAACAGAAAAAGGTTATAAACTATATGTAGATTTGTTGATGGGGACTAATGAATTAAATGATAGCGATAAAGAAATAATTGAAAAATGTGTAGAGAGCAATATGAATCATATACAAAGTTTAATTCATGAAACTTCTAAGATGCTATCACAGCTTACTAATTACACTACTATAGGTACTACAAGATTAGTAAAGCCTAGTGTAATTAAACATATCCAACTAGTTAGTATGGGTGAACACAGTATATTGTTAATAATAGTAACAGATACGGGAGATATTAAAAAATCTGATATTCCTACTAAAAAGTATTTAGATCAGGCTAAGTTGAATATAATTTCTGATAATCTTACTAGAAAGCTTGGAGGAAAAAGCATAACAGATATTGATAACAATTTAATAGCTTTTATAAAATATGAAATAGGAGAATATTCTTCTATAGTAGATAAACTACTTAGTGTATTAAACTCCAATGTATCAGATGATGATGTTTCAATAACATTAAATGGTGTTACAAATATACTAGACTATCCAGAGTTTAATGATGTATTAAAGGCTAGAAGTTTTTTAGATATGTTAGAAACAAAAGAAACTGTAGCAAAGATTATACAATCAAAAGGAATATTAAAAGACAATACCAATATAATAATTGGTAGTGATAATGACTGTCAACAAGCCCAAGACTGTAGTGTTGTAACAGCTACATACAAAGTAGACAATGAGCAAATCGGACGTATAAGTTTTATAGGTCCAACGAGAATGGATTATTCTAGAATATATTCGATAATAAATTATATGAATATATTGCTTAATAATAAATAGAAAAATAAGAGAATCGAGGGGTGTAATATCTTGGAAAATAAAGATGTACAATCTGAAGTTAAAAATGAAACAAATGCTTCAGTTGAAGAACAAGTGACTGAGGAAGTAAAGACAGAACAAACTGAAGATGATAATGTAACAGATATAAATTCTAAATTAGAAGAGAAAAAAGTCGATGATCAAATAAAAGACTTACAATCTAAAGTAGAAGCATCTGAAGATAAATATAAAAGACTTCAAGCAGAATATTCTAATTATATTAGAAGAACACAACAAGAAAAAGAAACGATTGGTGTGTTTGCAAATGAAAAAATAATAACTGAATTAATACCAGTTATAGACAACATGGAAAGAGCATTAGATGCATGCCCAGATAAAGAAGAAGCACTTTATAAAGGTGTAGATTTAGTTTATAAACAACTAAAAGATTCACTTGTGAAATTTGGTGTTGAAGAAATAGAAGCACAAGATGCTGACTTTGATCCAAATGTTCATATGGCGGTAATGCAAGAAAGTATAGATGGAGTAGAACCAAACAAAGTTGTTATGGTACTACAAAAAGGATACAAGCTTGGTACAAAAGTAATAAGACCAACAATGGTTAAAGTATCTTGCTAATAAATATGTAAATAATAAAATAGCTAATAAATAAAATAGCTAACAAATTAATTAATATTGAAAATTTTCAGGAGGCGTATTAAGATGGCAAAAGTAATAGGTATAGATTTAGGTACAACAAACTCTTGTGTAGCAGTTTTAGAAGGTGGAGAACCTCAAATAATAGCAAATAACGAAGGTATGAGAACTACACCATCAGTAGTAGCATTTACAAAAGATGGTGAAAGAATAGTTGGGGAACCTGCAAAAAGACAAGCAGTTACAAATGCAGAAAGAACTGTAACTTCAATAAAAACTCATATGGGTACAGATTACAAAGTTGATATAGATGGTAAAGGATACACTCCACAAGAAATATCAGCAATAATACTTCAAAAATTAAAAGCAGATGCTGAAGGATACTTAGGACAACAAGTAACAGAAGCAGTTATAACTGTTCCAGCATACTTCACAGATGCTCAAAGACAAGCAACTAAAGATGCAGGTAGAATAGCAGGATTAGACGTTAAAAGAATAATAAACGAACCAACTGCTGCTGCTCTTGCTTACGGTATGGATAAATTAGACGAAGAAAAGAAAATATTAGTATTCGACTTAGGTGGTGGTACATTCGACGTATCAATACTTGAAATAGGCGATGGTACTTTCGAAGTTCTAGCTACTGCTGGTAACAACAGATTAGGTGGAGACGACTTCGATAAAGTTATAATAGATTACTTAGCTGACGAATTCAAAAAAGCTGAAGGTGTTGATTTAAGATCAGACAAAATGGCATTACAAAGATTAAAAGAAGCTGCTGAAAAAGCTAAAAAAGAATTATCTTCAACAATGTCAACTAACATAAATCTACCATTCATAACTGCAACTGCAGAAGGACCAAAACATATGAATATAGATTTATCAAGAGCTAAATTCAACGAATTAACTGCTGATTTAGTAGAAAAAACTATGGGACCAACTAAGAGTGCTTTAGCTGATGCTGGACTTTCAGTTTCAGAAATAGACGACGTATTATTAGTAGGTGGTTCTACAAGAATACCTGCAGTTCAAGAAGCTGTTAAAAACTTCATAGGAAAAGAACCTCATAAAGGTATAAACCCAGATGAATGTGTTGCTGCTGGTGCTGCTATACAAGCTGGTGTTTTAACTGGTGAAGTTAACGACTTATTATTACTAGATGTTACTCCATTATCATTAGGTATAGAAACTATGGGTAACGTAATGACTAAAATAATAGAAAGAAATACAACAATACCAACTAAGAAATCTCAAGTATTCTCAACTGCTGCAGATAACCAAACTGCTGTTGATATACACGTATTACAAGGTGAAAGATCAATGGCTTACGATAATACTACATTAGGTAGATTCCAATTATCTGAAATACCACCAGCTCCAAGAGGAATACCTCAAATAGAAGTTACTTTCGATATAGATGCTAATGGTATAGTTCATGTTACTGCTAAAGATTTAGGAACTGGAAAAGAACAAAAAGTTACTATAACTTCAGGAACTAACTTATCAGAAGAAGAAATAGAAAAGAAAGTAAAAGAAGCTGAAATGAATGCTGAAGCAGATAAACAAAAGAAAGAAAAAATAGAAGCATTAAAATGTGTAAAAGGAACATTTATTCAAGCTGGACAATTCCAAGTAATAATTGGAAATACAGTTACTGATTTTTACAATGACTTTGTAAAGGTTTCTGGTATTGAAGGAGTAAGTAAGGATAGTGTTAAAGATGCAGCTAAATCAAATATGAGCTTTATTCAAAAGTTAATGGCAAATTTAGCAGAGATATTTTCATCACTTATTCCAGCAATTATAGTTGGAGGTCTTATTTTAGGATTTAGAAATATCATAGGTGATGTAAAGTTCTTCGAAGATGGAACAAAAACATTAATTGAAATATCACAATTTTGGGCAGGAACTTATAGTTTCTTATGGCTAATAGGTGAAGCGATATTCCACTTCTTACCTGTAGGAATCGTATGGGCAATTACTAAGAAGATGGGAACTACTCAAATACTTGGTATAGTATTAGGTATTACATTAGTATCACCACAACTTTTAAATGCATATGCGGTATCAGGTGGAGCTGATATTCCATTCTGGGATTTTGGATTTGCTAAAGTTAATATGATTGGATATCAAGCACAAGTTATTCCAGCGATATTAGCAGGGTTTGTATTAGTTTATTTAGAGAAATTCTTTAGAAAAATATCACCAGCTGCAATTTCAATGATAATAGTGCCATTCTTTGCATTAGTACCATCAGTACTTATAGCACATACAGTACTTGGACCTATTGGTTGGAAAATTGGAGATATGATTTCAACAGTTGTTTATTCAGGATTAACTTCATCATTTAGTTGGTTATTTGCAGGTATATTTGGATTTGTTTATGCTCCATTAGTTATTACTGGTTTACATCACATGACAAATGCAATTGACCTTCAATTAATGTCACAAGTTGGTGGTACATTATTATGGCCAATGATTGCTTTATCAAATATTGCTCAAGGATCAGCTGTACTTGCAATGATATACTTACAAAGAAAAAATGAAGAAGAAAAGCAAGTTTCAATACCAGCATGTATTTCAGCATATTTAGGTGTAACAGAACCAGCATTGTTTGGTGTTAACTTAAAATATGGATTCCCATTTATTTGTGGAATGATTGGTTCAGGTATTGCAGCAGTAATATCAGTAGCAACAGGAGTTATGGCAAATGCAATTGGTATAGGGGGTATTCCTGGAATACTTTCAATTCAACCTCAACATATGTTAATGTTTGCTGTAGCTATGGTAGTAGCAATAGTAATTCCATTTGTATTAATAATAATTGTTGGAAGAAAAAAATTAGGAAATGCATCAGTAGATGCTAAAGTAAAGAAAGCTGCTTAATAAAATATAAAAAATTATAAAAGGATGATATATGAATAGTATAAAATTACTAGGCATATATCGTCCATTATTTGCTAGATAGAAGGAGATAGTTAAAATGAAAGATTTTAGAGAAAGTGTAGTTTATCAAATATACCCTAAGTCATTTAATGATTCAAACGGAGATGGAATTGGAGATATAAACGGAGTAACAGAAAAATTAGATTATTTAAAAGAACTTGGTGTAGATTATATATGGTTAACTCCTGTTTATGTATCTCCTCAAAAAGATAATGGATATGACGTTGCAGATTACTACAAAATAGATCCAAGAATGGGGACTATGGAAGATTTCGATAATCTTGTAGAGGAAGCAAAAAAAAGAAATATTGATATTATGTTAGATATGGTATTTAATCATACTTCTACTGAACATGAGTGGTTTAAAAAAGCTTTAAAAGGTGATAAGAAGTATAAAGA
>OLQC01002987.1_pt1 | contig 10490 bp, 9 predicted proteins | sample 1672471 | NCBI WGS metagenome assembly OLQC01 (sample SAMEA3136689, study PRJEB25190) | human gut metagenome | biome: human gut; feature: human-associated habitat; material: faeces | place: Austria | collected 2013
CTGTCTCAAAAATTCCTCCGGCGCCTGATATACCGGAACAACAATACTGATCAGGGGTGCATACGAAAACGCTTCCTGTCTTTGTCTTTCCATCTCTTCTTTGGTCCGCCTGTGATTCTGATACCATTTTTCATAATCAATCTTCTGAAAACGGATCCTTTCTTTTAAACGTATCATAAACTCTTTTGGTCCAAAGTACCGAAGATATACAAGCCCTTTTTTTACCCGATACAGAGACATTTTATTGAACATCTCCTATCTCCTCTCCACTTTTGCCAGATGATTCAGTCCAAAGTCATTATGATCCAGTGTCAGATTCGGACTGTAATACGGATCTCCATTTTCCAGAATCTTTTTCCACCTAGTCTGAAACAATTTAATTTCTCTGTTAAAACGTTCAATTTTCTCCTCTGTGTCTTCATATCCTCTTGACTTGGACTCATAATGAATCAGTTCCGCATATGGATCATATACGATCAGATATCCTGCTTTCCGTATTTTCAGACACAGATCTACGTCATTAAATGCCACCGCAAACTTCGGATCAAATCCTCCGACTTCTTCATACACCTGTTTTTTTATCATCATACAGGCTGCTGTCACTGCACTCAGATCATGGATCACCTGCGCCCTCGCAAAATATCCCGGCGAATCTCCGTCCATTCCAAGAAATGCATGTCCTGCCACTCCTCCAAGCCCGATGATCACTCCTCCATGCTGAAGCGTTCCATCTTCATAATACATTCTCGCCCCGACAGCACCTACATCTTCCCGCATACAATAGCTCAACATTTCTTTAATACAGTCATTGCCGATCATTTCTGTATCGTTGTTCAGAAACAGCAGATATTCGCCGGTCGCATGATCAATTCCATACTGATTGATCTCCGGATAATTGAATCCTTCTCCTTTCCAGTACAAAACCTTAACTTTTGGATACTCATGCATGATCCTTCTATAATCTTTAAACGTTTTCTTTTTCTGGCTGTTATTTTCTATAACAAGAATTTCTATATTCTCATAGGTATTTTTTTCCCGGATCGATCGCAGGCATTTGATCAGATCATCTGTGTGATCTTTGTTCGGAATAATAACCGATATCTTAGGTGTTTGTTTTACCGGATATTTCGTCCGGTACATTCCCGGATACTTCGTTGGAATGACTTCTGCTTCAATTCCCATTCTTCTGTAATGCGCTCTTACCGCTTTTGCACCTGCATCCACAATATAGGATTTATTGTCTGCACTGCCTGCTGTAGATCCTTCGCATGCTCGCCAGTGATATAGGATTTTCGGTATATGCCGGATCTTATCGGTCTTCTCAACACACCGGAGTACAAAATCATAGTCCTGTGCACCATCGTATTCGCCGTTCAACTTTCCTGCCGCCTGATATAATTCCTTTTTAACAACCACCAGATGACAGAAATAATTTGTTGTACAAAGCATATCTGGATTAAAATCCGATTTGAAATGAGGGAAGAAATACTCTTCTCCATCCATCGTAATCTTATCTTCATCCGTATAAATAAGCTCTGTATCCGGATATTCATTCAATTCTGCCACACACTCATACAATGCGTCCGGTGTCAGCAGATCATCATGATCCATAAAAGCGATATAATCTCCCGTTGCCATATCCAGTGCCACATTTGTATTATCCGAAATATGCAGTTGTTTTTTATTGTCCTTCACCCGGATTCGGCTATCCTTCTTTGTGTATTCTTCCAGAATCCCTGCAATCGACGAATCTTCCCCGCTTCCATCTGAAAGACAGAGCTCCCAGTTCTGATAGGACTGTCCTCTTACAGAATCCAGCATTTCCCGCAGATATCTTTCCGGTGTCCGGTAAAGAGGAACAACAATCGAAATCTTCGGCATCCGGGTAAATTGCTTTCTCTTCTGCCGGTACAGTCTGATCCTGGACGGCTCATGTCTTCGCAGCCATTCTTCATACTCTGTACCGTTTTTCCCACTCAATTTGTCACCCGCCCTGATAAACGCTGCACGGATTCCAAACTGACGATAATAGATTCTGACTTTGCGAAAATCATCCAGCATTTTCTGACGTCGCAGTTTTCTTTTGAGATTCATGATCTCTTCCGCATTTTTCTCTTCTTCTTCAAAGCATACTTCCAGTTTTCGCGGAATACCTTCCTCATAAAATGCCTTAAACCCGGCAATCTCTTCCTTTTTACATTCCGGATACTCTCGCAGCACATCCAGACGCCGGATTTTTTCTTCTTTCATCTCCAGTTCATTCTGATTCTCATCCAGAAACCGAATCGATGCATTTTTCCTTCTATAATACCATCCCTCGACTGAAAATCCTTTTTCTTCAGTATTCACCTTATCTATGCTGTTTGCCAGCCATTTCTCCAGGTTCTTCAATTCACTGACTGCAAAGGTCTTCATCAATTCTTCTTTTCCACGATACGACTGCAATACTTCCAGTCTGGACGTTTCTCTCCAGTCTTTCGGAAGATGTATCCAGAGAAAAAACTGTTTGGTTATAAGTCTTTTTCTTATCTTGCGAAACTTCAGCGGATGAAGACGGATTCCGTCCGTGGTATAAAATAGTTTCTTCCCATCCAACCGGATTTCAATCCGGTTTCCATCTGGTCTGTTATCCAGAAAATATCCCGTAATAAGTAATCTGTCTTTTTCTTTTACATGAAACCGACATGCTGCGATATAAAAAGCATTTTCCATTTTTCAAGTCCTCTCTTCCACACTATCTGGAAAATAACCAGTTCAAAAACTGAAAGAAAACACAGATATACAATACTAGCAGCAGAAATACGCAAAATGTTTCTATATCAAACCGATATGTAACCGTCTTTAAAATTAAAGTTCCTTCACTTTCTTCACTATTTATTTTCAAATTTGTTCCTTCCTCTGATGTCTTTTCCGTATAAAGTGCAATAGAATCTTTTTCAAATACTACTTTATACGCCTTCCCCCTGCAGCTGCTGACCGTATCAAACGAAAATTCATTGAATTTGCCCGTTTTTATATCTCCCACCTTCTTCACAGATTCCGCAACCGTTTCTCCATTTTCGCAATCCTGAAGATAAATCCGGATCTCTGTTTCTGGATCTTCCTGCAAATTCTGGCATTTCACCTGAATTCCATCCAGCGAATCTTCCTCACAGATAAACTCCTGTGTTATCTGACTCTGTGATCCGTCCAGCATGATATACTGATCATTTTCAACCGTCCGGTCATAAATCGCATGGGTCTTATGAATATGCCCATAAATAAATGCAATCAGAATCAGTATAATGACTGCTGCCATCTTTTTTATTTTTTTCATTTTTCCCTCTTATTCTGCTTCCTGATATTCTCTGCACAACTCATCTGCATCCCCGATACTGCGAACTCTTCCATGTTCCAGCCATACAATCCGGCTGCACAGATTTCTCACCTGCTCCATATTATGCGAAACAAACAAAATCGTAGTTCCATTCTCCTTCATCCGGTTAATTCTTGCTTCACATTTCTGCTGAAAATGGAAATCGCCTACCGATAATACTTCATCCACGATCAGAATATCCGGCTGTCCGATTGTTGCTACCGCAAACGCGAGACGCGAAAACATTCCCGATGAAAAATTTTTCACCGGTACATCCATAAACTGGCCCAGTTCTGAAAACTCTACAATCTCTTCATAGTGCTCCTCCAGATATTCCCTGGTATATCCAAGCAGCGTCCCGTTCAGAAATACGTTCTCCTTCGCAGTCAGGTCAAAATCAAACCCTGCTCCCAGTTCGATCAGCGGCGCGATCACACCGGAAGTCTTAACGCTGCCACAGGTTGGTTTCATGACACCGGCAATGATTTTCAACATCGTACTTTTTCCACTTCCGTTTACACCGATCAGTCCCAGTGTTTCTCCTTTATAGACTTCAAACGACACATCCTGCAGTGCCCAGAAATCCTGATAGGTAATCTTTTTCTTTACTCTCTGTATAAAATATTCCTTAAATCCATCAAATTTCTCTGATGCCAGACTGAATTTGATGGAAACATCTTCTACTTTTACAATTACTTTTTTCTCCATCCTTACTCCTACAAATCAAAGATAAAACCATCCTGATGCTTATAAAAAACCCAGCATCCCACTCCAAGACACAGTACAGCTTCTGCTGCTGTCACCAGAAGCATCACCAGACCTGGAAGTCTGCCATAGATCACAACATTCCGGAACATGATCAGAATACTGGTCAGAGGGTTTATCATTACCAGATGGTATAACCATTCCGGCAGAATCGACATTGGATAGATAACCGGTGTCAGATACATCAGCACTGCCATCAGCACCGAATACAAGTGCAGAACATCCCTGTATTTCACCGCAATCGTCGCCAGAATCAGTCCAATCCCCAGAGCCAGAACCACCAGCAAAAAAAGTGGCACAACTGAAAGAAGCATTGTCCAGTGAAGCTCCGCACGCATACCGATCATAATCAGAAATAACGCTGCACAGGATGACATCAGATTGATCAGACTGGAACACACCCTTGACATCACGAATACATATTTCGGTACATACACCTTCTTTATCAGAGATGCACTCCCGATAATTGCTGACATTGCATTTGTCGTAGCGTCATTGAAAAAGTTAAAAATAACCTGCCCACATAACAAATACAACGGAAAATTCTCTATATCAAATTTAAACAGATTTGAGAAAACGATGGATAAAACCGTCATCATAAGAAGTGGATTCAGCAGTGTCCATAAAACCCCCAGTATGGAACGCCGGTATTTCACCTTCACGTCTCTTGAAACCAGTTCTTTTAAAAACGGCTTAAATTTGACAAAATTTTGAATATAAACTGACATATTTTATTCCCCTTTAAATTATAATTATATTATTTTTTCAGTCTTTATTCAATCAAATCGCTTACACTTATCATTGATTTTCTCTATTTCTTTTATTGATTTTCCGAATAAGTAAAGGAGTCTGCATAAAGCAGACTCCCTAACGGACATCCTTATATAATTTTGCAATCTCTTCTGCCGGAACACCATCCCGGTACATGGCTCTCAGCCGGTTCATAAGCCACATTACTTTCAGCTTTTCGATTGTATTTCCGCCGAATCTTCTGTCTGAAGTATAAATCCTGTGTCTTGTCATCCCAAGCGGAATCCCTTTTTCTTTGAGGGTCAGTGAAAACTGATAATCCTCCAGAATCGGCATCTCTGAAAATTTTCCCACTTCAAAAAACAACTTCCGGTCAATGAAAATCCCCTGGTCTCCAAACATTACTTTTCTGTCTTTAATCCTGTGATTGGAGATCACCCTGCAGGTGAACATAAAAAAGTTATATGAATGAAATGCAATTCCAAAACACCCTGCCCGGTATTTTTTCATTACAGTCTCAATCTCTTCTAATGCTGTAGCTGGAACTTCACTGTCGCAGTGCAGGAAAAAAAGTACATCTCCACTGCTTTCTTCCGCTCCCTTGTTCATCTGCTTTGCCCTTCCTTTCGGGGACTGAATTACCGGATACCGGTCCTTCAAAAGTGCCAGTGTTCCATCCGTGCTTCCCCCGTCTACAAACAGAATCTCACATCTTTCATTCAGCGGCTCCAGTGTCTCCATCAGCCTTTCAATTGTCGATTCTTCATTGTATGTTGGTATAATAATTGATATTTTCATCTCTACTTCACGGTTTCAATTTCTACGTTCATCCAGGTATCATACAGATTTCTACGGAACTCGTCCGCATCTCTAATCACCGGGATCTTGAGGGTGCAGTTCTTTTTCGTTTCATCCTCTGCCAAAATCAGTCTTCCCTTTGTAAGCTTTTCTGTTGACAGCTGCATGTCCACTCTCTGTATCTCAAAAAGTTCCGGATGCATCATGTAAGCCGCAGCAATCGCATCCCAGTTATAATATCCGGGAATTCCATATTCATCCCAGTTATTGTCAAACCAGTAATCCGTCTCATTCTTGATCAGCCTTACAACTCCCTTACTCAGATCCGAAAGTTCTCTTTCATACTCTTCTCTTGTAAAAAGTACCTTCAGGCAATTATTACCCGTAATAACCGCAACATCCGTTCCACTGGTAAGTGTCGTATAAGTTGCCAGCGGATCACAGGAGAAATTAAGTTCATCCATTTCCCGCTTTGCAAAGATCAGTGGTTCTGTTGTTCCTCCCATCAATACGATACTCTTCACCTGATGAAAAAACTCAGGATTGTGTTTCCAGGCTCCATAAAGATTTGTCACGGAACCCGTCACCAGAATTTCCAGCTCCCCGGCATACTTTTCTGCCATCTCGGCAAGATAATGTGCCGCTTCACTTTCGGTTTCTCCCGGTGTTGCTCCACCTTTGTAAACGCGCAACTCGTCATGCCCGATTTTCTTTACAAACTTCTTTGTATTTTCGTAAACCTTCTCCAGCGTATTGTTCCCATAAGTTGTCGTCACTCCCAGGACCTCTGCTTCCGGATCCCCCAGAAGATACAGCAGTGCCAGTCCATCATCTACATCACACCCGTTAATTCCAAACGTACAGTCACAATCATGAATTATTTTTCGCATACCATTCTCCTTTTATCACTTCTGAAACAAAATCCCCTGTCTTTCATCAATTTTGATGCCAACCAGTTCTCCTGTTTTTACCCCCAGTTTCATCCAGTCACGGTGAAGCATCCATACTGTCAGCTTTCCATCTGCATACTTCAACAGGATTTCTGCTGTTTCCCCCTCAAACATAACTTCTTCAATCTGATACATTCTTTCCGTCTCATCTACGGTCAGCGTGATCGCCGATGGTCTGACCATCAGTTCATACTCTCCTTCCGCTTTCTGCGTCTCAAATGAAACTGCCCGGCTTACGAATCTGCTATTCTCCACTTTCCCAAAAATATAATTTGTCTGTCCCATATAATCTGCCACCGCTCTGGACTCTGGATGGTAGAACATCCTCTCCGGCTTATCATACTGAAGCACTTCTCCAGCTTTCATCAGAGCGATCCGGTCAGACACCTTCATCGCTTCTTCTTTATCATGCGTGACCATAACGACCGTAAGCCCCATCTCATGATGCAGCTTTCTTACCAGATCTGCCATCTCGCACCGCAGATTCTCATCCAGGCTTGAAAATGGTTCATCAAGAAGAAGAATTTTCGGATCTGCCGCAAGCGCTCTTGCCAGCGCGACCCTCTGACGCTGTCCACCGGACATTTCCCGGATCTTACGCTTCTCAAATCCTTCCAGCTGGACAGCTTTTAACAGTTCTCCTACCTGCGCCTGCTTATCTTTTTTCGGGATTTTTTTCAGATCCATCGAAAAGCTGATATTCTGTTCTACCGTCATATGCGGAAACAGTCTGAGATCCTGAAAAACAATCACGGTTCCTCTTTTTTCCGGTGCAAGATTTGTAATCGATGTGTCATCGATCCGGATATCCCCTTCCTGCGTTTCAAGAAGACCTGCAATGCTTTTTAACAGTGTTGTCTTTCCGCAGCCTGAGGCGCCAAGAAGCGAAACAAATTCTCCCGTTCTAATCTCCAGATTTATATTCTTCAGTATTCTTGTCTTTTGTAAATCTACACAAAGTTCTTTAATTGTAAGACTCATGTGCTCCTCCTGCCTAATAATATTCTACTTCCTGTGCCTTTGTAAAACGTCCCACGATCCATTCCAGTATTCCAAACACCAGAAGCATGATCACCAGGAATATCACACTGTAAATGCTGGCAAAATTACGTTCTCCGCTTCCGAGATATGGAACCATGACGATTGCAAATGTTTTGACATTTCCCCCGCCGATCATCAACGTCAGGAAATACTGACTGAACGAAACAACAAATGCCATCGAAAACGCAGAAAGCATGACCGGAAACAGATTCGGAAGTGTCACTTTAAAAAACGCCTGAAGCGCACCAGCCCCCAGAACTCTTGCCTGCTCCTCCAGCTTTACCCCAATTGCTCTTGTTCCATCCTGCATCAGCGTAACTGCATACGGAAGAGAACAGATCAGATGGACAATAATGACTCCCTGAACTGTTCCGCTTAATCCACATTTGATAAAGGTAATCTGAACCCCCATCGCAAACACGGTTCCCGGAACAAGAAACGGAAGCATCGACATAAATGAAAACAGCCGCTTTCCAAAAAAGTCATAGCATTCCAGCGCCCTCGCCGTCATTGTTCCGATTACAACCGACAGGAACGCGACCGAAGCCGATATGAAAAGACTGGACATACAAAGTCGCACAAGCTGCTGCCTGTTTCTCAGTATTCCATTCACCGCTCTCATAGAAAATTTCTGTGGTATGAGCGACGGCCACGCCCATCTCTCAGTTCCCACCCAGACAAGGATTGTAAGGATCGGTACGATAACCAGGAAAATAAAAATGCCTATGATCAGGCCTTCCCAGATGTTCTTTTTTCTTTTCATCTTCCTATTCCTCCTAACCTGCCAGCTTCTTCGTGCTCCGGCGAAGTAATATGTAATATAAAACTGCTGCAATCAGAGAGATCACGATCAGGATTCCATTGATCGCCATCGCATACGGTCGCGCCCGCAGATCCGGCTTGGTATATTCCAGATAAGCCAGAACCGGCAGCGCCTTTGGTGTCGTTGCTCCAAGTATGAACGGCAGCTCATATGCTCCAAGTGCAAATACAAAGATGATCAGGAAACCACTGAGCACTGTATTCATACATAAAGGAAGCGTTACTTTCATGAAGGTCTGAAGTTTATTCGCTCCAAGATTGGCCGCTGCTTCTCCAAGACTGCCATTGATATTCGCCATCAGAGCAATCACAAAATAGATTATGAATGGAATTTCCTTCCACAGATAGGCAAGAATTACACCAAGTCCATATCTGTCATAGATCAGCATCGGAAACTGCTGCTGATCCGTAATCAGTCCTGCATTTGCAAGGATTCTCGCAAGGATTCCATTTTGCGAAAGAATGTTTACAATAAAGAGTGCCACAACAACATGGGGAACAATGATCGGAATCTGAACGATCCGCATAATGATTCCGCGCACTTTTCCGGCACTCACCAGAACTGCACACAGAAATGTTCCTGTTACTGTGGCAAGAAAAGCCGACATAAATGCAATGTACATACTATATTTTAATGACTGCAAAAGATCCGGCCTTGTCAGTACCTCCTTATAATATTTCAGCGTCGGTTCCGTTAACCCAAAAGCTGGAATCACCCCTAAACTTTGGATGATTCCAGTTCCCAGACCAATAATAAAAACTACGCCTAATATAAGTTGCGGCACCAACAGTATATAAGGTGTCATTTTTTTCTTCATTTTATTTTCCTACTACTTCCTCTGCCCAGATCTCTTCGATGATCGGTACAAGTGCGGAAGGCATTTCCGGAAGACGTTTTGATAAAAGTTCATCCTGAGGGATTACACCCTTACCAATCTCAACCTTATCAAATGCTTCTTTCTGTGTATCGTTTAATTTTTTGTAATCTACAACCGGAATGGTACGGATCTCTGTGAAACGATCTGCCTGTACTTCCGGATCCATCATCTCGTTGATTGCTACCTGGGCTCCTGCTACGTTTCCTGAATTTGCTGCAATTGCAATGTAGTTTGTATTTCCAATTGTTCCTTTATCGAACTGAAAAGACTGAGATGTCTCTGTGTAAGTACCATTTTCAATATTGGTAGCTGTTGAATATGCACTGTAAGAGATATCCATTACAACTTCTCCGTCAGAGTACATATTGGTCAGTGCCGTAGAATCCTTCGGGAAAGTCTTTCCTTCATTCCACAGGTATGGATTCAGTTCACGCAGATATTCAAGAGCTGGCTCAATTGCTGCTTTTACAGTCTCTTTATCAGCTTCCATATCCATGAACTGTTCATATCCGCAGATATCGTAAATCACATTACGAACAAATGCACTTCCTGTAAAGTCAGGTAATGCAGGATAAGTTACTTTTCCTTTGTTCGCTTTGCAGAACTCCATGAACTCATCTGTGTTTGTCGGAAGATCCGGTGTTACTGCTGTATCTGCGATCATAACAAGCTGTGCTTTTCCGTATGGAGCTTCATATCCCTCAATCGGAAAGCAGAAGTCTGCATTTGTCTCTTCATCATCTGTATCAATATAAGACTGGAAGTTCGGAAGTTCTTCTGCAAACGGTCCGTAAAGCATGTTGTTTTCTTTACAGGTCTTGAAGTTTTCTCCATTAATCCAGATCATATCGATATCGCCATCTTTTTTATCTGTTGAAATTTCACCAGAAAGCTGACTTAAAATCGCATCAATATCCATCGGTACACGTTCCAGTGTGATGTCATATTTTTCTTTCAGACGCGGTGCATAGTAGTTGTCAAGCCAGTCATTTAAGCTATCATCTCCGCCCCATCCGTAAAATGTAACGGTTGTACCCTTGGCTGCATCCACCATTTCATCGAAGCTCATATCCTCTACGGCTTCGGTTGCCTGCTTGGTTTCTTTGTTGTCTGCTTTTTCTGTCTTTGCGC
>OLQC01002993.1_pt1 | contig 10471 bp, 11 predicted proteins | sample 1672471 | NCBI WGS metagenome assembly OLQC01 (sample SAMEA3136689, study PRJEB25190) | human gut metagenome | biome: human gut; feature: human-associated habitat; material: faeces | place: Austria | collected 2013
GTCATGCTGGCCTTCCTGCTGGCGCGGCGGCCGGATACGCCCAAGCGGTTTTACATATTGCACCTGCTGGTTACAGCTATTATGCTGATCATGAGTGTGCTTTCCACCGCTGCGCCGCAGGGGGAGTGGTTATATATTGCCAACCTTGTTATTGTTATCGCATCGGTGCTGGGCTGGATTTTGCTGCTGACAGAGAAAAAAACAAAGCGCGAGGCCTGCGGCCTGCGCCTGCACGGCAAGCTGCTGACGGCTCTTGTCATCTGCGTCTATTTCCTTGCGGTCAAGACCGCTATGGTCTTTCTTTCGATGGCGATGCAGGGCGGTGATAGCTGGGCTGAATATCTGGCCTACTGGCGCACATCTGCACCGTGGGTTATGGCAGTGGTTCTTGTGCCGAACTTCTTTCTGAGCTTTCTGCCGTTTTTTGGCGAGGAATACGGCTGGCGCTACTACCTGACGCCCGCCCTGCAAAACCGCTTGGGCGCACGGCGCGGCGCACTGGCGGTAGGCGTGCTGTGGGGGCTGTGGCATCTGCCGCTGAATCTTTTCTTCTACAGCCCCGACACCTCACTGCAGAGCATTGCCGCACAGCTTGTTGCCTGCGTGACGCTCGGTGTATTTTTCACCTTTGCGTATGAGAAGTGCGGCAAAAATATCTGGCTCCCCGTGGTGCTGCACTACCTCAACAACAGCATGGTCTTAGTCTGGACCGGTACGGCGGATATTTCAAATCAGATCATCAGCTGGACAGATGTGGCAATCAGTGCCATCATGTATGGGGTTGTATTCCTGCCATTTCTGGCAGCAAAGTGCTACCGCAAGAATAAATAAAAAACAGGTGCAGCCCTTTAAATGGGGTTGCACCTGTTTTTTGATTGCCGTCAGACTGCAAACGCCTTATGCAGGGCATCGAGGGCGGTGTCCTCGTCCTGCTGGCGGATCAGCAGGGAGATGTCAAGGTCGCTCGTTGTGATGAGCACGATTTCAATACCTGCACCGGCCAGTGCGGCCAGCGCACGGGCGGCGACGCCGCAGCTGGTGACCATCTCCTCACCAAAGAGGTTGATCTTGCTGTAGCCGCCGGAGACCAGCGGGGGATTGGCTTTGGCTGCGGCGGGCAGAGCCTTCATAACGGCGGCAAAGTTGTCATAGCTCGTCGTAAAGCTGAAATCCACCGCGGAGCCGCGGGGCGCGCTCTGGCAGATCATATCGACCACAATACCGGCCTTGGCAAAAACGTCCAGGTGCTCGGCCAGGCTCTGTGCGCTGTACTGGGCACCGGGGAAGGTGGTGAGCATAATGTTCTGCTCGCTGCTGATCTTGCTGACACCGTACATAAAAATCATCCTTTCATTCAATCTAACGTGAGGAACTCCTCGTCAATCGTGCTGCGGAGCATGCTCTCTATGTATTCGCGGGAGAGGGTGAACTCTCCGTGTGCTGCACCCAGTTCGTCTGTGTACTGGCTGTAGGGGATGACCCGGATATTCTTGTACCCGGCCTCATACTGGCTGATAACGCAGTGCAGCTTCGGGTCACGGATGGCAATGCTCACACTGCCGTCAGGCTGGGTCGTCTTATCAAAATACACGTCCAGAATCGCGCCGATGACATTATCGCGCGAGGACTGCGCGTTGATGAAGTTGCCCAGGCTGTAGACGATGAAGGTCGTGTTGCCGTTTGCGCCGGTCAGCCATGCGGCGTTTTGTACTACATGCGGGTGGGTGCCGATGATGACATCGACGCCCTGATCGGCCAGCCACTGAGCAGTCTCCCTTTGAAAGTCGTTGACCTCGTGCGTGCCCTCGGTGCCCATGTGGGCGCTGACGATAAGAACATCGCAGTTCGGGCGCATATCGGCGATCTGTTTGGCAATCGTTTCATGGTCGTCCAGATACACAACGCCATAGTTTGTGCCGGACGGCGTGGGCAGGCCGTTGGTGTGCTCCGTATAGGAGAGATAGCCGAACGTGATGCCGTTGACGGTCTGGTAGGCGTAGTTGTCATAGGTCTCCAGATTGTAAAAGCCTATTGTGACCACATCGTCCGGCATGGCAGCCCAGTGTGCCATGGATGCCTCAATGCCCGCCGCCCCCTTGTCGTAGCTGTGATTGTTGGAGAGACTGAACACGCGGAAGCCCAAATTATACAGCGTGTCGGTGATCTCGCCGGGGGTGGAGAACATCGGGTAGCCGCTGGCGGCGAACTCGTCGTTGACGAGCGTCTCCTGATTGAGCCAGTTCACATCAAACTGGTCGTAGTAGCCCTGCATGGCTGCGTAGGCGGCGTCAAAATCGTAGTGGTCGCCGCCGCGCTCCCTGGCCTGCAAAAAGATACCATCGTGAATCAGGTCGTCGCCCGTGGCGGAAAAGTGCACGGTCTCGACGGTTGGCGTCGGCTCGGGGGTCGGCTCCGGTGTAGCGGTTGGTTCCGGCTCTGCCGGCATATCCACGACTACGGGCTGCGGATTGACCGCGGGCAGGGTCACAGCCTGATTGCCGACGCCCAGCAGAGAGCCGACAACTACGCCGCCGACGCCCAGTGCGATGACCGCGCAGGCGGCAAGGTCGTTGCCGTTCATTCGCATATCAGTTTACCTCGCAGCAGGTCGGTCATCGTGTAATAGCCGGGGGCCAGCGCAGCAATATAGAGCGCTGCCTGTACGGCACCGTCGGCAAAGACGCCGCGGCTGCCCGCGCTGTGGCTCAGCGTCACGACCTCGTCGGGGCCGCAGAACAGCACATCGTGCTCGCCCACAATGCCGCCGCCGCGGATGGAGCTGATGCCCAGCTCCTGTGCGCCGCGCTTCTGGCGAACCTGCGTGCGGTCATAGACGTACTCATATTTGCCGTTCGCCTCGGTGTTGATGGCGTCGGCAATCATCAGCGCTGTGCCGCTGGGCGCGTCCAGCTTGTTATGATGGTGCTTCTCGATGATCTCAATGTCAAACTCGCCGCCCAGGATCTTCGTAGCCTGGCGGGCCAGCTCGATCAGCACGTTGACACCCACCGACATGTTTGCGCTGCGGAAGATCGGCGTCCTGGTGCTGGCAGCCTCCAGTGCAGCCTCATCCTCCCTGGAAAGGCCGGTGGAGCAGATGACGCAGGGCAGACCGTTGGCGGCACCGTACTGCGCTGCTGCAACCGCCCCGGCGGGTGAGGAAAAGTCGATGATGACGCCCTTGCAGGGCAGTGCGTCAAACCCGGCGTAAACGGGGATTTCGCCGATCCGCCCGGCTTCGCGATCCACACCGGCGACGATGCGGCAATCCTCGCGCGCACCGATCTTCTCGACCAGTGCGCGGCCCATACGGCCATAGATGCCCTGAATGATAATATCCGTCATGTGTTATTGTTCCTTTCATGCAAAAGTCGTGCAAAAGCAAAAAGCCGACCCGCGGCATGGCAGTGGGTCGGCTGTGAAATTATTTCAGCAGGCCGAACTCCTGCATGGCAGTCTCCAGCTGCGCCTGCACTGCGGCGGAGGGCGCAACGAGCGGCAGACGGCAGTCGCCGGCATTCCAGCCAAGGCGGTTCATGGCCCACTTGACCGGGATGGGGTTGACGTCGGCAAACAGTGCCTTGATAAGCGGCACCGCCTTGAGCTGCATGGACAGGCTCTCGGCAGTCTCACCGGCGAACCATTTGGCGCAGATGTCATGGGTGTACTGCGGGGCTACGTTGGACAGCACGCTGATCACGCCCTTGCCGCCCAGAGCCAGCAACGGCACGATCTGGTCATCGTTGCCGGAGTAGATGTTCAGGTTATCCCCACAGGCCGCCGCAATCTCAGCCACCTGGCTGATGTTGCCGCTGGCCTCTTTCACGGCGTTGATGTTCGGGTGTTTGGCAAGCTCGGCCAGCGTGGCGGGGGTCAGGTTGCAGCCGGTGCGGCTGGGCACATTGTACAGGATGCAGGGCAGGTGCACCGCGTCCGCAATGGCCGTGTAGTGGGCGATAAGGCCTGCCTGGCTGGTCTTGTTGTAGTAGGGCGTGACCAGCAGCAGGGCGTCGGCACCGTCGGCCTCAGCCTGCTGGGATAGCCAGATGGCGTACTTGGTATCGTTGGAGCCGGTACCCGCAATCACAGGCACGCGCCCGGCAACCTTTTTGACCGTATAGCGGATGCACTCGGTATGCTCCTCGTCGGTCATCGTCGGGGACTCACCGGTAGTGCCGCAGATGACAATGGCATCGGTGCTGTGGGCAATCTGATCCTCGATGATGCGGCCCAGCTCGTCATAGTTGACGCTGCCGTCCGCGTGCATCGGGGTGATGATGGCCACAGCGGCTCCTGTAAAAACGGGTTTCTTCATACAAATTCTCCTTACACCAAAGCGTTGCTTTGTATCGAATCAGTCAAAATAGCCCTTGGCGGCCAGCAGCTCGGCCAGCAGAACAGCGCCGCCTGCCGCGCCGCGCAGTGTGTTGTGAGACAGGCAGACAAATTTGTAATCGTATTGGTTATCCTCGCGCAGGCGTCCGATGCTGACAGCCATGCCGTTCTCCAGCATACGGTCAAGCTTCGGCTGCGGACGATCGTTTTCCTCAAAATAGTGCAGGAACTGCTTGGGGGCGCTGGGCAGATGCAGATCCTGTGCGGGGCCGTGGAATTCCTTCCATGTCTGCAGAACCTCTTCCTTGGTCGGCTTATTTTCAAAGCGTACAAAGACGGCGCCCATGTGGCCGTCAGAAACGGGAACGCGCAGGCACTGTGCCGTAAAGCGGGGAGAGGTCGCGGAGACGATCTTGTCACCCTCGATATGACCCCACAGCTTCAGCGGCTCCTGCTCGCTCTTTTCCTCCTCGCCGCCGATATAGGGGATGACATTGTCCAGAATATCGGGGAAGGTCTCAAAGGTTTTGCCGGCACCGGAGATAGCCTGATAGGTGCAGACCAGCACATCCGAGATGCCGTATTTGCGCAGGGGATGCAGGGCAGGCACATAGCTCTGCAGGCTGCAGTTGGACTTGACGGCCACAAAGCCGCGCTTGGTGCCCAGGCGCTTGCGCTGGGCAGGGATGATGTCGATGTGGTCGGCGTTGATCTCGGGTACGACCATCGGCACGTCAGGGGTAAAGCGGTGCGCGCTGTTGTTGGACACGACCGGGCACTCGGCCTTGGCGTAGGCCTCCTCCAGTGCCTTGATCTCGTCCTTCTTCATGTTGACGGCGCAAAAGACAAAATCGACCTTGGCGGCGACCTCCTCCACATTGGCGGCGTCCAGCACGACCATCTTTTTAACGCTCTCGGGCATGGGGGTCTTCATCAACCAGCGGCTGCCGACGGCCTCCTCATAGGTTTTGCCAGCGCTGCGTGCGCTGGCCGCAAGGACAACCAGATTAAACCAGGGGTGATTTTCCAGCAGCGTAATAAAGCGCTGGCCGACCATACCGGTTGCACCGATAACACCAACATTGTACTGTTTCATCCCGACTAAGACCTTCCTTTCACGATACCCTTCCTTAAATCTATGCGGCTACCACGGAAATTTGCACAGATAATAAAAAAACCGGCTTGAAAACCGGCACAAAATGCAATATAATATCATATTGCATATAGCACAGCGCAACACACTGTTTTACAGCGTGACAGTCCCGCACCTGTTCGGCTGCGGACCCAGAAAATGCGTGCCGCGCATTTTCTTCGGCGAAGAACCCTTTCCCGGCTCTCGCCCCTGGCAGGGCATGATGAAAACCGGTACTGATGCGCTTCGCGCCTCTGTGTTTGGATTCATTATAATATTCCCGCATAAGAATGTCAAGACGATAACGCTTTAAAGTAAAAAAGGATGATACAAAAATGCTCAAAAAAGATTTCTGGTACGACCTGCCGAAGGAACTGATCGCGCAGGAGCCTGCCGACCCCCGCGATGCCGCCCGTTTGATGGTGCTGGACCGCAAAAATGATAAGATCCTGCACTCGGTATTCCATGAGCTGCCCCACTATCTGGAAAAGGGCGATCTTCTGGTGGTCAACAACTCCAAGGTCCTGCCCGCCCGCCTGATGGGCACCAAGGTTCCCACGGGTGCGGTTTGTGAGCTGCTGCTGCTGCGTCAGGTCAAGGGCGATACATGGGAGTGTCTGGCCCGCCCCGGCAAGCGGATGCAGCCCGGCACAAAGGTGGAATTCGGTGACGGCAGCTTGACTGCTGTGGTGGACGAGACGCTGCCGGACGGCAACAAGCATGTAACTTTCAGCTATGATACAGAGACTTTGTATGAGAAGCTGGACGAGTTCGGCAAAATGCCTCTGCCACCCTATATCACGAAGCAGCTTGAGGATCAAAGCCAGTACCAGACCGTCTATGCCAAGGAGCTTGGCAGTGCCGCCGCGCCAACGGCCGGCCTGCATTTTACCCCGCAGCTGATGGATACCATCCGCTCCCGCGGTGTCAACATCGCCGAGGTCACGCTGCACGTCGGTCTTGGCACCTTCCGCCCAGTGAACGAAGAATCCATCGAGGACCACCAGATGCACAGCGAGTGGTACTCAGTCAGCGAGGAGACAGCAAAGCTCATCAACGACACCCGCGCTGCCGGGCATCGTGTTATTGCGGTGGGTACCACGAGCTGCCGCACGCTGGAGTCCGTCTGGGACCGCTACGGCAAGATCGTACCCTGCAGCGGCAACACGAGCATTTTTATTTATCCCGGTATCGAGCTGCACGCCATCGATGGCATGATTACGAACTTTCACCTGCCGGAGAGCACGCTCATTATGCTGATCGCCGCGTTCTATGGGTATGATAAGACTATGGCAGCGTATAAGGTCGCTGTCGAGCAAAAGTATCGCTTCTTTAGCTTTGGTGATGCGATGTTTATTAAGTAAGGATTCAACACATTCGCATAAGCTGTTCAAATAACCCGCAAAACCGCATAAAATCAGCCTCTTTAAGCCCTGAAATCTTCGGATTTTGGGGCCTTTTTCGGCGTTTTAGAGGGGGGTAAATCGCATCCTTACTAGTCAAAAAAACCGAACTTAAAGGAAATAACCCGATGGATAAAACGAAAATCGGACAGAATATAAAATTCTGCCCGATTTTTGATGCAACATTAGTACATGAATTTATGCGTGATGCCATTGCGGAATCGAATCCAGCATACCTTGTCGATGATGCTCTTGAAGAAGCGCTGCAACACCATCGGATTAAGCGTCTTGCATAAAACCCACGATGAAGATGACAACATCATCAAAGGCTGATATTTAATGCAACGCCCCCTGACCTCTGAGCAATCCGCTCTCTGGTCAGGGGGCATTTTTTATTTTGTTTTCACAAAGCCGCTTATCTGGCCCACTGCTGTTGCGAGGTTTGAAAGTTCCTGCACTGCTTTAAAGCATGCTTCCACATCGTCCATGTCTGCCTCCTCAAACGGTTTGTGTTGGTCAAGCACCGGAACTTTAATTCTCAGCGCTGCCGCCTTTCCTGTTTGAAGTGCTTGAATGTTTGGCACACCGTGCGCATTAAGCCATATTGCTGCCAGCTTCAGCGTTGATACATCGTTTGCTCCGTTTGGAAATGTAAGGTCAACCACTCCGTCCGAAACCTTGTGATAGATATAAGCGTTGCCGAATGATGTTCCGTAATGCGGCCACCATCCGTTTGAGTCCTTCTTGTTGCGAAGGTCAAGGTCGTATCCGTGTGTTGCCATGTATGTTCTGTACTTCTCGAAAAAGGCCATTGCTTTTTCGTTTTTCTCCCAAGTACTGCCAGGACCTTTTGCTTTTGCTTGGTTAAGTTGTGCGCATCGGATTTTGCTCAAGGTGTCCGTTTTCTTTGAAAAGTATTCTATGCAATCTTCGTATGTGATGAAATTCGCGTATTTCTTCGCTTCTTCATTTGCCTTATAATAAGCTTTCGGGCAAACAATGAACACATGAAATTTCTCGTATTCACCCTTGTCCATCGCTTTTTTGGCGCGTTTGCTATAGCGGTCACACTGCTCCGGCATCGCTGGTGCATTGATTTTATCCTCGATTAAGAGCGCATGCTTTTTGCCGTCAACCGAAAGAAGCGCCGTAATGTCTGATTCTCCGTACTCCGGGTCTGTTTCGGAAAGTGCAACATTCAGAACTTCAACTGAGATACCCGTTATTTCTGCTTTTCTCAAAAATAGTCGCAAAAAGCCATCATCGGTCAAAAGACATTCCAAGAACATCATGTCCATATCACGCTCTTGAATATTTCCGAAATTGCAAATAGTACTTTCGCTCATTACAGACACATCCTTTAGAAAACAATAAAAATGATTTATACCAATCATATCATAGCAAATTGTTGAACGCAATTATAATTCAGTATACAGCAATATTCATACAGCAATATTCTGTGCAAAATGGTTGACGAACTGCCGCTTTTCTCCTATAATATTTTATTAGGCGGTGCGGGGAAAAGCCCTCTGCGCCGCTTTTTTCGGACAATATATAAAATGGAGATAGTATCTATGCCTTACCGCCTTATCAAACAGGAAGGTGCCGCCCGCCGCGGTGAGTTTACCACGGTCCACGGTACGGTACAGACCCCGGCGTTCCAGAACGTCGCCACAGCCGCCGCCATCAAGGGCGGCCTGTCGGCGCTGGATCTCAAGGATATCCGCGCACAGGTCATGCTGTGCAATACCTATCATCTGCACCTGCGCCCGGGTGACAAGCTCGTGGCCGAGATGGGAGGCCTGCACAAGTTTACCAAGTGGGACGGCCCTATTCTGACTGACAGCGGCGGGTTCCAGGTGTTCAGCTTGGCCAAGCTGCGTCATATCACCGAGGAGGGCGTCACCTTCAACTCCCACCTCGACGGCCACCGCATTTTCATGGGGCCGGAGCAGAGCATGCAGATTCAGGCGAACCTCGGCTCCACCATCGCCATGGCCTTTGACGAATGCGTTGAGAACCCAGCCACCTACGAGTACGCCAAGAACAGCTGTGCCCGCACGGCACGCTGGCTGCTGCGCTGCAAGGACGAAATGAACCGCCTCAAGCACGAGGAAAAGGCCGTTAACCCGGATCAACTGCTGTTCGGCATCAACCAGGGCTGCACGTTTGAGGATCTGCGCGTCGAGCATATGAAGCAGATTGCTGAGTATGATCTGGATGGCTACGCCATCGGAGGTCTGGCGGTGGGTGAGCCTGCCGAGGTCATGTACGATGTTATCTCTGCTGTTGAACCGTTTGCGCCGAAAAACAAGATTCGCTACCTGATGGGCGTCGGCACCCCGGGCAACATCATCGAGGGCGTCTACCGCGGTGTTGACCTGTTCGACTGCGTTATGCCCAGCCGTAACGCTCGCCACGGCCACCTGTTCACCTGGGACGGCATCATCAACATCAAGAACCTGAAATACGAGCGCGACGAGTCGCCCATTGACCCGCACTGCGATTGCCCGGTTTGCCGCAACTTCTCCCGCGCGTACATCCGCCATCTGCAGAAAGCGGACGAGTTGCTGGGAATGCGTCTGGCCGTTATGCACAACCTGTATTTTTACAACCACCTGATGGAGCGCATCCGTGAGGCGCTGGACAACGGCACCTTCCAGCAGTTCCACGACACCTATGTGCATAAACTTGACACCCGCATCTGATTTTTCGTGCAAAACGCTTGCACAATGCGCACATATTCGATATAATAGAAGAAATCGTTATTTTTAAGGAGTATACTTGCTATGATTCAGTTTTTGAATGCCGCTAACGGCACGGCTACCACTGCCGAAATGCTCATCAGCTTCCTGCCGATGATTCTCATTATCGTTTTCATGGTCATTCTGATCTACCTGCCGCAGAAGCGCCAGGACAAGAAGGACGCCGCCATGCGCAGCTCTATTGAGATCGGCGATAAGGTCACCACCATTGGCGGCATTGTCGGCATCGTCTGCGCCATCGCTGATAAGGATGACACCATCGTCATCGAGACTGGCAGCGACCGCACCAAGATTCGTTTCCGCCGCACTGCAATTTCCTCTGTGGAGAAGCTGGATGCCGGCAAGGATAGCAAATCCACCTCGGTCAAGAAGTAATCTGACATAAAACTAACGCCCTCTTGCATAGTGTTGACTGTGCAAGGGGGCGTTTTGTTATGGGTGGAAAAAATCTGCAAAGACCGAAACAAGGCAGAGCTGCGGCAAAAAATCCGGCTGTGATGGCAGTGCTGCTTGCCTTTGGCTGCGGCGTGGGGGCGTGTATGGTGCTGCTGGCGCTGGGAGCGTTTTTGCTGACCCACACGGGTCTGCCGCTGGCGGCGGTGCGCCCAATGGCATGTATGGCGGCAGCAATCGGTGCGGCGGTATCGGCCCGGGTACTGGCGGGCAGGCTGAAACAGAAGCTGCTGCTCTGCGGTCTGGGCTGTGGTGTGTTTTATACGGTCTGCCTGATGGCGGCGACATTGGCAGCCAGCGGTGAGCTGGACTGGCAGGGGGCAAACGCCATGCTGCCAATGGCCCTGCTGCTGGGCGGTCTGTTGGGCGGTGCGCTGGCGGCC
>OLQC01003000.1_pt1 | contig 10456 bp, 9 predicted proteins | sample 1672471 | NCBI WGS metagenome assembly OLQC01 (sample SAMEA3136689, study PRJEB25190) | human gut metagenome | biome: human gut; feature: human-associated habitat; material: faeces | place: Austria | collected 2013
AGATGATGTGGCTGACCACCATGAATCCGCAGACCCGCAGGCTCATCAAGGTGATGCCGGAGGACGTGGAGCGCACCGCCCAGGTCTTTGACCTGCTGCTGGGGGATGACCTCCAGGGGCGCAAGAGCCACATCGCGGACAACGGCTACAAATATCTGGAGCTGGCGGACATCTCGTAATCATCTCATCACGAGCGGCAGAGAGAGGCCCAATGTCAGACGATTCCATTGTGATGTTTGGATTTTCCATCCTGTGTATCTTCTTTCTCCTGCTGGGCATCATCCTGTACAGGATTGACGCTGCAATTCAGGCCCTCTGCTATTTTAAGAACGGAGGCATCTATCTGGTCAAAAACGGCAGGCGACTTGCCGACGACACGCCGGAGGACCGCCGTCGGCTGGCCAGATGGCTGGGGCGCTTTGTGATCGGCCTTTCCTGCCTGATGTTTCTCTTTCTTTTATTGCTTTACTTCACATGAGATCGCAGCGGAGGAACACACCTATGCGTCTGATCTCATGGAATGTGAACGGGCTGCGGGCCTGTCTGAATAAAGGTTTCCTGGCCTTCTGCGCCCTTGCGGACGCGGATGTCATCTGTCTGCAGGAGACGAAGATGCGGCCGGAGCAGGCGCAGTTTGAGCTGGAGGGCTATCACCGATTCTGGAACAGCGCCGACAAGGCCGGATATTCCGGCACGGCTGTTTTCACCCGACGGGAGCCGCTGGCGGTGACATACGACTTTGGCGAGGATATCCACCGGCATGAGGGACGGGTCATCACGGCGGAGTACGAGGATTTCTTTCTGGTGTGCTGCTACACGCCCAATTCCAAGGACCAGCTGGCACGGTTGGACTACCGGATGGCGTGGGAGGACGACCTGCGGGAATACCTCTTGGAACTGGACGCCAAAAAGCCGGTGGTGTACTGCGGGGACCTGAACGTGGCCCATCAGGAGATCGACCTGAAAAATCCCCAGTCCAACCGGATGAACCCAGGCTTCTCCGACGAGGAACGGGACAAAATGACGCAGCTGCTGAGCAGCGGGTTCGTGGACACGTTCCGGGCGCTGTATCCAAAGCGGACCGGGGCGTACTCCTGGTGGAGCTACCGCTTTCACGCACGGGAGAACAACGCGGGGTGGCGTATTGACTACTTTATCGTGTCAGCACGGCTGATGCCCCGGGTGAAGAATGCGGATATCTGGCCGGAAATCACCGGCAGCGACCACTGTCCGGTGGTGTTGGAGCTGACGGAGTAGAGCATTATCTGTAGCGAGCAAAAAAGACCGCCTTTCGGCGGTCTTTTTCGTATAACGATATTTTTTAGCCCTCGCTGCTGGTGTCGGCAGGATTTTTAACGGGGATCAGTTCGCCCATGAGGACGTAGCGGGCATTATCAAAATCGTAGTCGCAGGTGCTCAGGGTCAGGATGCTGCCCGTGGGCACACCGGAGCCGGACTTGAAGGTGGACTCGTTGATACACTGCTGGAGATAGCTGTCGCTGAGAGAGGTGGCATACACATCGGCGTCATGATCCACAATACAACCGGCAAACAGGTTGACCTTGTAGGTCTGGTTGGGGGTGTACAGATAGAAGTAGGGATGCGCCTCGTAGTAGCTCTGGCTCTTGTAGTTCATCAGGGACGCGAACATCATGCCGGTCTTCATATTGTGGCCGTAGATGAGGTTGTTCTGAGAGGTGAAGTCAGAGTTGCAGCGGATATCCAGGAAGACGGTGCCGTTCTTGTTGTCCTTGCCGTCGATATCGCGGTACAGATAGTACTCGCCGCCCTCGTCCGCGGACTGCACGATGGGCAGCTGCAGCGTCGTATTGGCGCTGTACACATAGCCCACCACGTCGGGGTACTTGGCCTGCATGGCGGTGAAGTCCACCTTAATGCTCTCTTCATCCTTCTTGACAGGCTTCTGCGTCTCCTGGCTGTCGCCGTCGGTGCCGTCGCCATCGGTGTCGGTATCGCCGGCGGTATCGTCCGGACTGATGAAGTCCTGATTGATATTGTCGTTGATCCTCTCGGTGTCCTTCTGTTCCTTCAGATACGAAATGATCTTGACGGACGAGAACACCAGCACGCCCACCAGGATCACCAAAACGGCGTAATACAGGGCTTTTCCGTTCTTTCTGCCGCCGCGACTCCTTCTGCTGCGGTGACGACTGCCGGTACGCTCGGCTGGCTGCTCCTGCTGCACACGGGATCTTCTCTTGGGTGCATCGTTCATGGGTACACGCCTCCTTATCGTTGGGTATTGTAACAGGTTTTTTCGTTCGGTGCAAGGGATATAGACAAGATGTAATGAAATTGTAACAGTTTCTCTTTACTTCTGAGAAACCAGGGATTACAATAGAAATGTTGGCTGCCGTATAGACGGTGGAGCCGCCGGCTCCGTTCCATCAAAAAGATAAAGGAGAACCACAATGATCTATTTCAACAGTGATTATCTGGAGGGCGCGCACCCCTCTATCATGGTCAGGCTGGCCGAGACGAACATGGTACAGACCGTTGGCTACGGCGAGGACGAATACTGTGAGGCGGCGCGTGAGAAGATCAAGACCGCCTGCCAGGCCCCGGAGGCCGACGTGCATTTTCTGGTGGGCGGCACCCAGACCAACACCACCGTCATCGCCGCTATCCTGCGGCCCTGGCAGGGCGTGATTTCCGCCGTCAGCGGTCACATCAACTGCCATGAGGCCGGTGCCATCGAGTCCACGGGCCATAAGGTCATCACCCTGCCCACCACCAACGGCAAGATCACTGCGCAGCAGGTGCAGGACTATGTGGAGTGGCACAGAAACGATGAGTCCACGGAGCACATCGTCCAGCCCGGTATGGTGTACATCTCCCACCCCACTGAGGGCGGCACGCTGTATACCAAGGCGGAGCTGACGGCGCTGTATGACACCTGCCGCCGGTACGGCCTGCCGCTGTTCATTGACGGCGCACGGCTGGGCTATGGCCTGATGGCAGAGGAGAGCGACATGACGCTGCCAGAGATCGCGCGGCTGTGCGATGTGTTCTACATCGGTGGCACCAAGGTGGGCGCCCTGTTCGGCGAAGCCGTTGTCATCATGAACGAAAATCTGAAAAAGGATTTCCGCTTTATTATGAAGCAGCGGGGCGGCCGCATGGCCAAGGGCCGGCTGCTGGGCGTTCAGTTCGACACGCTGTTCACCGACGACCTGTATTTCAAGATCTCCCGCCACGCCATCGAGATGGCTCATCAGATCCGGGACATTTTCGTCTCCGCGGGCTATCCCCTGCTGTTCGACTCCCCCACCAACCAGCAGTATCCCATCATGTCGGATGACGAGCTGGCCATTCTGGGCAAAAGCTTCGGCTATGAGTACTGGGAGCGTGTGGACGAGACGCACTCCGGCGTGCGCTTCTGCGCCAGCTGGGCCACAAAGCAGGAGCACGTGGACGCCCTGCGGGCGGCTGTGAACGCGCTGAAGAAGTAAGCATTCCTCTGCTGTGAGATAAGCATAGCGCAGGTAGCTGAAATGCACCTTAAAGTTACTTAAAAAAATTCCCCGACGATGTCGGGGAATTTTTTTAGCAAAGCAAAGGCACCCTCGCAGGGTGCCTTTGTCGATAGCGTACTTACGCCTTGGGGCCGGCGGCCACGACCTCGTCGCTCATGTGGGTGTACTTCTTAAAGTTCTCCACAAAGCTGGCGGCCAGCTTCTTGCAGCTCGCCTGATAGGCCGCCTTGTCCTCCCAGGTGTTCTCGGGGATCAGCAGCTCACTGGGCACGCCCTCGATACTGGTAGGCACCTGCACGCCGAAGGTAGGATCGGTGACGAACACACTCTTCTCAATCTCACCGGTGAGGGCGGCGGTGACCATAGCGCGGGTGTAGCTGAGCTTCATGCGCTTGCCGGTACCGTTCCAGCCGGTGTTGACCAGATAAACCTTCGCGCCGGCCTTCTCCACCTTGTCGGCCAGCATGGCGGCATAGACAGAGGGATCCAGGGGCAGGAAGGGCTCGCCGAAGCAGGTGGAGAAGGTAGGCACAGGCTCGGTGACGCCGATCTCCGTGCCGGCTACCTTGGAGGTAAAGCCGGAGACGAAGTAGTACATGGCCTGGTTCTTATCCAGCTTGCTGATGGGGGGCAACACACCGTAGGCATCGGCGGTCAGGAAGATGACCGTCTTGGGAACGCTGGGGCTCATGCCGGACAGCTCGGCGTTGGGGATATACTCCACGGGATAGCCCACGCGGGAGTTGACGGCCAGGGAGTCGTCGTCGAAGTCGAACTCGCGGGTGTCGGGATCCATGACCACGTTCTCTACCAGCGCGCCGAACTTGATGGCATTGTAGATCTCCGGCTCACCCTCGGGGCTCAGGTTGATGCACTTGGCGTAGCAGCCGCCCTCGAAGTTGAAGACGGAGTCGTCCGCCCAACCGTGCTCGTCATCGCCGATGAGCATACGGTTGGGATCGGCGGACAGCGTGGTCTTGCCGGTGCCGGACAGGCCGAAGAACACGGCGCTGTCGCCGTTCTTGCCGATGTTGGCGGAGCAGTGCATGGGGAACACGCCCTGCTTGGGCAGCACATAGTTCATCACGGAGAAGACGGACTTCTTGATCTCGCCGGCGTACTGGGTGCCGCAGATCACCACCTCGTGGGCCTCGTAGTCCACCAGAATGGCGGCCTCGCTGCGGGTGCCGTCGATCTCCGGGATGCACTTGAAGCCGGGAGCGGCGATGATGGTATAATCCTCCTTAAAATCCTTCAGCTGCTCGGCCGTGGAGCGGCGCAGGAGCTGGTGGATAAAGAGATTCTGGCTGGCCAGCTCGTTGACGATGCGGAAGGCCTTGGTGTACTTGGGATCGGCGCCGGCAAAGCCGTCAAAGATAAAGATCTCCTTGCCCTGCAGATAGGCGATGACCTTGGCGCGGATGGCATCGAACTTGGCCTTCTCGATAGGACGGTTCACCTTGCCCCAGGCGATGTCGTCATGGACGGCAGGGGTGTCCACGATAAACTTGTCATTGGCGCTGCGGCCGGTGTATTTCCCGGTCTTGACCACCAGGGCGCCGGTGTTGGACAGCGTACCCTCGCCGCGGCAAAGCGCGTGCTCGGTCAGCTGTGCGGGGGTCAGATTACGATAGACCGCCTTGGCGTTGATGATACCCAGCTTTTCCAGTCCGTAAGTTTCCATTTGCAAAACCTCCTGTTTGAAATGTCGCCGCGTCCGCCGCCGGCGGCGCGTTGCTTGCTTGTTCACCTTGGATTATACCATACGTTTAGGACAGTTAACAGTCCTTTTTCGCATTTTTCCTGAAAATCTTTCTTTATCTCTGAAAAATTTTTATCATTTCATTCGGTGAGCGCACAGTGGCAAAAAGTGTTCCGCCGCCGGATCCCGATCGCATACTTTTCTCTTTACGCAAGGATAACACCGTATTATGATAATGTCAATTTGCGAAAACCACGATTTTCTAAGAGGAGCGCCGCGCTATGGCACACAAGATACCCATATGTGAAATACCTCTCGCCCCTGCTGCTGTTCGGCCTGAACGGCGTGGTGATACTCAACGGCGTTGCCGGCGGTACACGGAGCGCCGTGTTTTTCTCCGTGCTGCTGGGCGAAACGCTGACCCCGCCCGCTGGCTGGACGCGGCTATGGTGCTGGGCGGCGCCATGCTGGCGGAGTTCGTACATCCGCGAAAGTAACGGAAACGATCTCCCCGCCTCCCCCGCGCAAAGTGCAAAACCTCCGGCTGAGCCGGAGGTTTTGCTTTATTTGGCGCATATCTCGCTGATGGCTGCCAGGAGCTCCGTTTTGCCGGTGCCCTTCTCGGCGGAAAAGGGGATCAGCAGCGCCTCCTCCGGCAGGGTCAGCGTCTGGCGGATCAGGGTCAGATTTGGCTCGATCTCGCTCTTTTTCAGCTTGTCCAGCTTGTTGGCCACGACGATGACCGGGCAGCCGGTGCCCTTGAACCAGTCGCACATGGTCACGTCATCGGCGGTGGGCTTGTGCCGCGCATCCACGATCAGCACGCCCAGGGTAATGAGCCCCTCCTCGGCGAAGTAACGCTCCATCAGGCGGCCCCAGCGGTCGCGCTCCTCCTTGGAGACCTTGGCATAGCCGTAGCCGGGCAGGTCGGTGAAGTATAGCCTGCCGTCGATGTCAAAATAGTTGATCTGGCTGGTCTTGCCAGGGGTAGCGCCCACCCGGGCGAAATTCTTGCGGCCCAGCAGCCGGTTAATGACGGAGGACTTGCCCACGTTGCTGCGCCCCGCGAAGGTGACCTGGGGCTTTCCGTCGCGGATAAATGTCTCCGCCCTTACGGCCGAGAGCACGAACTCCGCCTTATTAAAGTTGATCGCCATGACGCACCTCCTGCATAGCCGGACTACCCATCACCGCCAGATGCTCCACCGCCGCCTCTTTTTTCGGCAGGGTCAGTGCATGGGCAAACACGGCGTCCACCGTCTCGGCAGTGATAAAGCGCAGCGCCTCCCGTACGGCGGGATCGATGTCCGCCAGATCCTTCTCGTTTTCCCGGGGAATGATGACGGTCCGGATGCCGCTGCGCTTGGCCGCCATGGTCTTTTCCCGCAGGCCGCTGATGGGCAGCACGCGGCCCCGCAGCGTCACCTCGCCGGTCATAGCCACGTCATGGCGCACGGCGCGGCCCGTCAGGGCCGACAGCATAGCCGTGGCGATAGCGATGCCGGCGGAGGGGCCATCCTTGGGCACCGCGCCCTCCGGGAAGTGGACATGAATGTCCTTGGTCTTATAGAAATCCGGGGCAATGCCCAGCTCGGCGGCACGACTCCGCAGGCAGGTATAGGCCGCCTTTACGGACTCCTGCATCACCTGGCCCAGATTGCCGGTAAGCTCCAGCTTGCCGGTGCCGTCCATCACACCGGCCTCCACCTCCAGCAGCTCGCCGCCCACTTCGGTCCACGCCAGGCCGTTGACAACACCGATCTGGTCAATCTTGCTGCGGGTATCCTGGGCATAGGGCGGCGTATCCAGGAATTCACGCAGGCTCTTAGCTGTAATGTCTATGCGCTTTACGCCCGTTTCCACCAAACGCATGGCGGCGCGGCGGCACAGCTTGCCCAGCTGGCGCTCCAGTGTGCGGACGCCGGACTCCTTGGTATAGTCGGTAATGATGGCCCGCAGGGCTTCATCGTCCAGGCGCAGCTGGCCGCGGCGGATGCCGTTCTCCTTCAGCTGCTTGGGCAGCAGATGCTCGCGGGCGATGTGCAGCTTTTCCTCGTCGGTGTAGCTGCCCAGCTCGATGACCTCCATGCGGTCGAGCAGCGGACGGGGTATGGTGGACGTGGTGTTGGCGGTGGTGATGAACATCACGCGGCTCAGGTCCACAGGCAGCTCGATGAAGTGGTCGCGGAAAGCCCCGTTCTGCTCACTATCCAGTACCTCCAGCAGGGCCGAAGCCGGGTCGCCCCGCATATCGCTGGCCAGCTTGTCGATCTCATCCAGCACCAGCAGAGGGTTCATGGTACCGGCGCGGGTCAGGGCCTCGATAATGCGGCCGGGCATAGCGCCGATATACGTCTTGCGGTGGCCGCGGATATCCGCCTCGTCCCGCACGCCGCCCAGACTCAGCCGGGCGCACTTGCGGTTCATGGCCTTGGCCACGGACAGGGCCACGGAGGTCTTTCCCACGCCGGGAGGCCCCACCAGGCAGAGTATCCTGCCCTTGGCGTCCGGGTTCAGCTGCCGCACGGCGATAAACTCCAAAATGCGCTGCTTGACCTTATCCAGGCCGTAGTGGTCCTTGTCCAGTATCTTTCGGGCCTGCGCCACATCCGCCCTCTCCCGGGTAAGCTTGTGCCAAGGCAGCTCCAGGCACACATCCAGATAGTTGCGTATCACCGAGGCCTCGGCGCTGCCGAAGGGCTGCTTGCCCAGGCGCTCCACCTCTTTTGTCAGCTTGGTATGTATCTCGTCCGGCAGGTCCGCCGCCTGTATCCTGGCGGCGTACTCCCCCAGTTCCTCGTCGCCGTCATCCCCCAGCTCATGCTGCAATACCTTCACCTGCTCCCGCAGGATCATGTCCTTCTGTACCTGGGCCACGCGGCGGCGTACCTTCTGCTCCATTTCGCTCTCCAGTGAGATGACATCCACCTCATGGGTCAGGATATCGTTGACGATACGCAGACGCTTATCCGGGTGCAGCTCCTCCAGCACCCGCTGGCGGTCCTGGTGCCGCAGGGTGATATTCTGGGCGATCAGGTCGGCCAGACGGCCGGTATCACTGCAGTCCAGCACCGCGGCGGCGAAGTCTTCGCCGATGCCGTTGGCCAGCTCGCGGTATTCACCGAAGAGCACATAGGTCCGGCGTATCAGCGCCTCGCTGCGGGCCGTATGGCGGGCCGCCATCTCGGGCAGCAGCTCGGCCTGGGCCTGCAAAAACGGTTTTTTCTGCCACAGCCGGTGCAGCCGCGCCCGGCTCTCGCCCTCCGCGATGACACGCACCGTAGTGTCCGAGGTCTTGATGATCTGCAAAATATGACACACCGTGCCGATGGTGTACAGATCCTCCTCTCCCGGCTCCGCCGTGGACAGGTCCTTCTGCGTCATCGCCAGCAGCCGGCGGTCATTCTCCATGGCGTTGTCCAGAGCGAAGATGGAGATATCGCGCTCCGCGTCAAAGGACACCGTCTGCCCGGGGAAAGCCGTCAAGCCGCGCAGTGCCAGCACCGGAATGTTCCGGGTGATCGTTTCCATAGTTGCCTCCTTTCTCCCGCCGGACGGCGGGCGTTGGGAAAAGGGTAGTATCCGAACTGCCGGAAAAGCCTTGGCTTTTCCGGCAGTCTGAGTCTCTGTTAAGACGCCGGGGCGGTGGAGGTCTTCTCCGCCGTGCCGGTCTTGAATTTAGCGCGCTGCGCCACCTTTTCCGGGTCGTGCAGCACCGTGGGCTCGGCATTCCCGTCCACACACGCCTTTGTAATGGTCACATCGGTGATGGTGGGGTCGGAGGGCACATCGTACATGACCTTGGTCAGCAGTCCCTCCATCACCGCCCGCAGACCGCGCGCGCCGATGTTCCGTGCCAGCGCGGTGTCCGCCACCGCCTCCAGCGCATCCTGATCGAAATGCAGCTCCACGCCATCGTAGCTGAGCAGCTTCTGGTACTGCTTCACCAGCGCGTTCTTCGGCTCGGTGAGTATCCGCACCAGATCCTCCCGGGTCAGCCCCTGCAGGGCGGTGATGACCGGCATACGGCCTACCAACTCGGGGATGATGCCGAACTTCAGCAGATCGTGGGGCTGGACCTGCTGGAACAGTTCGCCGGTATGGCGCTCTTTTTTGCTCTGCACCGCATTCTCAAACCCCATGCTGCGCTTGCCCACCCGGTCCTCGATGATCTTTTCCAGACCGTCGAAGGCGCCGCCGCAGATAAACAGGATGTTGCTGGTATCCAGCTGGATGAACTCCTGATGGGGGTGCTTGCGCCCTCCCTGGGGCGGCACATTGGCAACAGTGCCCTCCAATATCTTCAGCAGCGCCTGCTGCACGCCCTCGCCGGACACATCGCGTGTGATGGACGTATTCTCGCTCTTCCGAGCGATCTTGTCGATCTCATCCACGTAGATGATGCCCCGCTCGGCCAGCTCTACGTCGAAATCCGCCGCCTGCAAAAGGCGCAGCAGTATATTCTCTACGTCGTCACCCACATAGCCGGCCTCGGTCAGTGTGGTGGCATCGGCAATGGCAAAGGGGACCTTCAGCACCCGCGCCAGCGTCTGGGCAAACAGCGTCTTGCCGGAGCCGGTAGGACCGATCATCAGGATATTGCTTTTCTGCAGCTCCACATCCTCGTCGCCGCCGAAATAAATGCGCTTGTAGTGGTTGTACACCGACACGGACAGCGCCACCTTGGCTGCCTCCTGCCCGATAACATACTGGTCCAGCACGTCGTGTATCTCCTTGGGCGTAGGCAACTCGTCCATGCTGTCTATACCGTCGGCGGCCGTGGTGTAGCCGTCGTTCAGGATATCCATGCACAGCTGGACGCACTCGTCGCAAATTCGGACACCGGGACCCTGAATCATGCGATGGACCTGACTCTCCGGCTTGCCGCAGAACGAGCAGCGCAGGGCCTTCTTATCTTCTGCCATTCGTTTTTACCTCTTATATATGACCTTATCCACCAGACCGTATTCCCGGGCCTCCTCCGCGATCATCCAGTTGTCGCGCTCGGAATCCGTCTTGATCTGCTCCGGCGTCTTGCCGGTATTCTCCGCCATGATCTTGTTCAGGCGCTGCTTGATCTTCAGGAAATGCTCCACATCGATCTCCATATCCGTGACCTTGCCCTGGGTACCGGCGGAGGGCTGGTGGATCATGATCTCCGCGTTGGGCAGCGCGATGCGCTTTCCCTTGGCACCGCTGGACAGCAGGAACGCACCCATGCTGGCGGCCATGCCGATGCAGATGGTGGACACGTCGC
>OLQC01003002.1_pt1 | contig 10452 bp, 9 predicted proteins | sample 1672471 | NCBI WGS metagenome assembly OLQC01 (sample SAMEA3136689, study PRJEB25190) | human gut metagenome | biome: human gut; feature: human-associated habitat; material: faeces | place: Austria | collected 2013
ATCCGCGTACGCACAAGCTGCTTTCGCAGGCGGTGAACAATACACCTGGCGTGGAACGGCTTATCAATATGCAGGCGATCCACATGGATGAGGATGCCGTGCTGCTGTGCTTGAAGGTGCAGACGTCCAAGTTGGACCGCGACTACGATGTGGAGACCGTCGACAAGATCGAGAAGAACATTCGCGCTGCATTGCCCTGGTATGAGTGGGAAATCTATGTAGAACCGGATATCTGGCGTGCGAACCATGCCTCCGCTGAGGAATAGCGGTTTTCCGTTTTCGTTTCGCATATCCGAGCAACACCATTGATTCGGCCGTCTGCGTTTCCGATGCATGTTCTACCTATGATGCGCGGTGGACATGCAGGCGGCCGAACACGGTTCTGGCGTGGCACGGGACCACCCGCTAAGGTGGTAGGCGCACACAGGAGGATCATGAACGACATTCACACCATCGAAGCGAATATTTTCGAACGACTCAGCCATGTCATCGACCCGGAACTGGGCCGTTCCGTCACCGACCTCGGCATGATCACGTCGATCGAGGCCATGCCGTCCGGCACCGTCGACGAGAACGGCGACGGCATCATCGACGTAACCGTGCATGTGGAGCTCACCGTCAAGGATTGCCCGTTGAGCGAAACCATCACCAATCAGATCAACGGTGCGGTCCGATCCTACGTGGCGCCCGGCTCCCCTAACGTCACGCTTGTTCCGCATATCGAGGTCAGCTCCATGCCGCAGGACAAGCTGACCAGTCTCGTGCAGACGCTCAAGGCGGAGCGCCGGCAGAATCCGTTCAGCAAACCCGGTATCAAGACGCACATCTTCGCCATCGCATCCGGCAAGGGCGGTGTAGGCAAGTCCTCCGTAACCGCCAATCTTGCAGCCACTTTCGCCGCGCTTGGCTACGACACCGCCGCCATCGACGCGGACATCTACGGATTCTCCCTGCCTCGCCTGTTCGGCGTGCATACGCAGCCCACGAATCTGAACGGCATGCTCATGCCGGTGACCGCATGGGGCGTGAAGCTTATTTCAATCGGCATGTTCGCGGGCGCGGACCGTGCGATCCTGTGGCGCGGCCCCAGACTGCAACGCTCGCTGGAGCAGTTCCTGTCCGATGTGTGGTGGGGCGAGCCGGATGTGCTGCTGCTCGATCTTGCGCCCGGCACCGGCGATATGGCGATTTCGGTGGCGCAGGCGCTGCCGAATGCCGAACTGGTGGTGGTGACCACGCCGCAGCCGTCCGCTTCGGATATTGCGGTGCGTTCCGGCTTGGTGGCGCTGCAGGTGCCGATGAAGGTGCGGGGCGTGGTGGAGAATATGAGCTACTACGAGCATAAGGGCGAGAAACTGCGGATCTTCGGCGAGGGCGGTGGCCAGCGCGTATCCGAACAACTGACTGCGGCGCTGGGCCATGATGTGCCGTTGATGGCGCAACTGCCATTGATGCCCGAACTGCGTGAGACCGGTGAAGAGGGCCGGCCTGCGGTGCTGACGCCGGAGGGCGCGTTGGCCAGCACTCCTCTGGCGGACGAGTTCACTTCGCTGGCGCGACAGCTTATGGAATTGCACTGAGCCGCCCCCCATTGCCGCGCTTTGGGTGTCGATTCGGACGCTTTCCGCTGGTTGGGTGTCGATTCGGACGCTTTCGGGTCCGATTTCGTCCAAATCGGCACTCATCTTCCTGATTTCGTCCGAATGAACCACCAACTGCGCGATACCGTCCGAATCGACCGCCTTCCATGAATGCGCACCGCTGCGACTGCCGGTAACGCAACAGTGCGAGAATGCCGGTATGAGAATCGCCATCGCACAGTTTGCGGTCGATCGCGAACCGGATCGCAATATCGAGACCATCCGCACCTATGCCATGCAGGCCTCAGCCAACGGCGCACGCGTGCTGCTGCTACCTGAGGGCATCATCGCACGGGACGCGACCGACCCGTATTACCCGGCACATCACGCACAACCAATCGATGGACCGTTCGTCGCGGCACTGCGGGCGATCAGCGCGCAGACCGGCATCGCGCTGATGGGAACCGTACACGTAATCAACCCGGAAACCCCCAAGCCAAGTAACGCATTTCTTGTTATCGACAACGGTGAGATTCGCCTCACCTACCGTAAAATCCACCTGTACGACGCGTTCGGCGAGCGTGAATCCGACGTGATCGAGCCAGGCAACGAGGTTCCGCCGCTTATCACCATCGACGGTTGGCGGTTCGGCGTGATGACCTGCTACGATCTGCGGTTCCCCGAACTGGCGCGGGCGCATGCCATTGCCGGCGCTGACGTGCTGGTCGTCTCGGCAGCCTGGGCGCGTGGAGCGGACAAAGTGAACCATTGGACCACGCTATGCAAGGCGCGTGCGTTGGAGAATACGTGCTACTTGATGGCATGCAGCGAGCACAGCGCGCATAACATCGGACATAGCATGGCCGTTGACCCGCTGGCGCATGTGATGGCACAGTCAGAAAGCGACGACGTCGTATTCGCGGATTTCGACCGGGATACGTTGGATAAGGCTCGCCAGACGCTGCCGGTGCTACGCAATAGGCGTTTTACAGCGCCGGTGCTGCAGGGCGCGACACGGACGACTGATTAGCCCCTGCATTCGTTTGAAACAACCGACCGTGCAGCAGATGGATGTCGATTCGGACGCTTTCCGCTGGTTGGGTGTCGATTCGGACGTTTTCGGGCCCGATTTCGTCCGAATGGACAGCCGAATAGAGAAAACAGCAGAGCAAAAATCATCACAGCCAGCGTATTCAGTACTAATGCTGACGATATAACTTTGCGTACAACTTCCCCTCGGCCATTAAGCTCTCATGCGACCCATGTTCAACAATATGCCCATCATCCATCACATATATCTCATCAAACATGCGTATCGAGCTTAGCCTGTGCGCCACCACCACACACGCGTATGGCGCACGCATAAGGGCTCTCATTATCTTGTTTTCCGTAACATTATCCAGCGCACTGGTCGGCTCATCCATCACCATGAACATCGGATTGGTCACCATGGCACGGGCGATTGCGATCTTCTGCCTCTGGCCTCCGGAAAGATTCAAACCATGTTCACTGATCATGGTGTCCAGTCCCAAGCCCGGATTCATCATCGATTCATCGATGCAACAGTCCTTGCACACTTGCCTTAATCGAGATTCATCCACGGATGTCCGTCGCAGCAGGATATTCTCACGCAACGTCATATTGAAAACCGTTGTATCTTGATGGACAAAAGCAATGTTCTTTGCACGCCACGAAAGCGGCAACTCTTCACATGGATGGCCATCGACCATCACTCTTCCCTGCGTCGGACGAATCAATCCGGAAAGAAGCTTGAGAACCGTGCTCTTCCCCGAACCAGTGGGCCCTACTATCGCGACCTTGCGCCCCTTGGGAATATGTAAAGTAATGTCTTCTACTACGGGCTCGGAAAAAACCGTATACGAAAATGAGACATTGTGTGCAGTCAGACTCTCCCGGCCATAGTTATCGATACGCTCGGAATGCGGCGCAGCATAGCACGAGGGATTTTCTTGGCTCTCCCCTATTCCCGTTATCTCTTTGCCGCTCTGGGAATCACTCGGCAAGACTCTTTGGAGAGAAGCATGTTCTCCATCCACATGCCGCATCTCATAATCCATATGTCCGTCATTAGTTCGTTTTCCTGATGGAATAATGTCTGCAATCTTGCGGATATATGAGAGAACGGCAGCAAACTGCCCAATGGACGTCATGATGCTGCCGAATGGCACAACAAACGAAGAAGCCAACGTTACGAATCCGACTACCGTACCCAAGTCGACCATATCTTGAGCAAGCAGCACGGAACCGCATAGGATGATGGTGAGAGGCAATACGAATTCCAGTGCCGCCGACAGTGACGACATCCATGCATCGAGTTTGCCCCTCTTCCACTGGAAGTGAAGCTGCTTCTGCAGTAAATCAGACCAACGCCGATAAAAGAAGCCCTCCAGATTCATGCTTTTTACGGTCTCTATTCCGGAGAAAATTTCAATAAAGGACTGTTGCACTGCGGATTGTGCAGCGGTCTCCTTATCAACCAGCTTTTTGGATTTCGCAGCATATATCGTCGAGACCATGAGAATAACAAAGCAAATCGCCAATGTCACCATTGTGAGCTGCGGTGAGTAGTTGATCATCATCACCAGATACACGGCAAGAAACACGAAGGACACCAGCGATCCAATCATTCCGGTAGCCAGCATTTGTTCAACGACAGCTACTAGATTTGCCCGGTAGATCATATCGCCGCTTGTTCGGTTTATGAAAAAGGCAAACTCTCGTTCAAACACTCCCCGCATGTATTTGCGGAATAGAAAGTTCCCAAACCCTATCCTTAATCGAGCGTTCGCCAATCCATTGAGCATGGAAATCAGGTAATACAGCGCAAAAGAAACAAGCATCATCGCGAACGCGGCCAGCAGAAACCCCTCGCTGGTGCACAGCTGCCGACGATTGACGATAAATCTCATTCCTGTTGGAGGAATCAATCCCAAGCTTTGTATTGCAAGCGACAATACTATGGCGCTCAACACGAAAACCGGGGAAGAAATAAGGAAGTCCTTAATCACTCCCATGCAATTCGAGTCGCGCCATGCCCCGCGAATGGATCTTTTCTCTCCCGCACGCTCGGTAAGCACAGCCGTCGAGGAGCAGTGCCTACGAAAATCCTCTTCTCGCACGGATGAACGCCCACTCGCCGGATCAATAATACAGAAACGGCCGAATGCGTAATGGCTCAAGACTACGAAGTGATGATGATTCCATAGCAGGATGGACGGCGAATCCAGTTTTTTGAATCCATCGATATTCCGTACTGCAACGGCCCGGTTCGTCACCCCGTAATCATTCAGAATGGTCACTATATTTTTGATGCTTAGCCCGCCACGAGGAACACCATACGCATTACGCAAATCCTCCAATCCGGAATCGCGCCCATACGCCTTGAGTATCATGGCACATACAGCCAAGCCACATTCGCTGTGCTCCCCCTGTTCAACGAGAGGGATACGCAAATGCCCTGCCATACAAAGTCTCCTCTTAACTTACAAGCCAAAATCAACATGCTCATGTTCTTTGCCGAGCATCGCGGCCTTTGAGAATTCATCAAACGAGTTGAAATCGGAGAGCATCGCATCCAGGGCAATATGCTTGTGATCAAGCACGATAATACGATCAGAGACGTTCCAGCAATAATGCAGGTCATGGGTGATCGTAAGTATCGTACGGTTATCGGCACGCAGCCTTCCCATATACTCAATCAACAGATCACGTGTCAGCGGATCAATGGCATTCGTGGGTTCGTCGAGCATGATGACATGCGGGTCGAACATCATGCCGGCCACTATTCCCACTCGTTTGCGCAATCCTGAGCTTAGGTCAGAGACCTTTTTGTCCAGCTGGTCGTTCAATTCGAATGCCCGAACTAATGGATTCTTCTCCAAGGCTTCAAAAAAGGTCTTATCGTCATCCTTTGGCTTGAATAGCATCTTGCGGAACTTGAAATTCTCTCGCACGGTCATCGTGTCGATAAGGCCGCCCTGTTCGGTCATTTGGAATACGTCTCTCATTGAGGGAACAAACGCTTTGTTAATGGCAGCGTACCCCGACCAGGGCCGCCGTAATCCAACTATGAGATCGAACAACGTGGTTTTCCCAACACCGTTATAGCCCAAAATAGCCAATGACTGTCCCTTGGGGACTGCAAAGGTGATATGTTCGAGCACCGCCTGCTTACGCTTGTACCCAAAGGTCAAGTCGTTTACTTTGATAATATCCGTTGTGTTCATGTGTATTCCTTTCAGTGCTCCACCTGTGGTAATGACGCAAAGTACTCCGCCAAGCTGTCGCAATCGAACATGCGGTGCTTTTTCCAATACCGATATTCGGCGTTTTGTTCATCCCGGCGGATATACGACCGTTTATAAGAACGAAACAGTTCCTCTTGATAACCATTAGGCATGGAAGCCTCGTGCGACGTAAGCGCAGCAAGAATATGCCGAGCCGCGCCCTGTGCCTCATTGTTTTCAAAAGGCATGCCATATGTGTTGTATGCAGTCGGATCTCGGACAATGCCCAGAGAATCCATGAAACGCTCCAGCATATCGTCAACTTTGAGATATCCGTTCGTGCTGGCGCTTACGAGGGGCATCCCCGGCTTGCCGCTCAGATAGAACAAATGAGACCAGTAGCATAATCTATCCATTACGATCTTCATGTCACCTGACACGTTATGCCCATATGTTGGCGAACCGAGAATCAGGTAATCGCAATGCTCAATCATTGTTTTTAATCTCCCCGAATCATCGATTCCAAGGAGCTCCCGCCGGTCAACGCCGGTCGAGAATTCCTGCGCTGTACCGTCAGAGGGAAGGATACGCAGATCTTTGAAAAGAAGGCGAATATCTTTTCAAAATCAGAATACCATGAAGAAAGATTGTCCTTGCTTCCTTTTAAAAACGACTTTCCATCAATGCATTTCGCATATTTTTTCTTATCATAACCACGAAGCTCAAGCATGCTGGCAAAATCATCGGGGCGCAACGCGCAATTTCGCGACATCCATTGACTGATAACAGAATCGACAAACGAATCATCACCGGAAGCGTCATCGTCATCAATCAACGAATAGCGTTCTTCGATGGTATCCGCATACATACTTTTTACAATATCCACAGCATATCCCCTTCAATGAATTACATTATTTACTCAGCATGAGAAGCGTCTTGCAGTACATTGTTTTTTCTCTTCTCGCGATAATCATATTTACGCATAGTGTCACCAAAACAGCAGCTATGCAGAATACATAAAACGGTATGAAAGCATATTGCAAAAGCATCAGCAAGGCCATTGCGCCACTCGATACCAGAAGTATCAGAAGTTGCAACAATGTCTGGGAATCCGCTTCGACAGAACAATTGATGGCACATACCATGATCACAGATAAAGCCAAGAAAGAAACAACAACAAAAGAAACCACATCAGCCATTGCCATGGAATAATCATGAAAACAATGTTTCAATACTCCAAAAATAAGACCAGCGGCATATATTGGCACTACAACCAAAAAAGAAAACACATACCGCTCAACAAGATATCCATAAATACCATATCCCGCTCTATGAATCGAACTTATTATATTGCAAATATGATCTTCATAAACCAAAGAAGACAACTTAAAAACAGAAATCGTCACCAACAATCCAGGCAAAACGAAAGAGAGAAACACGTCCATTACTGGCTGCAATGTACCATACATTGCGCTTTCCACTGCCAGCGTCACGCAAATTCCCAATATCTCGAGTGCGACAAATCCAGGCTTTCCTGCCTTCAAGCAATCACGATACAGCAACGCAATCATACAATCACCAACACCATATAGCACTAGGCAAAAACAGATATCGTCTTCACATATTCGGTTTTATATGTGACAAACGTATATAGATAAGCCACAAAACCAACGCCAATCAATATGGCAGCACTCAGCCACACCGGAAACCCAAATAGGGGAACAAATGCCACACCTATACAAATCAATCCGCAAATGATTAGTCCCAAAAATACCACATTTCGATCAGTCCCATCCTTTAATCGAAAGACCAGCATATTGGCAACCGATAATTCCGTGAGCGATGTCATAAAGGCTATGCCTATTGTAGGCAATAGGTACATTACCTCAGACAGATAAAAAAGCTTCATATATATTCCGACAGCAATGTATACGAACGCGAACAACAGATTGGGAGGCAGGGCGAGCATTATTTTCTCCAGTACATAAAAATTCATGCCACGCCCCGATTGATGCAGGATCTTGATAATACCGACATGCTTATCTTCAACTAAAAGATTGGCATTTGCATATATTGACTCGAAAAACATTGCACACAGTACACTCCCAACCATCGCTTGCTTCATGGCTATAGTCATCACGTCGCCCCCTCCGACCTCATACATCCACCCAAGCCAGATTTCCATGATTATCGCCGTAAGAGCAACTATTGGCCAGACACTCGCATACTTCGGTTTCTTATACAACTGCATATCCCTGTACAGCAGCGCTTTCATGCACACCCCCATAGAAAGGGTGTTGCGGCATATCAATGCCGCGACACCCAAGTCTCACCAGTCGTCGGTTAATGCTTCTTGCACGTTCCGGAAACATGGAGATACGATGCAACAGACATCGCAGTGGCTTCCGGAGCGGAAGCGCCGCCAGTATAAGCTCCCCACAACAGAAACCGCCCGCCCGTGTATTCCAGAGGAATACACGAACTTTGTATCGTGACTGGTCTTTATATCATTGTTGCTGTCGTCAATATCAAGAACGGAGCTGTGCCATGCCTCTACAACATACAATCAATACCGTACTTGCAGTCACGCTATCCATTTGCCTGGTTTGCGCAACAATCGAGCAACCGCTATCCGCCGATTCCGGGAATATCACACTCAATGCGGCCTGTTCATTCATGCCATGGCTGTGCCATCATTAGCATCTCACGAGCTTAGGATTCCGACTCGCTAACCAGCGGAACGCATACCGTCAGATGCCATTGTCTGCTCTTCTTCCAGCATTGCATCTTCCCACCCAGCAGCTCTATTTGTTTGTTGTGCAGTCGGATTCCCCTGCCATGAGGAATATGCCAATCGTTCACTGGATGAATCTCATTGGATTGCGCGATAAGCAATCTACCGTTGCCTATCGTGATAACGACCTTGTATGTTCCGTTTGGATTACCGTGCCGTTGAATATTGCGATATATCTCCCTCATCAACGACAGCAGAACATCTTCCTGCTGCACCGATATGCCTTCGGCAACTCCGGATATTTCCGTTTTCCCTCTAAAGCCTAAGTTCTGCAGCAATGCATCTTCCGTATCCGTAACATCTTCCAAGTGCTCCATGAATGTGCCATGCGATGGCATAATCTGCTTGGAATCCTCATTGCTGAGCAGATCTATGACCTTATATATATCTCGCAAGGTTGAGACAGCGAGACGATTGACATCAGACCAAACATGGTTTTCACAACCACCAGTATGAATATTATGCTGTGCAATCTGCGATATTTTAGTCAGATTCGCTGTTGTGGAGTCATGAATGCCAGCGGCGATCCTATTCCTCATTTGCAGATGCTCCAGCCTCATCTTATCGATGCGATTCAGATCAACCTGCTTCCTCCAACGCAGGGCATATCCAACAAAAATCGCACAGCCGAGCATAGCCAGAGAATTGATCACACCATACATATCCATGCCCGTGTCATAATGCCATGCAACCTGAATAATGACGACTCCCACCGATTCAACTGCGAGCATCAACAGGCATATCCACAGGCGGGACGAATATCCCAATATTCCAAGTACCGCGAATAAAGTCAGCAAAGGGTTCGGCACCGTCTCTGTCATAGGCAGCAGCGTACCTATGATAGAGACAATTCCTAAACCGAACGATGCCGGTAAGGGCATGACGATCATTCCGGCAATACATACTATGGCAATTGCCGCATAGATAATCTGGACCATATCAAGCGGAAGCACAAGTGCGATATTCGAAAAAGTCAAAGCATAGAGCGCAGCGGCTATGAGGATATATGGGATTCGCGCACTGCACCATTGCCTCAGCCCCGTGAGAACCTCTCGAATGCTATCGTTCATTGTTCCACCACATCGCCATTGCTTCCTTGGTACTACGCGCATTCAGCTTCTTGCGCAACCGGATAATATGCGTCTTCACGGTGCCGATACCAATGGACAGCATATCGGCAATATCACGAGGTTCCATGCCTTGCGCCAAAAGCGTCAGAATCTGCTGCTCCGTGGGCGATAGGCGTTGAATCGGGCACATATCGGATTCCGCAAGTCGTTGATGCGCGGTCTTCGCATCCACAAAATCGATGTTCCCGCACATACCCAATGTGCCGTGCTTGACTATCACATCAATCGAGTCAACAAGTTCATTGAGATTGACTTTAGGAATAATGCCCTGAGCACCAGCTTCAGCGGCACGGTTTGCATAGCGGTCAATCGAGAATGCCGTGATAGCAAGCAACGGAACCTGCTCGGTTCTTCGACGTATTTCCCTGCACACACTTACGCCGCTAATATCTTCCAGGCTCATGTCAGTCAATAAGATATCCGGCATAGTAACAGGATCCAAAGCCCAATCAATGGCATCAGTGCCTTTACGCGCGGACCAGCACACGTCGAACCGTGGGTTCCTGCGAGGGATGGCCATCTTCAGCATGTCTAGGGTAAAGGCATCGTTGTCCACCAGTGCCACGCGAATGCGGAAATCTTGACGATCGTTCATATTCCATAGAATAACCGCACTCCCGAAGGCTGAGCAGGAATCCACCCGCAGTTGGGTGTCGATTCGGACGCTTTCCGCTGGTTGGGTGTCGATTCGGACGCTTTCG
>OLQC01003004.1_pt1 | contig 10447 bp, 7 predicted proteins | sample 1672471 | NCBI WGS metagenome assembly OLQC01 (sample SAMEA3136689, study PRJEB25190) | human gut metagenome | biome: human gut; feature: human-associated habitat; material: faeces | place: Austria | collected 2013
GGTCGTGGAGCATGCGCGTGGCGGACGGATAGCGGTGCGGCAGCTCCGCGGTCATGGCGTGCATGGTGATCTGCTCGAGGCCGAGGGGGATGGAGGGATTGATCTCGCGCGGCATGGTGGGATGGCCGCTGATGTGCTGGATGGCGACGGAGACCGGCGTGTCGCCGTCATACGGCGGGCGGCCCGTCAGCATTTCGTACATGACGACGCCGAGAGAATAGAGGTCGGCGCGGCAGTCGACCTGCGCGCCCTTGGCCTGCTCGGGCGAGATATAGTGGACGGAGCCGAGTGCCTCGCGCGTGAGGGTGTTCTGTGCGGAGGAGACGCGGGCAATGCCGAAGTCCGCGACCTTGACGCTGCCGTCCTTCAAAATCATGATATTATGGGGCTTGATGTCACGGTGGACGATGCCGCGGCTGTGCGCGTGCTCAAGTGCCTTGCAGATCTGCGTGGAGAAGTGCAGGGCCTCGCGCCAGTTGAGCGTGCCCTTCTGCTCCATATACTGCTTGAGGGTAATGCCCTCGATCAGCTCCATGACGATGTAGTCGATGTTGTCTGAACGCGACACGTCGTAAACGCTCACGATATTCGGGTGCGAGAGCATGGCGACGGCCTGCGATTCGGCGTGGAAGCGGCGGCGGAACTCTGCATCCTGCGAGAGGTCTTCCTTTAATATTTTAATGGCCACGAGCCGGTTGAGGCGGTGACAGCGGGCCTTGTAGACGTCCGCCATGCCGCCGGAGCCGATCTTTTCAAGGATCTCGTAGCGGTTATCCAACAGCTTTCCGATGTATCGGTCCATCAGGCTCGCTCCTTTCCGAAAAATTTCATCCTATGCGCCCTCCCGTCAGACAGCCGCCAGCGTGACGGTCACGTTGTCGGGTGCGCCGCGGTTCTTGGCGATGTGCAGCAGCCGCTGGCAGCAGTCGCTTTTGCTCAGACCGTGGACGACCTCAAAGAGCATTTCCTGATCGGCCATTTCGTTGGAAAGGCCGTCAGAGCAGAGCAGAATGCACTCGTCGCGGCGCAGGCGGCAGGTGAAGATATCACCCTCGACCTCCGGCTCGGTGCCGACGGCGCGGGTGATGACGTTTTTGCCGGGGTGGAGCTTGGCCTGCTCCTGCGTCAGCTCGCCGCGCTCGACCATGTAGGCGACCATGGAATGGTCGCGCGTGATAAGGCGCACGTCCTCGCGGGTGAAGTGGTAGGCGCGGCTGTCGCCGACGTTGATAACGACGGCCAGATCGCGGCTGATCCAGGCGGCGACGAGCGTCGTGCCCATGCCGGTAAAATCATCGCTCAGCTGCGACTGCTCATAGACGGCGCTGTTGGACAGCTCCAGTGCGCTGCGAAGCATGGCGGCGGCCTTTTCCGGTGTCATGCCGGGGCGCTGCGTGCGGCGCACCTCGTCCGTGAAGACCTCGACGGCGAGGCTGCTGGCAACGTTTCCGGATTTCGCGCCGCCCATGCCGTCGCAGACGATCATGAGCACACGGTCGCGGCCAAACGGCACGATCGCGTAGGAATCCTGATTCTGCTGCCGGATATTGCCCGGATCGGTCAAACCCCAGGTCTGCATGGAGATTCCTCCTTCAGTCAGTTTGATTCATATTTGCGGCGCAGCTGGCCGCAGGAAGCGTCGATATCGCTGCCGAGCGTCCGGCGGAGCGTCGCGGTGACGCCGTTTTCCTCCAGAATGGTCTGGAAGCGGCGGATGGCCTGTCTGGATGAGGTATGCAGGCCGCTTTCGGTGACGTTGTTGAGTGGGATCATATTGACGTGCGCGCCCATTCCGGCCAGCTTCTTTGCCAGCAGCTGCGCCTGCTCCGGGCTGTCGCTCACGCCGTCGATCATGGTATATTCAAAGGAAATGCGCCGCCCGGTCTTCGCGAAGTAGTCGCGGCAGGCAGACAGCAGCGTGTCGACCGGCCAGCGGCGGTTGACGGGCATGATCTTACTGCGCGATTCGTCGTCCGGCGAGTGCAGGGACACGGAAAGCGTCAGCTGCAGATCGCGTTCGGCAAGCTGTTCGATCTTGTCGACGAGGCCGCAGGTGGAAAGGCTGATGTGGCGCATCCCGATGTTCATGCCGTCCGGGCTGTTGACAAGCTCCAGAAAACGCATGACGTTGTCGAAGTTATCCAATGGTTCGCCGATGCCCATCAGGACAATGTTGGAGATCGGCAGGCCGGAATCCAGCTGGGAAAAAAGCACCTGATCAAGAAGCTCCGACGGCTCAAGCCTGCGGACAAGGCCGCCGATGGTCGACGCGCAGAACTTGCAGCCCATCGGGCAGCCGACCTCCGAGGAGATGCAGACGGTGTTGCCGTGGTGGTACTGCATGACGACGGATTCGACGCAGTTGCCGTCACGCAGCCTCCAGAGATATTTGATCGTCCCGTCAAGCCTGGAGATCTGCTTGCGGGCGACGGTGGGCTTATTGATGAAATAGAGGCTGTCCAGCGTTTCGCGCAGGGGCCTGGAGAGGTTCGTCATGGCCTCGAAGCTGACCGCGCCGCGGTGCAGCCACGCGAAGACCTGCTTTGCGCGGAATTTCGGTTCGCCAAGCGCCGCGAACGCGTCTTGCAGCTCGGCCAGCGTCATGGATTTGATATCCTGTTTCATGCGTGTTTCCTCAGCTTACAGATGAAAAAGCCGTCCGCCGCGTGTTTGTGCGGCAGGAGCGCGGCATAGCCCTCGTTGGGAAGGTCAAGTCCGTCCGGGACTGGGAACGGTTCCAGTGAAAATTCCGGGTGTGCCTGCAAAAACGGCAGGGCGACAGCCTCGTTTTCCTCTTTTCGGACGGTACAGGTGCTGTAAAGGAGTGCGCCGCCGGGCTTTACATAGCGGCTGACGGTTTCCAGAATGGCGCGCTGCACCTCCGGCAGGCGCTCGATGGCGTCCAGCGGCTTATAGCGGATGTCCGGCTTTTTGCGGATGACGCCGAGGCCGGAGCACGGCACGTCGGCGATGACGAGGTCAAACTGCGCTTCGAGCGCGGGGTCAAACTCCGACGCACTGCGCTGTTCGGCTTTCAGTATGGAAATGCCGAGCCGGGCGGCATTTTTTTCGATCAGGGAAATCTTATGCGCGTGCAGGTCGCAGGACAGGATGCTGCCCGTATTTTCCATCTGCATGGCGGCAGCGAAGCTCTTGCCGCCGGGGGCCGCACAGCAGTCGAGCACGCGCATGCCGGGCGCCGCGCCGGAGGCCAGCACGGCCAGCTTTGCGGCGGCATCCTGCACATAGACCGCGCCGGACTGGAACAGCGGCAGCGATTCGAGATTGCCCGTGCCGGAGACGAGGAAGCAGCCGGGAAGCCACGGGTGTGGCTCACAGGCGATCCCCGCTTCGTCCAGCGCGGCAGCCACCTGCTCTGCAGATGCCTTCAGGGGATTTGCCTGAAGCGCCGTTTTGGGAATGTCGTTGTCGGCGGCGAGGAAGGCTTCGAGCGTTTCCTCGTCCATGGACGCACGCAGGCAGTCGACGAGCGGCTGCGGGTGAGAGTATTTCGTGGCCAGATCGTGCGGCTTTTCCAGCTCGTCCTTTCTGCGGGCAAGGGTGCGCAGCGAACCGTTGACCAGACCGGCGGCGCGTTTGTTCGCATAGGTCTTCGTCTGCTCGACCGCTTCATTGACGGCGGCAGAGACGGGGATCTTATCCAGAAATAAGATCTGATACGCGCCGAGACGCAGGATATCAAGCACGACCGGCTGTAATTTTGTCAGTGGGGACGCTACGGCCTGCGCAAGATAAAAATCCAGCAGCATCCGGTTCTGCACCACGCCGTATAACAGCCTTGCAGCCAGCGCTGCGTCGCGGCGGTCGAGCCGGTCGCGGGCCGTATAGTCCTTCAGCGCGCCGTCGGCCCAGGCGTCCTGCCGCCGCATGGCAATCAGCGCGGACAGCGCCGTCGTTCTTGCGTTCATAGCTACCTCTTATTCGATGGTGATCGGATGTCCCCGGAAATAATCGGGGGCGGGCATACGCTTGCCGCCCTTGGCCTGCAGCTCACAGACAAGAACGGTATTGCCGTCCTGACAGGCGACGAGCAGGCCCTTTTTCGTCAGCGCGACGAGCGAACCTGGGGCTTTCTCCGTTTTTTGATTGGCATATTCCACGCGGTAAATTTTAAATTCCGTGCCGCCAAGCTCCGCCGTGGCGACGGGCCACGGGACAAGGCCGCGCACGTGGTCGACAATGAATCTCGCGGGCTGGTTCCAGTCGATGGGGCTTTCCTCCTTGGACAGCATGGGCGCGTAGGTCGCGCGGGCGTTATCCTGCGGGATGCGCGGAGCCGTCCCAGCCTCGATCGAGCGGACGGTGTCGGCGCAGAGGGGCGCGGCGAGCTGCGCAAGGCGCGCCATCAGCTCCTCGGAGGTTTCCAGCGGCTGGATTGCCGTTTTGCGGATCTCAATGATATCGCCCTCGTCCATGCCTGCGGAGAGGTACATGGCGGTGACGCCGGCCTCATCGCAGTGGTTCAGGATAGAGCGCTGCACGGGCGCGGAGCCGCGAAGCTGCGGCAGGATGCTGCCGTGCATATTGATCGCGCCGTATTTCGGGATATCCAGCACGGCCTGCGGCAGAATTTTGCCGTAGGCGACGACGACCAGCAGATCGGGCTTCAGCTCCCGCAGCTGCTGCACCGTCTCCTCGTCCCGGAAGGACTGCGGCTGATACACCGGCAGGCCCACAGACTGGGCATATTCCTTGACGGGCGACGGGATGAGCTTCATGCCGCGGTTTTTCGGCGTATCGATCTTGGTATAGACGGCAGCAATGTCAAAGCCGTCCGAATGCAGCTTTTCCAGACACGCCCTTGCAAACTCGGGCGTGCCCATGAAGACGAGTCTCATTCCCCGTCCTCCTCTTCCTCCTGCCGGGTCATCTCCTCCAGCTCCTCCGGCGTGAGCATCCGTTCAGCGATCTCGGTGTACATATGGCCGTCAAGATGGTCGATCTCGTGCAGGAAGCAGCGGGCGACGATATCCTCGCCCTCATATTCGTACCAGTCGCCGTTCCGGTCCTGTGCGCGGACGACAACGTGCTCGGGACGGGTGACGATGCCGTATTTGCCGGGCAGGCTCAGACATCCCTCCACGCCGGTCTGCGTTTCCTCGCTGACCTCAACGACCTCGGGGTTCACAAGCTCTACGTCTTCCTCGCCGGTATCGACGACGCAGAGCCTGCGCATCACGCCGACCTGCGGCCCGGCAAGGCCCACGCCGTTCGCGTTGTGCATCGTCTCGATCATGTCCTCGATCAAAATCGCAAGCTTCTGGTCAAACCTTGTGACAGGACGGCAGACCTTCGTCAGAATGGGGTCGCCCACCGTCACGATCTTTCTCAGTGCCATAGTATTCTCTGCTCCTTTTCGTGAAGGGTCCAATTTGATTTATTTTATCACGCTTTCCCGCACTTCTCAAGTCAAAAATCGGCGAATATGCGCACGAATGGAAAATCCCCGGCCCTGTCCGCGTCTGGACAGGGCCGGGGCACATCATAGCAGCTTATATCCGCGTGAGATCCGAACCATCACGCGGAGATATGACCAGAATCGTGCGCGTCTTCGTCAGGCTGTCTGCGCCGTGCGCAGACGGCGGCAGCAGCGAATGAAATAGAGGATCTCCGCCGCGGCAGTGATCGTCCACGAGAAGATGTAGAGCAGATACAAAGACGGAATGGTGTGGAAATGCGCGAAGATCGTATAGACCCAGATCACGCGGAACACGCATGAGCCCATGATCACGATCACCGTCGGCATAAAGCTGCGGCCAAGGCCGCGGCAGGCAGCGATGGTGCAGTCCATGAAGGCGCTGACGCAGTAGGAGAAGCACATGATCCGCATCCGCTCCATGCCTGCGGCGACGACGTCCGCGTCGTTTGTGAAGATGTACAGAAACGGTTCGCCGCACAGAAGAAACGCCGCGCCGAGAACCGCCGCGATCGCGAACGAATAGCCGAGGCTGATGTAATAGCTCTTCATCATCCGATCCTTTTTCCCTGCGCCCCAGTTCTGGCCCATGAAGGTCGAGCAGGCGGTATAGAACGCGGCCATGACATTATAAATCACGTTGTCCACGTTGACCGCGGCGGAGTTGCCGGAAACGACGGTCGAATCAAACGAGTTGATGCCGACCTGAATGAACAGATTCGCGACCGCAAAGATCATATGCTGGATCCCCGCCGGGACGCCGAGGCCGAGAATGCGCCCGACCTCGCTGCCATGCAGGCGCAGAAGCTTCCACTCCACGCGGCAGCTGTCTGTCAGCCGCGTCATGTGCAGAAGCACCAGAACCGCCGACAGATACTGTGAGATGATGCTTGCCAGCGCCACGCCGTCGGCGGCCATTTTGCAGACGATGACGAAGAACAGGTTCAGGATCACATTCAGGATGCCTGCCGCCGTCAGATAGGCCAGGGGCCGCTTCGTGTCACCGCTGGCGCTCAGGACGGCGTTACCGAAGTTGAAAATGCCGAGCGCCGGCATACCGAGCGCGTAAATGCGGAAATAGAGCACCGCGCCGGGCAGCAGATCGTCCTTCGTTTTCAGCAGCTCCAGCATCGGCGCGGCCAGGAAAAAGCACAAAACCGCGATCACGAGGCCGGACAGCGTACACAAGATCAGCGCCGTGTGGACGCAATTTCGCGTGTCTTCTTCCTGACGTGCGCCGAGATACTGCGCCACGCGGACATTGACGCCGTTGGACAGGCCGATGAGAAAGCCCGTAAACAGCGTGACAAGCGTTGACGTAGAGCCGACGGAGCCGAGCGCCGTCGCGCTGGAAAATTTCCCGACAACAGCGACGTCCGCCATGTTGAACAGCACCTGCAAAAGCTGTGAGAAAATCAGCGGGACACTGAACAGCAGGATATTTTTGTATAGTGACCCTTCGGTCATCTGAATACCGCCCGCACGGGCGGAACGCGATCTTGCCATAACGACAGTTCCTCTTTTTCGTATCATTTGCCGCAAAAGCTTCCCTATTATAGAGGCTTTCCCCCTGCGCGTCAAGCGGGATCGCGCTGTTTTTTCTGTGCCGCACCGGCACGGGAGCTTCCCGGACTCCTCTGCGTCATTTTCCCTGAAAATGCACCTCTCCACGGCAGGAGAAGGCCGGGAGTTTGGGGCAAACGAACTGTGCCCCCGCTTTCCAGCAGGGGCACGAGTGGTTTTATTCGGATTCGGACGGGGCCTCGGTCTGCTCGGGCGGTTCTTCCGCCTCGCTGCCGTCCGTCAGCCTTTTGCTGTCGGCGTTGACGTAGGCCATGAACTCGTCGCCCGTGATGGTCTCCTTGCTCAGCAGGTACATCGCGATCTCGTCAAGAAGCGAACGGTGCTCGACAAGAAGCTTTTTCGCGTCCGCGTAGCAGTCCATGAGCAGCTTGTGGATCTCTTCGTCCGCCGCGGAGGAGGTGGAGTCGGCGCAGTTCATCATCGTGCTGCCGTCGAGATACGGGTTCGAGACGGTCGACAGCGCCATGAGGCCGAGCTTGTCGCTCATGCCGTACTGCGTGACCATCTTGCGGGCCAGCTCCGTCGCGCGCTCAATGTCGTTCGACGCGCCGGTCGTGGCAATACCGAAGACGACCTGTTCGGCGGCGCGGCCGCCCAGCATGGTCTGGAGTTCGACGATAAGCTCTTCCCTGCTGGACAGGAACTTTTCCTCCTCCGGCATCTGCATGGTATAGCCCAGCGCGCCGGAGGTGTGCGGGACGATGGTGATCTTGGAGACGGGCTGTGAGTGTTTCTGCAGCGCCGCGACCAGCGCGTGGCCAACCTCGTGGTAGGACACGATGCGCTTTTCGGTGTCGGTCAGGACGGTGCCCTTCTTCTCCGTGCCCGCGATGACAAGCTCAAAGGACGTCAGCAGATCCTGCTGGTTGACAGCCTTGCGCCCCATGCGCACGGCGCGCAGCGCCGCCTCGTTGACGAGGTTGGCAAGGTCTGCACCGACCGCGCCCGCAGTCGCCTGCGCGATCTTGTGCAGGTCGACATCCTCGGCCAGCTTGATATTTTTTGTGTGGACGCGCAGCGTCTGGTAGCGTCCGGCGAGATTGGGCCGGTCGACGATGATGCGGCGGTCAAAGCGGCCCGCGCGCAGCAGCGCCTTATCGAGGATCTCAGGCCGGTTCGTCGCAGCAAGGATCACGACGCCCTTGCTCGAATCAAAGCCGTCGATCTCGGCCAGCAGCTGGTTGAGCGTCTGCTCACGCTCGTCGTTGCCGCCGAATTTGGAATCTCGCGTGCGGCCGATGGCGTCGATCTCATCAATAAAGATGATGGCCGGGGCGACCTTCGCCGCCTGCTGGAACAGATCGCGCACGCGGCTCGCGCCGACGCCGACGAACATCTCGACAAAGTCAGAGCCGGAGATCGAGAAGAACGGCACCTTCGCCTCGCCCGCAACGGCCTTGGCCAGCAGCGTTTTACCGGTACCGGGAGAGCCGACGAGCAGCGCGCCCTTGGGGATCTTTGCGCCGATGGCGGTGTATTTTTCGGGGTTGTGCAGAAAGTCGATGATCTCGACGAGCGATTCCTTCGCTTCGTCCTGACCGGCGACGTCCGCGAACGTCACGCCGGTGGATTTTTCCATGTAGACCTTGGCGTTGGCCTTGCCGACATTGCCGATGCCGCCGATCCCGCCCATGCCGCCGGACTTTTTCGCGATGAAGTTCATCAGCAGCATGAACGCGCCGACCATCAGCACCGTGGGCAGAATATAGCGCACCATGAACGTGAGGATCGGCGAAACGGGCGGCTGATAGGGCTTGGTGTAGGTCACGCCGTGCTCATCGCACAGGGTGATCAGCTTTTCCGTCGCGTCGGGAATGATGGTGGTGAAGAGCGTATAGTTCTGATCATAGCTCTTGCCGTCGTCATCCGTGTAGGTAAAGCCGTCGACCGGCGTGATGGTGAAGACCGTGTCGCCGAATTCGATGGACTTGACCTTCCCCTCCTCCACGAGTTCGACAAGCTCGCTGTATGCGATCTCGCACGAAGACTCGGCGGTGCGGGCCTGATCGAGCATGACGGAGAGGTAGTTCACACCGATCGTCAGCAGCAGCGCCCATAGGACGATCGACCACATGCCCCCGCCGCGCCGGCGGTTCTTGTCGCCGCGATTGCGGTTGTTTCTGTTGTTTGGCTCCATGTTGTTCCTCCTGTCGGGAGACAGAAAAATGCGAAGATGCGCACTTTTTGAATTAGTGATTTCAACTATACCATATATAAGAAAATCGCACAAGTTTTCTACGGTGAATTTTCGATGAACTTTTGTTTTGCGCCCTCTTTATCTTGCCCTTGTTCTGTGTTATAGTTGCAATGGAGTATTCTATAAAAATTTGTCACAAGGAGAAATTTCTTTTATGGATAAGGAACGCAAGGAAAAGACCGCGCGCGTACAGGACGCGGAGGCCGACGGCATCATCGAGGGCCGCAACGCCGTGATCGAAGCGCTGCGCGCGGGCACGACCATCGACAAAATTTTCATCCAGAAGGGCGAGACCGATAAGACGCTCGGCCACATCGCCTCGACCGCCCGCGCCGCGGGCGTGGTCGTCGTGGACGCGGACAAGCGTAAGCTCGACTTCATGTCCCGCACGCACGCCCATCAGGGCGTCATCGCGCTCACGAGCGTGCGCGAATATGTCAGTGTTGAGGATATTTTGAATATCGCGCGCGAAAAAGGCGAAAACCCCTTGATCGTCGTCTGCGACGAGATCTCCGACCCGCATAACCTCGGCGCGATCATCCGCACGGCGGAGTGCGCGGGCGCGCATGGCGTCGTCATTCCCAAGCGCCGCAGCGCGGGCCTCACGAGCATTGTCGCCAAGACGAGCGCGGGTGCGGTGAGCTATGTGCCCGTCGCGCGCGTGCCGAACATCCCCGCGCTTTTGGAGCAGCTGCAAAAAGAAGGCGTCTGGGTCTTCGGCACGGCGGCCGAGGGCACGAGCGACCTCTACTCCGCGGACCTCAAGGGCCCCGCGGCCATCGTCATCGGCTCCGAGGGCGACGGCATGAGCCGCCTGGTGGCGGAAAACTGCGATTTTTTGGTCAGCATCCCCATGAAGGGGCACATTTCCTCCCTGAACGCGTCGGCGGCCGCAGCCATTCTGCTGTACGAGGCCGTGCGCCAGCGCCGGGGATAACAGCAAGGAGCTTCTATGAGTAAGCAAGACATGCGGCCCACGCCGCCGGAGGAGCACTATACCGTAGACGAGATACTGGAGGAGTTTGGCTCCGGTGCGCCTGCGGAGGAGCCCTCCCCCATACCGGAGCCTGACCCGGAGCCTCAGCCGGAGCCGGCCCCGGAGCCTCAGCCGGAGCCGGAAAGCGAACCGAAAGCCGGACCGGAGCCCGTTTCCGAGCCGGAATACCGCCCGGACGACACGCCCCCTCCCCCCCGGGAGAATCCCCTGGACAAGCTGCGCCGCCGGATAC
>OLQC01003006.1_pt1 | contig 10445 bp, 9 predicted proteins | sample 1672471 | NCBI WGS metagenome assembly OLQC01 (sample SAMEA3136689, study PRJEB25190) | human gut metagenome | biome: human gut; feature: human-associated habitat; material: faeces | place: Austria | collected 2013
AAAACCTAGTATTTTCAATGTATTGAAGCACATCCTCTAATCAAAAAGTTTAGATTAGCTACTTTTCAAATTTAGTATTTATAAATTTGTGTTTATATTAATTTTTTATTAGTTTAGAAATACTATCCTAATTTTTAGCGTTATATGGTTATAATATATATAATTTAGTAAGTTATTATGTTATTATTGTTAAAGTAAATTTATTTTAGAGAGGTACGATTATGAATTTTAAAGATTTAAAAATAAGCGATGAATTAATAGATACACTTAAGAAAAATGGTATAAAAACACCAACCCCTATTCAAGAAGAAAGTATACTTCATATAAAAAATAATAAAGATATACTTGCACAATCTCAAACTGGTACTGGAAAGACTCTAGCTTTCTTAATACCTATATTTGATTCTATATCACCTAAAAATCAAAATATACAGACTCTTATACTAGCTCCTACAAGAGAACTTGCTATACAAATATATAATGAAGCAGAAAAACTAAACAAAGATAAAAATATAAATATATTAGCTGCTTATGGTGGAAAAGATATAAAATCACAACTTAATAAATTAAAAAGAAATATACAATTAGTTATAGCAACTCCTGGTCGTCTGTTAGACCACTTAGACAGAAAATCAATCGACTTAAGCAAATTAAATACTCTTGTACTTGATGAAGCTGACCAAATGATACTTATGGGGTTCAAAAATGAAATTGAAGCTATTATAAAAGAGACTAATAAAAAACGTCAAACACTTTGTTTCTCTGCAACACTTGATTCACAAGTTAAGAAACTAGCTTATAGATATATGAAGGATCCAGTTGAAGTAACTATAAAATCTAAAGAAATAACTTTAGAAACTATTAAACAGGAAGTTGTAGAAACTACTGATAGACATAAACAAGAAGCTTTATGTAAAGTTTTAGACGAAGATAATCCATTTATGGCAATTATATTCTGTAGAACAAAAAGGAGAGTTGATGCGTTAGACGAAGCATTAGCAGTAAAAGGATATAACTGTGAAAAACTACATAGTGATATTCCTCAAGCAAAACGTGAAAGAATTATAAAATCATTTAGAAAAGCTGATTTACAATATTTAATTGCTACAGATGTTGCATCTAGAGGACTTGATATAACAGGAATTACACATATATATAACTATGATATTCCAGAAACAAGTGAAGATTATATTCACAGAATAGGTAGAACTGGTAGAATAGGAAATGACGGATATACTTGTATGTTTGTAGACCCTAAAAACACTAAAACACTTGAAAAAATTGAAAGTGATATAAAATACGAAATTCCAAGAAGATTAGTTGAATTAGATAAGTAATAAAAAACTCCTTTTAGTATAGAAATTTTATATTAAAAGGAGTTTTTATTTAAATATATGTATTTTTAGCACTTGGCGCAGCAAGTGCGATAACTTTCAAAGAAATCTAAATCTTTAAGCATCTTTAGAATAAAGATTACTTTATAATTCTAATAAATCTTCTATTTTTTCAATTTTATATTGATATTCATCTACATTTCCAAATCCATAACTAGCATATATAAATTCTAGTCCAGCTTCTTTTGTTGCATTTGCATCTCCTTGAGTATCGCCTACATAAACTGGATTTTTTAAGTTATTTCTATTTTTAATTAATTTAATATTGTCCGATTTAACTATTTCTGCACTTTTTGGACATTCATGATCTTCAAAGTATTTATTTAAGTTATAATAATCTAAAAATGCCTCAATATATCCAGGTTGGCAATTACTTACTATAAATAATCTATATTTTTTAGAAAGCTTATCAAGAGTACTCTCTAAATTATCAAATAGTTTTGCGCCATATTTTCTTAAGTATGAATTTTCATTTTCACAGCATTCATATAAAATTTCTGTTCTTTTTTCTTTCGGTAATTTTGGAAATAATATATCCTCTATTTCATCTATCGTTTTCCCCATCAAATCGTTTACTTCTTGGAAAGTAACTTCTTTCCTTTCATAATCGTAACCTCTTATAACTTCACTCCATGCACTTGCAACTTCTTTTCTTGAGTCCCATAGAGTTCCGTCTAAATCAAATATTATACTATCTACATTATTAAATTTTTTTGTCATTTCAATTTCTCCCACCTTATTATTTTATATAATAAACAACAACATACATTATCCTAATAATACCAATAAATAGATACTATATTCAAGTATAATTTACACAAAAAATAAATTTTATATTAACGCTGTTTATATTATATTTAAAATCAATTTTTCTAGGTTTTCTTTAAATATAATATCCTGTGATTTGTCTCTTTTTTTCGGTCCCTTTATCCTCGCCCCACTATTTCTCATTTTTTTAGAAATATATCTCGAATACAATAATTCATCTATATTTTCATTTGTATAAACCATACCACTTTGATTTATGGCATATGAATTTCTACTAAGGACTAACGATGCTAGACCATAATCTTGAGTTATTACTATATCTCCCTTTTCAATATTATTTAAAATAGCAAAATCAACTGCATCTATCCCTTTAGATACAACTATAACTTTTATATTTTTTTCATCAAAATTATGAGATGTATCACAAAATATTATAGATTCTAAATTAAATTTATGAGCTACTTTTATAGTTTCATTTACTACTGGACATCCATCTGCATCTATCAAAATTCTCATATACAACCTCCCTAATTTAGTTTTATATGTATTAAAGGGGACAACTCCTTATTTGGTGTTATCCCCTTTAACTCTATATTATACTGCTTGATCTTCTTCTTCGTTTTCAAATTGAGAGTTGTATAAATTAGTATAGAATCCATTTTGAGCTAATAACTCTTCATGAGTTCCTTGTTCTATTATATCTCCCTCATTTAATACTAGTATTAAGTCAGCATTTCTTATTGTTGATAATCTATGTGCAATTATGAAACTTGTTCTGTTTTCCATTAAATTATCCATAGCTTTTTGGATTAAAACTTCTGTTCTTGTATCTACAGAACTTGTCGCTTCGTCTAATATTAATATTTCTGGGTCTGCAAGTATTGCACGAGCTATTGTAAGTAATTGTTTCTGACCTTGTGAAACGTTGCTTGCCTCTTCGTTTAATACCATATCATATCCAGATGGTAAAGTTTTTATAAAATGGTCTACATGTGCTGCTTTAGCAGCTTCTTTAACTTGCTCATCTGTAGCATCTAGTTTTCCGTATTTTATATTGTCTTTTATAGAACCACTAAATAGCCATGTATCTTGTAAAACCATACCAAAATGGCTTCTAAGCTCTTGTCTATTGTAATCTTTTATATTTTTACCATCTACGTATATTGCACCACTATTCACATCATAGAATCTCATAAGTAATTTAATTATAGTAGTCTTACCAGCTCCTGTTGGACCTACTATAGCTATTTTTTGACCTGGTTTAACCTTAGCATTAAAGTCTTTTATTATTACTTTATTTTCATCATATCCAAATCTAACATGGTCAAATATAACTTCTCCATCATGTCTAGTAACTTTAACTGAGTCGTTTTCTGTTACTGGTTCTTCCTCTTCAGCTAAGAATGCAAATATTCTCTCAGCTGATGCAGCAGTCGCTTGTAATTGATTTGATATTTGTGCAATTTGATTTAATGGTTGATTAAACTGTCTTACATATTGGATAAATGATTGTATATCCCCAACTTCGATATAATTTTTAATTACTAAAAATCCTCCTAATATTGATATTAATACATATCCTAAGTTACCAATAAAACTCATTAAAGGTTGCATTAAACCTGATAAGAATTGTGATTTCCAAGCTGATTGATATAATTTTTCATTAGTTTTATCAAACTTTTCAATAGCATCACCTTGACCATTGAAAGCTTGAACAACTAAGTGACCACCATATAATTCTTCGACTTGGCCATTTACATTTCCTAAGAATTCTTGTTGTTGTGCGAAGAACTTTTGTGATCTTTTTATTATCATTGATATCGCAAACATTCCTATTGGTATTATTACAAGTGCTGCAACTGTCATTATACCACTTATAGTAAGCATCATTATAAATACACCCACTAAAGTTGTTACTGCTGTTATTATTTGAGTTAAACTTTGATTTAAACTTTGTGCTAATGTATCTATATCATTTGTAAATCTAGATAATACTTCACCATTAGTAGTTTTATCAAAATAACTCATTGGCAATCTATTTATCTTTTTAGAAAGTTCATCTCTTAAGTTATAAGCTAGTTTTTGAGATATACCACTCATTATAAAACCTTGTATAAAAGATAATATTGCACTTACTATATATAAAGCTACTAAAGTTAATAATATTATTTTTATTTTATCAAAATCTATTCCATCTCCACCTGAGATTTTCCCAATTAATCCATTAAATATTTCTGTTGTCGCTTTTCCCAATACCTTAGGTCCTATTACTGAGAATGCAACACTACCTATAGCAAATATAAATACTGCTATAATAGCATAAGTATATTTACCCAAATAAGACATTAATTTTTTCATAGTACCTTTAAAGTCTTTTGCTTTTTCGCCAGGCATCATTCCACGGCCATGTCCCATAGGTCCACGTCCAGGTCCTCTTCTATTATCATTACTCATTTTCTAGTTCCTCCTTTGAAAGTTGTGATAAAGCAATTTCTTTATATACTTCACAATTTTTTAGAAGTTGTTTATGATTTCCTATTCCAACAATTTTCCCTTGATCAAGAACTACTATTTGTTCAGCATGAAGTATAGTACTTATTCTTTGAGCTACTATTAAAACAGTGGCATCTCCTGTTTCTTCTTTTAATGCCCTACGAAGTTTTGCATCTGTTTTAAAGTCAAGTGCAGAGAAACTATCGTCAAATATATATATTTCTGGTTCTTTAGCAATTGCTCTTGCAATAGATAATCTTTGTTTTTGACCACCAGATACGTTTGAACCACCTTGTGCTATTGGAGTTTCATATCTGTCTGGTTTAGAATCTATAAACTCTGTAGCCTGAGCTACTCTTGATGCTGTTTCAACTACTTCTTTACTTGCAGTTTTATTTCCGTATTTTATATTAGAATCTATTGTTCCACTAAATAATACACCTTTTTGAGGAACATAACCTATTCTTTCTCTTAAATCGTGTATTGAAGCATTTTTTATATTAACACCATCTACTTTTATTTCACCTTCTGTTACATCGTAGAATCTTGGTATTAAGTTTATTAAAGTTGATTTACCACTACCTGTACTTCCTATAAATGCAGTAGTTTGACCTGGTTTTGCAGTAAATGAAATATCATGAAGGATTTTTTCATCAGCATCAGGATATTGGAATGATACATTTTTAAACTCTACTAAACCTTTTTTATTGTCATTAAATTCTTCAACTTTATCAACTTCTTTTATTGATATATCAGTTGTTAAAACTTCATCTATACGGTTTGCAGATACTGCAGCTCTAGGCATCATAACTGAAACCATTGATATCATTAAGAATGACATTACTATTTGCATAGTATATTGAATAAATGCCATCATATCACCAACTTGCATATTTCCTAAATCTATATTTTTAGCTCCAACCCAAACTATTAATATAGAAATTACGTTCATGATAAGCATCATAGCAGGCATCATACATGACATCATTCTATTTACAAACATATTTACTTTTGTTAAGTCTTTATTCGCTACATCGAATCTATCTTCTTCAAATTTTTCATTACTGAATGCACGAATAACGCCAAGACCTGTAAGTATTTCCCTTGTTACTAAGTTTAATCTATCTACTAAGCTTTGTAATATTTTAAATTTAGGCATTACAACTGTAAACATTACTAAAACTATACCAAAAACACATACTACTCCAAGACCTATAATCCAACTCATTGATAGATTCGTACTTAAGGCTTTTATAATACCTCCTATAGCCATAAATGGTGCAAAGAATACCATTCTAAGCATCATAACCATCATTTGTTGTATTTGTTGTATGTCATTAGTACTACGAGTTATAAGTGATGCAGTTGAAAATTCACTAATTTCTTTTTTAGAGAAGTTCATTACTTTTTTAAATGTCATAGCACGTAAGTTTTTACCTAATGTAGCAGCAACTCTAGCAGCTATAAATCCAACTGTAATAGAACATATAACACTTATTATTGTTATACCTATCATCTTTAGCCCTGTTACAAATATATAATTCATTTGAATGCTATCTATATCAACACCCATAGCTTTATATTCGGCTTTTACAAATTTTATTGCACCTTGACCTAACATTGCATCTGGAAGATTAACAAACTGTTCATCAATTTGAGATAACATTTCTTTTTTCTGTTCTTTAGGCATTGCATTAATATATGCAAATATATCAAAATCCCCATTATCATCCATAAATTTAGCCATCTGACTTTTATCCATATTCGCTGACATGTTGTTTTGTCCTGTCACTTTAAGCATCATAGATTCAGTAAGTTTATTATCTGAACTATTTTCCATGTTATAAACAATTAACATTGGTTTTGATAATATATTGCTAAGTTTATCTATAGTATCTTTATCTTTAGTTGATAATACATATAAAGATTCTTTTTTTATAACTGGATATTCTTTTTTATAATTATTAAATTCTTCCTTGCTCAAATTGTCTTTATTAACTAATTTGTAGTTATCTAAGACTTTTTCTTTATCGCTATCATTCATAAAAGTAGTTAATTTATTCATTTCACTTTCTCTAATAGCTTTTATTGTTGCATTTTCTATACCTGATTGTTGTATACCAACATTAACTATATTTGAAGTATATGTTGGTAGTGATAATTCTGTTGTAGCTTGTAATGCCAATAATATTAATATTGTAAAAATAGCTACCCAAGATTGTTTCAAATATTTAAATAATTTTGTCATAATAAATCCTTTCTTAAAATGATTTTTATATTAATAAAATTGAAATGCTATAGTTGATAGAATAACTATTTTATTAGTTTAGATCTGTCTTTTTTAATTTTCATTTAAATCTTCTATTATATCACATAATCTATTTAATAAATTTACTAGTGTTTTTGTATCTTCTTCACCGAGTCTACTTATCATACTATTTGTATAATTAATCATTATATCATTATGCTTATCTAATAAATCTATTCCTTTTTGAGTTAAATCTATATAAGTTACTCTTCTGTCTTTTTTATCATATAATCTATTTATATATCCTTTATCTTCTAAATTGTTTAGCATTTTTGAAGTTGCCGATTTTTTCATAAATAGATAATTGCCTATATCAGAAGTTTTTACCCCTATAGAGTTGTCATCTTGCATCATCTTTAATTTATATATAATTCTTAATCCCATAAGTTCACTTGCATATAAATCTTTTAACTTAATATTTGCGTGTGACTGTCTCTTTAGCCTTATTATAGCGTCAAAAAATTCTTTATTTATATCTGTATTTTTTACACCAAACAATGTCATTGCATTGCTAACTGCCACCTTTTCACTGCTGGCAACTAATTGCAAACCTGCTTCTTTTCCGGCAGCACCGTCAACTTTAGCGATAGTACCTGTACCATCTGATGCAATTGCAACATTCAAATCTGCCACTTTACCGCCTTTGTAGAAGTTAAGCACCGCATCATTGAACGGAGACATAAAGTTTACTGCAAATGCAGGAACTTCAACTTTCAAGTCTTTTTTACCTTTAACCAGATATGTACCATCAACTGTTACATTGCCTCTTACTGCACCATTGTCATCAAGCAAAGCATCAGCCATTGCCAAGATTGAACCGGTTGTAGTATATGTAGCAACCTTAGTCGGAGTTCCGCTAATACTCATTTTTTTCGGAGTATATCCTGCAGCTGTCCAGCCTGGACAACGCCTCCGAGACCTCCTCCATGCCGGAAATGGAGGTCGTGGACCTGCTGGACGTGGTCAAGGAGTGTGTGGAGCGTCAGAAGCTGAACGCCCGCCACGCCTACATCACCCTGACCTATCTGGGCGAGAGCGCACCGGTGCGGGGCAACCGCAATCTGTTGGATGAATTGTGCCAGAACCTGTGTGACAACGCCATCCGCTACAACCGCCCCGGCGGCAAGGTGCAGATCGTGACAGCATGCACCCGGGACGGCCATTGCAGCCTGACCGTGACCGACAACGGCATCGGCATCCCGCGCGAGTCGCAGAGCAGTGTGTTCGAACGCTTCTACCGGGTGGACAAGAGCCGCAGCAAGGCCACCGGCGGCACCGGTCTGGGGCTGGCCATCGTCAAGCACATTGCCCTCATCCACGGGGCCCGCATCAAGCTGGAAAGTCAGGTGGATGTGGGCACTACCATTTCTGTCACCTTCCCCACTGCCAACTGAATCACATCGGTAAAAATCTCACGTCTGCCTGCAATTGCGGGCAGGCGTTTTTTATTGTGATCTTTTCTCTGCCCACACCGTTCTGCAATGCACTGCGCTGCTGCAGATGCACAAGGTCGATGCCCTGCTGCCAGAAAGACTGCACCGTCTGCGTGCACAGTTCTGCCAGCTGTTCACACTGTGCGGCGCTGGGCTGCGGCGTATCATAGCTGCGCTGACAGTCCAGCCGCAGACTGGCAGTTTCTTCCCGCAGGGTGACAGACACGCTGCATCGGCGGACCGTTACCGGCTCACCTTCCAGCCAGAAAGTATGCACGCCGCCCATTTTCATCAAAAGCCGCGCTGTTTCTGCCTGCCGGGCCTCCAGCTCAATGCTGTTTTCCACTCGCCAGAGGATGCTTGTATCTGCAAGTGCCACTTCCTGTTTCTCTGCCCGCAGCTGCGGCAGAAGCATTCCGTCCTGATACTGGTAAAGCCTCGGCATCTGGTCTGCGCACTGCTTGAGCTGCTCAAGCAGTTTGTTCGGAAATTCCTGCTTTTCCGCTGGAAGTTCCTCCAAAAATCCATCGTCCATTTCCAGCACAGAAACTTTTGCCGATACCCTGCCCTGCCTGTTTTCCAGCACCGTACGCTCATACGCTGCAAGCAGCTCTGCCGATGCATTTTGATCGATCAGCAGATAATCGCACAGGCGGTAATCCGCCTTTTGCGGCAGTTGCTTTTGCGCCGCCGCCAGCGCTTTTGCCAGCGTGTCCGCCTGCGCCAACTGCAGCTGCACAGCCCCAGAAGCCTCGGATGCATCGGCGGCGGCTTCCGGAGCCTGATACAGCAGCCCTACGGTGATGGACTGTTCCTTCTGAGCAAGATACAGCGCACGCACCATGCTTTTTTCAGTGGTCTCGCAGCGCAGAAAAATCAGGCACCACCCGATCAAAAGCACCGCACTGAGAGAGCGCAGTTTCTTCTGCTTCATTTTACCGCTCCTTTCCCGCACTGCACCGCGCGCTGCCACACGGTACGCACTGCCGCGCAGAGAAAGCCGATGCGGAAGATCGCGCAGGTGAGCCAGATGAGCAAAAGCAGCGCATCCATGCGGGAGAAAACATCTGCACTCCATGCCCGCAGCAGTTCCTGTGCCGGGTAATCCGCTGCGCCAAATACGAGGCACATCCCGGCAGTAAGACCCGCCTGTGCCAGAAAGGTGAGCCATGGCAGCCAGGACATGCTGCGCGGCTCTTCATAACCTGCAAGAAGCGGCCAGAACAAATACTCCGCATACAGCGGAACACGCGGCCAGCGGGCCAGTTGCACAGCATCTGCCGTCAGCAGGTGCGCCCAGTCCATCTGCCCGGCAAGCCCTGTCAGACAGACCAGCCCACCCAGCAGCACGAACCACCACAGTACCCGTGCCGGAGCATCCCAGCCGGAAGGCGGAATACACCACCCTGCCCAGAGCAAAAGCGGCAGCAGGCCGATCAGCGCCATGGAGCGGAACTCCTGCTGGCAGATGTTCTGGGCCTGCATTACGGTTCCAAACAACTCTGCCAGAAACCATGCTCCTGCGGAAAACAGCCAGACCCACTGCATGGCTGCCCGCTGCCAGCAAGCAGAGAACACCCCACTGATGCATGTGAGCAAAAGAGCCTGAACCGCTCCATGAATGATCATCCCACGCGGAGAGATACCGGTCTGCATTTCTTCTGCCAGCGCAGCTGTCCACACACTCAGTGCCAGCACGGGAGCAGAAAAGCCTTTCTGTTTTTGTATCATTTTCCCTCCCGTTTCTGCCAGATATTAAAGTCGTGCGCTGAAAGACGGCGGTAGTTGCGGCGGATGATGCCATCCTCTTCCATGGGCCGCTGCGGGAACGGATGCGCCGCCAGATATGGCACCTGCAGGCAGGCTGTGCCGGAAAGACTGAGCAGAACTGCAAAAAAAGCCCCCGCAAGGCCCACCGGCCCGGCAAGACCTGCAGCCAGCACCACACCCAGACGCAGCAGCGTAGCAGGCTCGTACAAAGAGGGCGTGACGAACACCGCGATGGCCGTGATGCTTGCCACAAAGATCACCGGCGTGCTCATAAGCCCG
>OLQC01003008.1_pt1 | contig 10442 bp, 4 predicted proteins | sample 1672471 | NCBI WGS metagenome assembly OLQC01 (sample SAMEA3136689, study PRJEB25190) | human gut metagenome | biome: human gut; feature: human-associated habitat; material: faeces | place: Austria | collected 2013
CCGCTGCTTTCTCCAGCCGTTTTATCTCTCTCCGATGTTTTTCATTTTCCGCCGCCTCAAACGCATCCCGTTTCATTCGGTTCTCGTTCCAGGAGGTAAAATTTCCCTTCTGAATTTCCAGTCCTTCCTTATTAATGGAAAGGATATGATCCACACACTGATCCAGAAGATTTCGATCATGTGATACCAGAATAAAGCCCTTTTTCTTTTTCAGATATTCTCCCATCTGGGCTCTGGCCTGCAGATCCAGATGATTCGTCGGTTCGTCGATCAAAAGAAAGTCCGTTTCCCTGGAAAACAAAACCGCCATCATGATCCGGGTTCGTTCCCCGCCGGACAATGTATAAAAAGGCCTGTACAGCAGACCTTCGTCTGCTTCCATCAAAGACAGTTCTCTGCGGACTTTCCACAATGGCACGTCTCCGGGAAGCTGATCCATCGGGCATTCCTCTTCATCCTCAATTTTCATGGGAAAGTATTCAAAAGGAACGGATGATTTTATCGTTCCCTGATACGGGCAGACTCCGAGAAGCAGCCGCAGCAGCGTGGTTTTTCCTCTTCCATTGCGCCCAATCAGTCCCAGCTTCCAATCCGTATCAATTTGAAAGGATACATCTTGAAACACAGCATCGTAACTGCCTTCATACGTAAACGTCAGATTACTGACCTGAATTTGTGACATATGCACCACCTCCTGTATGCAAAATAAAATCCGCAGGAAAGTTTTTATTCCTGCGGTTCATAAACATACAATCTGAATATATGCATATTGATCTCCTGCCTTCACACATTTGCTGCGGGCTGGCCGGACTTATGAAACGAAAATAAACTGGTAACTTTCCTGCTGACTGCATAACAAAACCGGAGCGATCTTCTCACGCTTCTCCGTTTATTATGCTCTGTGTTGTTAGCAAGAAAAATTACGCATCTTTTCACCTCAAATCTTTTTATTCTGTAGGAAATTGTATCACAGGCACAGGACTGCCGTCAACCTGCCAGGAACAAGAAAGCGTGGATTTCAGATAATATCCTTTTTCATAAAATCCGCGGCGCAGGGCAGTCCGTAAGCCGGTTCCGCGGAAAACACCGCGCTGCGGATCGCTTCTGCCATAACCTGCGCAGCCAGAGTTCCAACCGCATTAAGATCCGCTGTAACCTCCCCCGTTGACAGCGCATACACAGTATCCCCGTCCGCCTGTGTATGCACCGGTCGAATCGATCGGGCATAGCCGTTCTGCGCCATAGCCGCGATTTTGTTCATCTGCGCTTTATCAAAATCCGCGTTTGTAATGATTGCTCCCAAGGTCGTGTTCCCGGTAAAGAGATCCCTTACTTCCAGACACTGCCGGTACATTTCTTTTTCTGTTGAACGAAGTCCGTTTTTCTCCTCATTGAGAAGCCCTGCAATCTGCTCCCCCGTCTGATAGTCAAAGACATCTCCCAGAGCGTTTACTGCCGCAATAGCGCCAATCTTCAGCGGGCCTTCCTGCAGAGCAAAGCTTCCGATCCCGGTCTTCATCATAAATTCCGTTCCCTTGAATTTCCCGACCGTAGCTCCGGTACCGGCTCCGTAATTTCCGTCCCGATAGTCGCCGCTGCAGGCCCGGTATCCCATTTCCCTGTCAGGGCGGATATCCTTACTGCCAATCTGCAGATCGAACAGGCAGGACGTACAGACCAGAGGAACTTTGGCCACTCCGGTATCCACTCCGACGCCTCTTTCCTCCAGATACTTCATAACGCCGCCTGCCGCGTCCAGTCCGAAAGCGCTGCCTCCACTGAGCAGCACCGCGTGGATTTTATCTGCCGCGGCCAGAGGATTAAGAAGCTGCGTTTCCCTGCTTGCCGGGCCTCCGCCTCTTACATCCACTCCCGCGGCAGCGCCTTCTTCACATAAGATCACGGTACAGCCGGTGGCAGCCTCCCTATTCTGGGCGTTTCCAATCCGTATCTGTTCAATTTCGGTGATTGCGATTTCTTTCATAGCATACCTCTCTTTCAATCGGAAGAACCCATTAGTTTTTCCAGCGTCTTATAAAGGAGTGGAAAATCAATCGGTTTGGAAATGTGCGCATTCATTCCGGCGTCTTCTGTCGCCGCGATATCCTCCGCAAACGCGTTAGCCGTAACCGCGATAATCGGAATTGACTGCGCATCCGGTCTTTTAAGGGCCCGGATTTGTTTTGCCGCTTCACACCCATCCATTACCGGCATTTGCATATCCATCAGAATTCCATCAAAGGCAAACGGCTCGGAGGTTTTAAAGGCCTCCACCGCTTCTTCGCCATTCCATGCCTGTGTAATATCCGCTCCGTCCGCGGAAAGAATTTCCGTCGCGATTTCCATATTGACCGCGTTATCTTCTGCCAGAAGAATCTTTTTTCCTTCTATGGAAAACTGTCCGCTGTCCGCGGCTTCTCCGGACAGTTCTTTATTTTCGTCTCCCGCCACCGTCATAAGCGGAAGGATGATCGTAAAGGTACTTCCCTGATCCGGACTGCTGGCTACATAAATCTCACCGTTCATCTGGGATACCAGATTCTTAACAATTGGCATTCCCAGTCCGGTACCAGAAACTTCTTTGGCGTGGAACCGCATTTCTCTCGCGTACGGTTCAAACAAATCTTTTAGAAAGTCTTCCGTCATGCCGATTCCGGTATCCTGCACGACAAATTTATACTTCGCGTACTCTCCGCCTTCCGTCTGCATCACGGATACCGATACTTCATCTCCTTCTTCGGTGAATTTCAGAGCGTTTGAAAGCAGATTATTCAGGATCTGGCTGATGCGCAGCGGATCTCCGATCACTTCCTCATCCTTCAAATCAAAGGACAGCGAGAATGTTTTCCCCTCCTTCTGTGCCTGAATCCGGAACGTTTCCAAACAGTCTTCCACACATTTTTTCAAATGGAACTGCTGATTACTCAGGGTCATCTTCCCCTGTTCGATTCTGGACATGTCCAGAATATCATTGATCAGCGCCAGAAGCTGCCTGCTGGAAAGGTTGATTTTTTCTGTATATCCCGTGATTTTTTCCGGCTCCTGTAAATGCTGCGGAATCAGTTCGGATAATCCGATAATCGCGTTTAAAGGGGTACGCATATCATGAGACATATTGCTGAAAAATGTCTGTTTGGCTTCCTCGCTCTCTCTGGAAGCCTTCAGCGCGTTTTCAAGAAGGCTGCGTTCCCGCAGCTGTCTCTGCTTTTCCTCTTCCACCTGGCGGAAACACAATACGACTTCTTCCGGCGCCAGAGACTCATCAAAGAGAACCCTCACGCTGACCCACCGATACTCTTCGCCGAATCTTCTCAGGAAATCTCCGCCAAAATCACGAATACGCTGTGAAACAAGACGCCGGATATTCTCCAGCGAGAAGCTTTCCATATATTCCTCATATGCGGATTCTTCGATCACTTCTCCCATCACCTTCAGCAGATCCTGATAATTTCCCTTCTGCTCCAGCCTGCTGCGAACATAATCGGAGCCTTTGATCATTTCATAGGTTTTCTGTCCGAAATCAATCCGGTACAGCGCGTAATAGGAATTCCCCAGGACTCTGACGGTTTCGTTCGTGCGCTCCATTCTCGCGTTGAGTCTCCATTCCCGCCAGCTCATCCAGATGATCACTAGCAGAAACAGCAGGAACACAGCCCCCAAAATAAGGATCAGCTTATTCCAGTTTCCCAGGATATTCTGATAGGGAATTGTAATAATAGAAAACCACCCGTTGGACATCCGACTATAATAGACAGCCCTGTGCCCACCGTCCAAATCTTCAATATACGCGTTGTAAGAATCAAGATTTCCCGCCTTAATCTCTTTTATCAGATTGTCCACATAATTCTGCAACTCCCCCCGGATGCCGCTCAGTTCCGTCTGGCTGTAAATCAGCTCACCTGTGCTGTCACATAAAAAAAAGGAATCCCCCTCTGACAGCTCGCCTGGATTTTCCTGGACATGAAAGTTTCTGGGAAAAATGTCAAACGCAATTATAGCATCCGCAATTTCACATTTCTGCGCGGCTGTAATAACCGGCTCCTGGTAAATCGCGTCGGTATAAACATTCGTAAAGATCACTTCACCTTCCGCGGCGCTTGCCTCTTGGTACCACTGCGTTTCCTGAAAATCATAAGACTCATCTCCCTCCCACGGATTCAGAGCAATGATCTCCCCGTCCAGCACAATATACGGATCCACTTTTCCCTCTCCCAGAACAGCCTCGATCCGCTCAAAATAGACCTGCATCCATTGGATCATCTCCTGCCTCGGCTCCGACCAGTTCCCGCGCGTCAAGATCGGCGTCGGCGCGAAGCCGCACCCCGATTACGATCTGGCCGACTGGGTGCTGTCTACCGTCTCCAAGACCGAATGGCCCGACTATCAGGAGGCTATGTCCCACGCCGGCGACGCGGCCCTCTGCATCGTCAAAAACGGCTGCGAAAAGGCCGCGGCGGAGTATAACGGGAAGATGTTCTGAGCGCACCCTAAGGCATCGGCCCCTACAGGGTGCTGTGCAAATTCCCTCCCCATCTCACTTTCAATACCCACACCCCCTACGCATAGGAGACTCTCTCCTATGCGCGTTGCCTGTTGGGCAAAAAACTGTTTTTAGGAGAATCCCATGAACGTTCTGCTTTCGCTTCTGCAAAAGAGCCCGGATTATATGCAGCTGCTTCAGGCCGTGGAGGCGAAGCAGGCCGTCGCTGTGTCGGGACTGAGTCAGGCCCCGCGCAGCCATGTGCTTGCCGCCGCGCACGAGCAGTCCGGCAGACCCCTCATCGCCGTGTGCCAGGACGATATGGCCGCGAAGCGGCTGGCTTCCGAGCTGGGGGCATTCTTAGGCGAAGAGCCGCCCGTGCTGCCGTCGCGTGAGCTGACGCTGGCCGGGGCCATCGGCGTGTCCCGGCAGTGGGAGCAGCAGCGGCTGCGGCTTTTGTACGCGCTGGCGCAGGGACGCGTCCCGGTGCTGGTGGCAAGTCTGGACGCGCTGCTGCTGCGCACGCTCCCGCGGCAGACGCTCTTTTCCGCGTCCGTGACGCTTCGGGTCGGTGCGGAATACAGTATGCCGGAGCTGATCGAACGCCTGACCCGCGCGGGCTATTCCCGCGCAAGTCTGGTCGAGGGCGTGGGACAGTTCGCGCTGCGCGGCGGCATTCTGGACGTGTATTCGCCTGCGCAGGAAAAGCCGCTGCGCGCGGAGTTTTTCGGCGACGAGCTGGACACCATGGGCTATTTTGACCCCATCACGCAGCGGCGCACGGAAAACGTTGACGAGGCCGTCCTCCTGCCCGTGGCCGAGACGGAGCCGCACCTGCACCCGCAGGGGATATCCGGCCTGTGCGAGGACCTGCGCGCCATCATCGCACGCCAGCAGCGGCGCAAAACGCCCAATCAGGCGCTCATCGAAACGCTGCAGAAGGACTGCGAGGCGCTCGAAAACGAGACGCTTTTCGCCAGCGCCGACCGGTATATGGCGCTGATCTACCCGGAATTCACGACCGCCGCCTCGTATCTGCCGCAGGAGGCCATCGTCGCCTTCTGCGACCACGGCAATCTCCAGCGCGGGGAAAAAGACCGCGCGGAAGAATTCGGCCTCCTGCTCGATTCGTTTTTGACCTCCGGCACGCTCTTTGGAGAGCTGTGCGATTATTACGCCACGATGGACGATCTGGCCGCGTCACTGCGCGGCCGGGCAGTCATTTACTGCGACAGCTTTTTGGCCGCGCGGTATCCCGAATCGCTGCCGCCCAAGCAGCTGCTTTCCTTTACGGCCCGGCAGCTGCCGGGCTATGGCGGAAGTCTGGAAACAGCGGCGGCTGACCTGAAAAATTACGCGTCGAACCAGTATGGCTCCATCGTCCTGTGCGGCGGACAGCGGCGCGGGGAAATTTTAAAGGAGCTGCTTGCCAAAAGCGGCCTGAACGCGCTTTTGTCCTTCCCGCTGACGAAGCTCCCGCAGCCGGGGCAGATCCTTATTGCGGGCGGCTCGCTCCCGGCGGGGATTGAATACCCGACGCTCAAATTTGCCATCTTAACAGAGGGACAGATCGCCGTCCGGCAGGAGCGTAAGCGCGTCCGTGCGCCGAAGAAAGCCACGAACCGCAAAAAACTCGATTCGTTCACCGATCTGACTCCCGGCGATCTCGTCGTACACGAGCACCACGGCATCGGCCGCTACGTCGGCATGGAGCAGCTGAAGGTCGGCGGCGTGACGAAGGATTACGTCAAGATCGCCTATCAGGGCACGGACTGCCTGTACGTGCCCGCAACGCAGCTCGATCTGGTCAGCAAGTATATCGGCGCCGGTGAGGATACGCCCGTCCGGCTCAACAAGCTCGGCGGCGACCAGTGGCAAAAGACAAAGGCGAAGGCCAAGGCTGCGGCCAAGGATCTGGCTGCGGGCCTCATCAAGCTCTATGCCGAGCGCAAGCGCCTGCCGGGCTTCGCCTTCGCGGCGGATTCGCCGTGGCAGCAGGAGTTCGAGGAGAGCTTTGAATACGCCGAAACGGACGATCAGCTGCGCTGCATCGACGAGATCAAGCGCGACATGGAATCCCCTGCGCCGATGGACCGTCTGCTCTGCGGCGACGTCGGCTTCGGAAAAACGGAGGTCGCGCTGCGTGCGGCCATGAAGTGTATGCTGGACGGCAAGCAGGTCGCGATCTTAGTCCCGACGACCGTTCTGGCCCAGCAGCATTATCTCACGGCCATGCGCCGCTTTGCGACCTTCCCGGTCACCATCGATGTGCTTTCCCGCTTCCGTACGCCTGCGCAGATCAAAAAAACGCTCTTCGATCTGCAGTCCGGCAAGATCGATCTGATCGTCGGCACGCACAAGCTGCTGCAGAAGGACATTCATTTTCACGATCTCGGACTGCTCATCGTCGACGAGGAGCAGCGCTTCGGCGTGACGCATAAGGAGCGATTGAAGGAACTTTCGCGCGGCGTCGACGTCTTAACCCTATCCGCAACGCCCATCCCGCGCACGCTCAATATGGCGCTGTCGGGTCTGCGCGATATGTCTACCATCGAGCAGCCGCCGCAGGACCGCTATCCTGTGCAGACCTTCGTGCTCGAGCATCAGGACGGCATTCTCGACGAGGCCATGCGCCGCGAGCTGGCGCGCGGCGGGCAGGTCTATTATCTCCACAACCGCGTGGAATCCATCGACCAGTGCGCCGCGAAGATCAAGCAGCGCATCCCGGAGGCGGAGATCGCCGTCGCCCACGGCAAGATGAATGAGGAGCAGCTCGGCGACGTCATGCAGTCGATGTCAAACGGTGAAATTCAAATTCTCGTCTGCACGACCATCATTGAAACCGGCATTGATATCCCGAACGTCAACACGCTCATCATCGAGGACGCCGACCGGCTGGGCCTTGCGCAGCTGCACCAGATCCGCGGCCGCGTGGGCCGTTCGAGCCGCCATGCGTATGCGTACCTCACGTTCCGCAAGGGAAAAGTCCTGTCCGAGATCGCAGAAAAGCGGCTCGACACCATCCGCGAATACGCGGAGTTCGGCTCCGGCTTCAAGATCGCCATGCGCGACCTTGAAATTCGCGGTGCGGGCGATCTGCTGGGCGCGGAACAGTCCGGCCATATGATGACCGTCGGCTACGATATGTACCTGAAGCTGCTTGAGGACGCTGTGCTCGAAGAGCGCGGCGAGGCGGCGCAGAAGGAGCCAGAATGCACCGCAGACCTCACCGTCACGGCAAATATCAACAAGGACTACGTCGCCTCCGGCGAGCAGCGCATGGATCTCTACCGCCGCATGGCGGCCATCCGCACGCAGGAGGACGCAGATGAGCTGCTCGACGAGATCGTCGACCGCTTTGGCGACCCTCCGAAGGGCGTCATGAACCTCATCGCCATCGCGCTTCTGCGCGCAAGAGCCGCAGCGGCGGGCATCACGGAGATCACACAGAAAGACGGTGCGGTTCTCCTGTCGCTTTCCACGATGGACTTTGCCGCCATCTCCGCCTGCTGCGCCGAGGCGCAGTTCAAGGGCCGCATTTTCTTCTCGGCAGGCAAGGTGCCGATGCTGTCCGTCAAGCTCAAAAAGGCCGAAGACCCCTTAAAGCTTGCAACCCAGCTCGTCGGCGTCTACGCCGCGTTGCGCGCACAGACGGCAGGGGCGTAAATTCAGCGCGAATACGCATGCAATTACTTACCCGACTGTAGGGGTCGATGCCCACATCGACCCGGCAGATTGCACCGTTTTCTATGAAAATCTTCGGCAAATTCGCAGCTGCCCAACGGGCCGATGTGGGCATCGGCCCCTACAGCGGCTATGCTTTTTGCCGCACGCATGTACCCCCCGAAAATGTTAATAGAAATTTCAGAATTCCAGAGCCCGTTCCTGTCGGGAATGCCGTTGCAAAAAGCGGTCGGTTTATGTATAATACAGACACAAAATAGAGTATGTCGCCTCTGCGGCTTTTGAATAGGAGGGATTCTTATCAGAAAGAAAGGCAGATTTGAGGCCAGCCGTCCCGCGCACAAAACTGCGGCGGACAGAGCCGCCGCGCCGAAGAAGCAGCCGTCCGGCAATGCCGGGAAGAAGGCCGCGGTGATCGCGGGCTGCATCGTGCTGCTGGCGGTGCTCGGCGTGTGCACCTATGGATTTATATTAAAGGGAAGCGACACCATTTTCCCGAACGTCTATGTCGCCGGCGTGAACGTCGGCGGATTGAAGCGCGATGCCGCGATCAACGCTGTGACGCTTGCCGTCGAACAGGAGACGGCCACCGATACGCTCACCGTCGTCCTGCCAGACCGGACGATCGACTTCACCCCTGAGATCACCAACGTCGCCCTCAACCCGGACGAGGCGGCGGATGCCGCCATGAATTATGGCCGCGACGGCGGCCCGATCACGGCGCTTCTCACATACGAACGCGCGAAGAAGACCCGGCAGGACATTTCGCTCGAATCCGGGACGAATCTTGATACCGCGTATATCCGCGATCTGATCGACCAGACCGCGCGCGCCTGCGCGTCGGAAAAGGTCGACCCGACCGTCACGGTCGACGCGGACGCAAAAACGGTCACGGTCGTGACAGGTTCGCCGAAAATTTCGCTTGACGCGGACGCGCTCTATGACGCGGTCGTTGCCCGGTTCAATGCCGGCGATCTGTCCGAACTCAAGTTCGATTACGACACCGAGCCCTGCGCGCCGGTCGATCTCCAGCAGTATTACGACCAGTTTGCGACCGAGATGAAGGACGCGTACTACGACGAGGAAAAGAAGGAGCTGGTTGCCGAAAAGGTCGGCTTCGGCTTCGACGTGTCGTATTACACGCAGCAGCTCGCCATGGCCGATCCCGGCACGAAGATCGTCATTCAGGCCGAGGCAATCCAGCCGGAGGTCACGCTGGCCGAGCTGGAGAAGGAATACTTCTCCGATGTACTCGGTTCCTGCGACAGCCCGCATACCGCGCAGGCAGGCCGCACGAAGAATCTGGAGCTGGCCTGCAAGGCCATCGACGGCACAATCCTGAACCCCGGCGACGAGTTCTCGTTCAACAAGATCGTCGGTGAGCGCACGCCGGAGAAGGGCTATCAGTCCGCTATCGTCTACCAGACCGGCGGCAAGAGCGAGGCAGAGGCCGGCGGAGGCGTCTGTCAGGTCGCGTCCACGATCTATACCGCCTGCCTCTACGCCGATCTCAAGGTCACAGAGCGCGCTCCGCATATGTTTACCGTTACCTATGTCCAGCTCGGTATGGATGCGACGATCTACTGGGGCAGTCTCGATTATAAGTTCGTCAACAGCACCGACCATCCGCTGCGCATCGACGCGTCTGTCTCCGGCGGCTATGTCCACGTCAAGCTCGTGGGCACCGCGCCGAAGGACAAGGGCTACGACCATATCGTCCTGCGGCATGAGGTTGTCGCGACCGTCCAGCCCAAGATGGAGATCGACGGCGACAAGACCATCATCACCGACGCCGGTACCGCCCTCGACGAAAACGGCAACACCGTCAACATCGTCGTTGACAAGGACGGCAACAAGTATATCAAGGGCGACATGGTGCAGTATTCCTACGTCGGCAAGACCGTCATGGCCTACCGCGATTATGTGGATGCAAACGGTACTGTCATCAAGACCGAGACGCTGCACAAGGATACGTATCAGGCCCGCAACACCAGCTACAAATGCACGCCGTATGTCGAGCCGGAGGTTCCCGAGGAGCCGGATCCCACTGACCCGGATTACCCCGACTATCCGGATAATCCGGATGAACCGACCGACCCGACTGAGCCGGACGACCCGATGAACCCGTGGGATTGACCCCCAAAAACACCAGCCCCCCGGCAGCCCGAATGGGCCGCCGGGGGGGCTGGTGCGTTACAGGCAAATGTGCGCGGTGATGTTGTTTTCGCCCGTCGCCTTCGCAATGCGAGAGTTACCTTCAGCCATAAAGATCAGTACA